>Ga0307505_10001052_pt1 | contig 24593 bp, 8 predicted proteins | sample 23_S_MG_FD_202183 | JGI IMG/M metagenome (GOLD analysis project Ga0307505, IMG submission 202183) | Soil microbial communities from Populus trichocarpa stands in riparian zone in the Pacific Northwest, United States - 23_S | ecosystem: Environmental > Terrestrial > Soil > Riparian zone > Trees... | reverse complement strand
GTTCACGTCGCCCAGCGCGGCGGCATCCGTCCCCTCCGCTCCGTCGCGCAGGATCACCACGGCGTCGTACCCGGCCTTGATCGCCGCGACGACGGGGGTGAGCGCGGAGTTGCTCGGGGTGAGGGAATCCCGACGGAGGATCGTGAGGTCGAGGAAAGCGTCGACCCCCGCCTCGACGTCGAGGTGGATGGGCTTGAGGGTGGCCGGGACGCCGATCTCGCCGGTGTGGGTGATCTGCGTCTGGACGAGGATGATCGGCTGCGCGGCGGTGCCGATCGAGCCGAGCTCGGAGTCGAGGGTGACGCGGTTGGCGTAGAAGGTCTCGCTGCCGGCGTCGGCTCCGCGGAGGATGGAGCCGCGGTCGTTGTCGATGAGCAGCGACCCGAGGGTGTTGCGGATGTCGCCGTCGACGGTGATGTCGTGACCGGTCATGGTCGTGCCGCGCAGGCTCTCGATGACCACGTCGGTGGCGGGGAAGATGTGCTCGAGCTTCCAGAACCACAGCGTGTTCGGGGGCGCGTGCGCACCGTTGTCCACCGAGACGTGGATCACCCCGAGCGGGGACGTCGTGTAGTGGATGTTCACGGTATCGATCGACACGCTCTGCGCGTCTGTGGTGCCCTTGATGAAGATCGCCTTGTCGGACGAGTTGCGGATCAGCACCGAGTTCCACGACTGCTGCAGGTAGAAGATGCCCTGGGTGCCGGAGATCACTCCGTTGCACATCAGGTCGCAGTTGCTCGGGTGGTTCGCCTCGAACAGCGCGGTCGGCAGCTCGTCGTAGATGATCGGGTCGATCCAGATCGTGTTGGAGTCGATGAGGTCGCCGATGCTGAGCGGTGTGCCGAACTGGGTCGCGCGGACGATGACGTTGTCGGTCTTCGACACGATGCGGCCGGAGGCGTCGACGATCAGGACCGGGTTCGGCTCGCCGAGCAGGTACACGGTCGACTGCCACGGGATGGTGCGGGCCGGGGAGTAGATGACGTCGGAGTCGGCGCTGCCGATGTCGAAGAGCCCCCCGGAGCGCTTCGCTGTCGCATACAGCGTCGAGAAGTACTGCAGCGCCTGCACGTGGAGGTTGGCGGTGCGCACCACGGACTCGTCGGCGCCGATCACCGTGGAACTCGAGACGACGGTCACCTGCGAGCGGGCGTCGGTGTCGCCGCCGCCGCAGCCGCACTTCGCGCGCGCGTTGGTCTGGAGGTCGAGGCGCTCGTGCACCGCACGGAGAAGGACGCTCGCTCCCTCGATCTCGGACAGCGCCGCCAGCTCCACCCTGGCCGTGCTCGCGAGCCGCACATAGGCACCGGCGTCGGAGTCGGCTCCGAGGGCATACGCGTCGGCATCCGACCGCGAGTGCCCACGGGCCACGATGGGGTCGCGGATGACAGTGCCGTTCACGACGCGGTGCGTGGAGCCGACCGACGCCGACAGCTGCACCGTCGAGCCGAGGATGCGGCCGGTGCCGGTGAGCGTCGTCGACACCGTCGCGGAGTGGTCGTGTCCGATCTGCACACCCTGGTTATCGTCGTCGTTGGCATCGGCGTTGGCGCCCAGTCCGCCCGAGCCCGCGGAGGCGGTCGCGGTGCCGTCGAAGCCGGCAGCGGCGTCCACGAGCACCGTGCGTCCGGCGGTCAGCGTGCCGGCGATCTCGGTCGTCACCGCGAAGCCGAGTTCGAGATCGACGTCCACGTCGGCGGTGCCGATCAGGCCGCCCGTGCGGTTCACGCCTTCGCCGTTGGCCGTGATGATCCCGAGGGCCGCGATCTCGATGTCGCCCGTCGCGAAGATCGAAGCCCCGTTGGCGACCGTGACGGTGACGGTGTTGACGACATGGGCGATCGCGTTCGATTCGCCGAAGCTGAGGAACCCGCCGCCCTTGCCGACCGAGCTCACGGCCGCGTTCGCGTAGCTCGTGCCATCGACCACGACGTTGGCCGCGCGCAGCGTGCCGCCCTGGATGTCGGTCTTGACGACCGGCCGTACGTCGACCTCGGAGACGACGTCGCGCAGGTCGAAGAGTCCGCCGCCGATCCCCGTCGAGGTGGCGCTGGCCACGCCGTTCGCCGAGCCGGCCAGGTCTGCCAGCAGCGCGCCGGGACCGCCGACCCCGAGGAGCACGTGCGGGCTTCCGGAGAGGCCGCCGGACAGGTCGGAGTACAGGCGCTGGACGCCGCTGCCGTTCGTCACGGTTGCGATGCCCTCGTAGCGGAGGGTGTGCACGCCGAGCTTGTCGGCGAGTCCGCCGACCACGGCCCCTGCGGCGTTCCGCAGCTGGATGTGCGTCGCGTCGACGACCTGGATGTAGTACATGTTCCCTTCGACGAGGCCGACCGACTCGTGGCCGACGCGCTGGAGGGTGTGGAGGGTGCGAACAAGCGCCGGGTCGGTGCTGTTTCCGATCGCGATGAACTGGGTGACGTCGGAGCAGTTGGCCGAGTTGCCGGGTCCGGGCGCTCCGGGGACACCGGAGTCCGGTCCGTTGTTCGGGTTGTAGGTGCCGAAGCCCGCGCGGCACGCGTTCACCGCGAGCCGGATGACGTGTGCCGACTGGACGTTGACGTAATAGATGCCGTTCGGAGTGAGGCCGGGGATCGTCGTGCCGTCGGCGCTGATCGTGTACCGCACCTGGATTCCGGTGGCCCACCCGTGGCTCGGCGCGTAGATCGTGTTCCGGGTGTTGTCGTAGTTGATCGTGCCGTTCGGGTTCGTCTGCAGCTGGCCGGCGCCGTCGGCGGCGACATCGACGAGGCTGCTGCGGAAGTCGACGACGGCCGGCGCGTGGTACACCACGGCGCTGCCATTCAGACCCGCCGTGCTTCCGATCGTGAAGGTGGTGCCACCGGTGATCGTCGGGTTCGTCACCGAGACCACATTGGTGCCGTTCTGACCGATCTGGTTGGTCGACAGGCGCAGGTGGGTCTCGTCGATCGCGTACACGAAGTAAGTTGCGCCGCACGTCAGACCCGGGGTCGCCGGGAGCGTCCCCAGCACACCGCCGCCGTTGCAGTCGTAGATGACCCGGTCGCCCGTCGAGAAGTTGTGCCCGCCGGGGAAGTGCAGCGACGCCGTCGCCTGCTCGACGATGCCGCCGGCGCCGAACTCGACGCCCAGGCGCAGCGAGTTGTCGCCGACCTTGATGACGCCGTACGTGTTGCCGTCGCCCAGGCCCGTGATCGGGGCGCCGCCGGACTCAGGGGCGCTGTAGGTGACGGTGGCGCCGGTCTGCAGGCCGTGCGGGAGGGCGAAGCAGATCGTGTCGGCGCCGTCGCAGTTGATCGCCTGGATCGTGCCGTCCGAGAGAGGGTCGAGCGCCGCGCCGTGCTGCGCCGTGAACGAGAGCAGGCCGTCCGCCTGGACGAAGCCACCGGTCACGGTCGCCGACACGGTGGGCCTGTTCACAGACTTCGCCGTGAACCCGGCCTGGATGTTGATGACGCCCCCCGACGTCGCGTTGGCGTAGGAGTCGGCGTCGGTGAGCGACTGGGCGAGCACGCTGATGTTCTGGCCGGCAGTGACCGCGCCGCCGCCGATCTGCGCCGACACGTTCGGCTGCGTGTTTGCCTCGGCCGTCGAGGTCGAGACCGCGACCACGCCGATCGACAGGGAGTCGACGCTCGACGAGGTGGCGTCGTCGCCGATCGCCTTGACCTCGATCTCGAGCGCGCCCGGCACCCCCACGATGCCGACGGCCGGGTCGACGAACGTCGAGCCGACGTCGCCGTTCAGCTCCGCTCGCGTGATCGCGCGGTTGACCGCCTCGGGGAAGATCACGCTGATGCTGATGCCGCCGAAGCCCCTGCCGCCGGCAACCGCCTTCGCGCGGTTCACCGCGTGAGCGTAGACGGTGAGCTTCAGTGTGAGACCGGAGATCGAGGCCGCGCCGCCGACGATGGCTGAGGTGACCGTCGCATTCGTGATCCTCGCGTCGGCGTCGCCGCCGGTGACCGATCCGAGGCCGGTCGCGAGCACCCTCAGCGTCGCGGTCGCGGAGTTCGCGGCATCCGCTTCGACCGTGAAGTTGCGCCCCGCTGTGACGGTACCGTCCCACTGCGCGCGGGTGGGAGCGCCGATCTCGGCGCTCGGGGCGCTGACGGCGACTCCGAGCAGGATGCCGCCGGTCATGACGTTCGACTTCGCGGTGGCGGTGTTGTCGCTGACGGCCGTGATCGAGAGGTCTGCGCCTGCGGCGGCGATCGACCCCGCGCCACTCGCGACCGTGCCGCCGGTGACGCTCGCGTCGGCCGAGCCGATCGCGAGCGAGGCGAGCGCGACCGCCCGGGTCTGGATGTCGGCGTCGGCGGTGTTGTGCGCGTCGGCGCGGACCACGAGACCGCCCGCCTGGGTGACCGCGCCGTCGAGCGTCGCGCGCGTCTCGCTGCGGACGTGCGCGATGGCCACGAACGCCTTGAGGTCGGCGAGGCCGCCGGAGGCGGAGTCGATGATGCCCTTGGCGCTGTTGCCGACACCGTGCGTCCGCGCCCTGATCGTGATCGTGCCCGTCGAGCCCAGGCTCGAGCCGCTCTCGGCGATCGCCCGGATGTACGCGCCGCTGGTGATCACGCCGCTCGCCCACGCGCCGGACAGCCCGATGAGCGACCCGCTGTAGAGCTCGGTGCGCGCGTCGGCGAGGTTGCTCGCCGACGCGTCGATGGTGATCGACGATGCGCCGCTCACGGTTCCGGTCGCCCGCGCGAGGGTGTGGCCCGACAGCTCGGCGAACACGACGGTGATGCCGATCGCGATGGCGCCGATCGAGACGCCGGGCGCGCGCACCGTGGCCGCGTTGGTGGCGGTGGCGGTGGCGGACGCCGCACCCGAGGTCGTGACGTTGCCGCCGATGCCCGATTCGAGGTGGCGGGCGGAGTCGGCGCGAGCGACGGTGAGTCCGAAGGCGAGGGCGCCGACGGTGACGTTGAGCGTGCGGGCGTTCACTGTGCGGGTACCGGTCGCGGTGGCCGACACGCCCCCCGAGCCGACCGTGCCGGAGGGTGCCGCGGTGGCCCGCGCCGTGCCGCTGAGGCTCACGAACGTGACGACGCCGCCGATGGCGCCGATGCCGCCTGCGACGCTGACCCCGACTCCGGTGACGGTGATGTTGTCCTGCACGCTCGCGGCGAAGCTCTGGACGGTTCCGGTGGCGCCGACGCCCACGGTGCCGGTCTCGGCGATGTTGTTGCCCGAGACGTTCACGACCGAGACCGAGACGCCGACGCCGATCAGACCGACGGCGAGGCCGAGCGACCAGTTCTCGAGGTTGCGGTCGGCGATCGCCGAGACGAGCACGCCGCCGCCGGCGCGGTGGATCTGGGCGCCGCCGTCGATGTGCGCCCGCTGCGATCCGGAGTCGTTGATGACGACGACCTGACCGGCGATGCCGACCAAGCCGACCGCGCCCGAGAAGCCGAGGCCGAAGGCCCGCTCGGTCATCGCGGCCCTGACGACGACCTCGCCGCCCGCTCCCGCTCCCGCCGTGATCTGCGCGCTCGATCCGATCCCCGCGTCGGCGACGCTCTTGATGTTGAGCACGAGCACCGAGATCCCGACGCCGACCGCTCCGACCGCGCCGGCTCCCGCGACGCCCAGCACCTGCAGGCGGTCGATCGCGAAGACGTGCACGTGGCCCCCCGCGTTCACGGTCGCGCTGATCGTGGCGGTGGTGCCGCCGGTGGGCGGCATGCCGAGCGCCTGGGTGCCGGGGTTGGACGTGGGCGCCGCGCCCGAGATCTTCCCGTTGACCCCGCCGAGCTGACTCGAGAGCCGCTGGTTCGTCTTGGTCTCGGAGCCCGAGTTCAGCTGCCAGTCCGCCGGCGCGGCCCCCGGGTTCGAGTTGCCCGGGTTGCCGGCGATGTCGTGCTTGGCAGAGTAGTTCGAGCCGCCGAAGCTCACGAGTGCGCCGGCGCCGTAATCAGTGGTCGCGTTCCAAGCGGGGGCGGGCCCAGCGGTGGTGCCGTCGAGCACGCTCTTGTAGCCGTCGCCGTCACCCTTGGCGACGTCGCCGCCCTGGTGGACCGAGTTGAGGGCGCCGCCTTCCTTCCACTTGCCGGCGTCGGTGTGCGGCGCGACGTTCTGGATGTCGTCCTCGCGCGCGGTGTAGTACTTGCCGTCGAACGTGTTGAAGACCTCGTCGCCCTTGTAGTAGACCGCTGCGGCGCTGTAGTCGCCGCGGCCGAAGGCGTTCGATGCACCGAGCCACTGGTTCGGGTTCGCCTCGGGGTTGTTCCCTGCGCCCATGGACGTGTTGTCGACCTTGGCCGAGTACCGCTTGCCGTTGTAGGTGACGACGTCGCCCTCGCGGTAGCTGGTGGTGGGGCTCCACGCTCCGCGGTCGTCGCCGCCGTCGGCCGCGTGATACTCCCCGGTCGGCGTCGTCCCGATCGTCCACACCGACACCGCCGCGGCGACGCCGACGAACCCGCCGGCGAAGCTCACGGCGAAGGTCGACACGTCCTTCTTCGACACGGCGTACACCTCGACGTGTCCGGTCGCGGTCACGGTGAGCCCCGCTCCCAGCGCCGACTGCACCGAGATGTTCGCCACGCCGATGTCGACGCCGCCGGCGACGCCGACGAACCCGCCCGCGATACCGCCCGCGATGGTGAGCGACGTGAACCGATCGGTGGCCGAGACGTTCACTCCCCCGCTCGAGTTCACGGTGCCGCCGCCGCCGATGAAGGCGCGCACGCTCACGGTGAGGAGCGTGACGGCGACGCCGCCGGCCACGCCGACGAACCCGCCCGCGACCGCGGGCACGAGGCCGAACACGTTCTCGGACGAGTCTGCGCGGACGATGACGCCCGAGAAGCCCTTGCGACCGAAGCCGCCGGCGCTGACGGTGCCGTCCGACACGCCCGTGATCGCGGCGCCGCCGGCGAGAGCGGTCACGGCGCCGTTGCCGCCGAGGTAGGCCTCGACCTCCTTGTTGAGCACCGCCACGCCGACAGCGGCACCCACGCCGACCAGTCCGCCGGCGACGGCGATCGTCAGCAGCACCAGGCGCGTGTCGTCCTGCGCCGAGACGAGCACGTTGTCGCCCGCGCGCAGCGTGGCGCCCGAGCCGAGGCAGCGGAACGCGTCGCCACCCGTGGGCGTGCCCGTGCAGGCGAAGGTGTTCACGGTGAGGACCGTGACCGACACGGTGCCGGCGACGCCGACGGTGCCGCCGCCGGCACCGGCCGCGACCGAGACGACAGTGTCCTTGCCGTTGGCGGTGACCGCGATGTCGTTGCCGGCGTTGACGGTCGTGCCCGAGCCGATGTACGCGTACGTGTCGATGCTCACGACACGGACCGCGACCGGCACGGCCACGCCCGCGGTGCCGCCGATCGCGAGGGCGGCCGCCACCCCGAGCTCGTAGTACTGGTTGGCGGCGGCGACGTGCACCGACTGGCCCGCGTGCGCGCCGGCAACATTCGTCGCGCACGTGGCGCCGCAGTTGATCTGGGCGTTCGCGCCGATGTGCGCGGAGGTGCGGATGCTGTTGACGACGACCGTGCCGGCGATCGCGACGCCGGCGGTGCCGCCGATGGCGAGTCCGACGCCGAAGGCTCCGACGTCGTCGCTGTTGCCTGCCGTGACCGCGACGCCGCGGAAGCCGGCATCCGTCCCCGCGACGATCGTGCGCGGACCCATCGCGCTCGCGTCGCCCGCCGGTGCGGTGCCCGACACGGTGATGCTGTGGCTGCGCCCGGTGGTGCCGCTGAGCCCCAGCGCGACCACCGTGCCGCCTTCGGTGCTCTTGCGGTTCAGCAGCCGGAACGCGTTGCCGCCGGCGCTCTGGTAGTAGTACGTCTCGCCGTCGACGAGACCCGCGATCGGTGCGCCGCCGCCGGCGGAGTAGACGACGGCGTCGTCGTTCGCGGCTCCGACCGAGTACGGCGTCGTGATGAGGTTTCCGCCCGACACTGCGGTCTGCGGGTTGAAGCGCGGCGAGCTGTCGAGCGGCACGTTCGCCTGGTCGGCGCGGAAGAAGCGCTGGTTCTCGGTGCTGCCCTGGTCGGTGATGTCGACGGCGGCTCCGCCTTCGGTGAGCGAGACCTGGAAGGTGTTCGCGGTCGCCCCGACGATGTAGTACAGGCCGCGGTGGACGAGTCCGTCGGCGCCGCAGGACGGGCTCGTGTCGACGTCGCAGCCGGCGTCGTACTGCACCAGGTCGCCGTTGGAGAACCCGTGCCCGGCGAGCGTGATCGTGTTCGACCCCGTGTTGACGTCGGCGGGTGCGAAGCGCAGATCCTGCGTGGTGACGCTGTAGACCCCCGTCGAGACGGTGACGGGCGTGAGGCCCTTCGCGTTCACGCGAGCGTTGTTCCCGATCCACGCACGGGTCTGCTTGGTCAGGACGGGGACGGCGACGGAGGCCCCGACCCCGGCCGTGCCGCCGACCGAGATGTTGCCGCCGATGACGTTGAGCGTGAGCCGCTCGTCGGCCGCGATGCGCACGCTGCCGTCGACATCGATGACCGCGGCGGAGGCGGCCGAGGCGGCATCGGCGATGTACGCGCGCGTGGTGATGTCGAGGGCCGACACGGCGGCGTTGACGTTCACGGCGGCCGTGCCGCCGAACCCGCCGCCGACCGAGACGCTCGTGATCGTCTCCTCCGAGGTCGCATCGACGGTCAGGTTGCCCGTCCCGGCGATGCTGACGCCGCTGGCGATCCAGGCATCCGTCCGCTTGGTGATGACCTCGACATCGACGCCTGCGCCGACGCCGGCGGTGCCGCCGATCGTCAGCGTGCCGGCCAGCGAGAGCACCGTCGTGGTGTCATCGGCGGCCACGGCGATGTGGGTCGTGGGCAGCTGGACCTGCGCGTTCTGGTCGATGTGCGCGGTGGTGACGTTGTCGAGCACGTCGACGACCACTGCTCCTGCGACGCCGGCCGAGTTGCCGCCGGCTCCGGCGACCGCGACGTAGGAGTAGTCACCGCTCTGGCTCGCCGAGACCCGCACGCCGGTGCCGCCGCCGCGCACCTGCGCGGAGGATCCGATGAAGGCGTCAACGGTGCTGTCGCGGACCACGACGACCGCCGAGGCGCCTACCCCCGCGCTGCCGCCGCCGACGGCGACGTTGCCCGCGACCCCGAGGATCGTCGTGTCGCGTGCGGCGAGCACCTGCAGCGCCCCGCCCGCATGAGCCGTCGCGCCGATGCCGACATGCGCGCGCACCGCCGGGTTCGAGGGCCCCTGGTTGAAGACGAACACGAGGACCGCGCCCGAGACCGCGGCGGAGTTCAGGCTCAGCCCGCCGGCGACGGCCAGCAGGAACCAGTCGTCGGTCGCGTCAGCGGCGACCGTGATCGCGCCGCCGGCCCGCACGAGGGCGCTGTCGCCGATCCACGCGCGGACGTTCGAGTTCGCGACGACGACGACGACCGTGATGCCGACGCTCGCCGAACTCTGGCTGAGGGAGAGCGTGCCGCCGACGTCGACGAGCTCGATGCTGTCCTCGGCGCGCACCGTGACCGTCTGGCCCGCGCCGCCGACGGCGATGCTCTGGTTGACACGAGCGCCGCCGGCGATCCATGCCTGCGTGTCGAAGCTGAGGATCTCGACGATGAACGCCCCGGTGACGGCCGCGCCGCCGGAGCTCGCCGCACCGGCGATCGCCACCGACGACAGCTTCAGCCAGTCGAGCTTGCCGGCGAGCGGCTTCGGAACCTCCGGCACGAGCGGCACGAGCGTGGCGCCGGCGGTGACGGCGATCGCACCCGCTGCATCCACCCAGGTCGGCGTCGCCACGGTCGAGTCGATGCCCGCCCGCGTGACGATCTCGAACCAGTCGACCGCGAACGCGCCGCCGATCGCGGCGTCGTTGCCGGTGGAGAGCGCGCCGGAGATCGCCAGGTTCTGAGTGCCCAGCTGCTGCACGGCACGGACCGTGACGCCGCCCGCGGGGGCATCGAGATCGGCGCCCTGGCCGACGCGGGCCTCGGTGGTCAGCAGCAGAATCTGCACCGCGGCACTCGCGGCGAACGATGTGCTCTTGCCGCCCGACGCGGCGAAGCCCCACACGACGAACTGGTTCTGCTGCAACGCTCCCGACACGGTCGGCAGCGTGGCCTCGACGGTGATGCCGGTCTGGCCGGTGACGTTCGCGCCGGCCCCGATCTCGGCGCGGCTTCCGAGGATCTGCACGTTGAGGCCGATCGCGGCGCTGATCCGCTCGCCGTCGTTCTCGATGTCGAGGGCCGAGCCCATGCCGAGCGCCTTCGCGGTGGCCCCGAGCGTGCTGCGCACGGTGACCGCGCCGGTCGTCGCCGTGACCGTGGCGCCCCCCGCGATCCGGGCGATCACCTCGGCATCCACCCAATTGACCGCGACGGCCGCAGCGACCTGAGTGCTGCCGCTTCCGCTGCCCGACTGGTCGCTGGACTGGCTGTTGGCGCCGTTCGCGCCGTTGGAGCCGTTCGTGCCGCCGTTGGAGGTCGGCATGCTCGAGGTCGAGCTGTTGGTGCCCTGCGTATTGGGATTGGTGTTGCCTGCGCCGGTGACCTGGTCCTTCGACTCGGCGTCGCCGCTCTTGCCGCCGTCCTCGGACTTCTTCGCGCCCTTCGCGCTCGCGATCGCGGTCGCCTCGGCGCGCACGATCGCCGTGCCGAGCACCTGCACGGAGGTGCCCTGCACCGAGCGCGCGATCTCGGCGAGCGTGTCCCAGCCGACGACCGCGTTGACCGAGACGACGGCGCCGACGGCGACGCTGCTGCCCGCGGCATCCGCTGTGCCCTCTGTCAGGACCCACCCCAGCCGCGACGCGCGCACGATCACGGCACCGCCGACGGTCGTGGCCGCCCCCGTGCCGATGCGGGCGGTGACCCGGTCGTCGACGCTGACGACGAGTGCGACGACGGGGGTCACCGCGGTGCCGCCCTCCGTGCCGCCCTCGGCATTCGTGGCCAGGTCGCGCAGGCCACGCGCGTCGACAGTCAGCGCCGTTCCGCCGGTGAGCGCCGCCCCGTTCTGGATCTCGGCGCGCACGATGCTGCCGTCGATCACCTGCAGTGCGAACGAGGCGCCGACGCCCGTGGCCGAGCCGACCTCGGCGCGGGAGGTGGCCTTCGCGACGTCTCGCTCGTTGCTCACGGCGGTGATCGAGGATGCCGCGGTCGTGAGCGTCACCGTGGCGCCGGACGAGACGATCGCCTCGGTCGTGTTGTCGAGGATGTTGATCGCGACGGCCCCGGCCACTCCGACGCTCGTGGACTTGCTCGCGCCCGCGCGGGCGATCGTCGTGATCTCGTGCTCGAAGAGGCGGAACAGCTGGTCGGCCGTGGGGCTCACCGGAAGCGCGTCGCCGCTGCCGAGAGTCGCGGAGCCCTGCAGGACCCACTCGGCGGAGCCGTTGCGCTTGTAGAAGCCGGGTGCCTTCGTGCCGTCCTGCGCGGTCAGCTGGAACCAGGTGCCTTCGGCGACGCCGTCCTTGGGCAGCTCGGCCTTCTGCGCGACGGTGTGCTTTGTCACGAAGACCCAGTTGTCACCCTGGCGCCGCCAGACGCTGCCCGCGGGCCGGTCGTCCCTCGCCGTCGTGAGCAGGTAGTACTGGCCGTCGGTCGGGCTGTCGGGCAGCGCCGCGACCGTGCCGGTCAGCGAGACGTCGGTGGTCAGCGTCCAATCGGTGCCGTTGAACGTGTAGAGGCCGTCATTGCCGCCGTCGCCGCCGTTGGTCTTGACGAACGTGGTGTCGTCCTTGGAGGGTCCCGGGAGCTGCTTGCCCGACTCGACGATCTCCCACCGCTTCTTGGTGTCGTTCCAGCGGCGGATCGCGTCGTCGGTGTCGCCGTCGCGCATTCCCGCCGCGACGACGAGCCCGGTTGCGGTGATGGTCGCGTTTCCGGTGATGGCGCGGACGAGGATGTCGACCTTCTGCACCGCGACGCCCGCGCCCACGCCCACCGAGCCGTCGGTGGCCGAGTCGCCCTTGGCCTCGGCCCTCGAGTCGGTGTCGCCGAGGGCCCTCAGCGTGACCAGCCCGCCCGCGGCGACGACGATGCCGTTCGCGAACCACGCCCGCACCGTGGAAGCGACGACGTTGATGGCGATCGCGCCGGCGATCGACACGCTGTTGCCGCTGTCATCGTTGGTCGCGGCCTTCGGCGTCTCCGCGGTCGAGGTCGAACCGCCGGCGTTTGCGGCCTTGTTGTCATTGGCCTTGCCGAGGTTGTCGTCGGCGGACTTGTTGACGTTCTTGCCGTTGCCGCCGTCTGCGGCGGCCGGCGCGCCCTTGGTCGCGGCTTCGGCGAGGGTCTTGACGTCGACGCGCTGGGTGGCCGTGAAGGATGCCGCTCCGGTCGTCGTGAGACTGCGGGCGCTCCCCGAGTCGGCGACGATGTCGTCGAGCACGGCGAGGGCGAGCGAGATGCCGATCCCGGCGGTGGAGCCGGCGGTGGTCGATCCCTTGGCAGTCGTGGTCGCTGCGATGGTCTGGGTCGCGGAGGCGGTGATGCTCGACGCGGTGAGCGGAGCGGTGCCTGCGCCGATGGATGCGCTGGTGCGGATGGTTGCCAGTGTGATGGCGACGGCCGGGACGATCGTGACGGATCCGCCTGCGCCGCCCGCGGTGGCTTCGGTGGTGAGGGTCACCTCGTGGGTGGCGGTGATGCTGAGGGCTCCTGCTCCCGTGAGCGGGGGTCCGCGGGTCGGGTCGGCGACCTGATCGATGCCGGCGTACACCGTGAGGGTCACCAGGTTGAGGGCGAAGGAGGCCCCGATCCCGACGGTGGCGCTGCCCGACTGCTTCGCCGTGCCCGCCGCCTTGTTCGTGCTCTTCGAGCCCGCTGTGAACGAGACAGCGCCCGCGGGGGCGATGAACACACCGGGCTGTGTCGGGCCGGCCGGGGTGGCCGGGGCGTCGACGGCCCGGACGGAGGCGCGCGTCGTCTCCTCGACGAGGTTGAGCGCGAACGCTCCCGCGACACCGAGCGTGCCCGAGGCACCGGATGCGCCCGCCTCGGCGATCGCCTCGAACGTGTGGGTGCTGTCGGTGTCGACCGGCTTGACCGTGGCGCTGAGCGTGAGGCCGGTGGCATCGACCCGGGCACCGACCCCGATCGACGCCTCGTTGATCAGCCGCACCTTGTTGACGGCGACCGCGGCGCCGACGCCGACCGTGGACGAGTTGGTCGCCGTGCCCTTGGCCGATGCCGAGGCATCCGTATTGTTCGTCGTCGTGAACGACACCGGACCCACCGCCACGAGCGCGACGTCGGGCGCCAGCAGTGCCGTCGTCACGGATCGGACGAGGTTGAAGGCGATCGCGGCGGCGACCGTCACGCTCGTGCCGTCCTCGTTCTCGGTCTTCGGGGTCGTGGTGCCACCGCCGGCGCCGCCGGTGGTCTTGGTCGACGACTTCTGCAGCTTCTCGTCGGACTTCTCGTTGACGTTCTTGTTGCTGGAGTCCTTCGACCCCGCGGCGTTCGTCGTCTGGCCCGGCGCGCCGGTGGCGCTCGCCTCGGCCGACGTCGCCGTCGTCGACACGCCCTCGGCGGTCATGCTCACCGCGCCCCCGGTGGTCAGGTTGCGCGCGATGGAGGAGTCGGCCACGTGGTCGGCAGAGGTCAGCGCGAACGAGATCGTCGCGGCGAGCGTGGCGCCCGCGCCGGCGGCCGTCGTGCCGGTCGCCTTCGTCGTGGCCTTCGCCGTCTGGTCGGCCTTCGCGGTGAGCGCGCCGCCGATCGTCGTGCCCGGACCCGACAGCAGCGAAGCGCTCGTGCGGACGTTGTGGATGGCGACGCTCGCGACGCCCGTCAGGGAGGCCGTGGTGGCTCCGGTCGCACCACCGTGCGTCTCGGTCGTGGCGTCGTCGACTCCGGTCGCCAGGATCGAGAGCGCGCCGATCCCCGTCGCGCCCGCACCGGCGGCGAGCCCGGCGAAGACGGTGTTCGTGATGAGGCTGATGGCGATCGACGCGCCGATGCCGACAGCCGACCCCTGGTCCTCTCCGACATCCTGCTTCGAGGTCGCCTTCGCGGTGCTCTTGTGCGCACCGCGCGCGGTCAGCCCGACAGCGCTTCCGGTGAACGCGCTCGCGGCGCCGCGCAGGTCGGCGCTGGTCGACGCGGTGATGTCGTTGATCGCGAGCGAGCCGGCTGCTCCGACCGAGCCGCCCGCTGCCTTCTTGCCCGAGATCGCCGTCGCCGTGAACGAGGAGTCGCCGGTGTCGGGCCCGAGGCTCTCCACCTGGATGCCGCCGGGGGCGGCGATCGTCGCGCCCTGGACGAACGCGTGGGTCGTCAGGTCGATGATGTTGACGGCGATGCCGACGCCGATGCCCTGCGACCCTGTGCCGTCCGTCGTGCCGCCGTCGGCGAGCGAGGTGACGGTGCTCTTGCCCTTCGCCGAGACCTTCTGCGCGCCCGTCGTGGTCACGCGGCCCCCGACGATCCGGGCCGTGGTGTCGGCGGTCAGGATGCCGACCGACAACGCACCGGCGACCGTCAGCGATCCGCTGTCCGTCGCCGACTCTTCGTCGGTCTTTGCCTTGCCGTCCGCACGGTCGGGGTCGTTCGGCTGCTTGCTGTTGTTCGTCGCGCCGCCCTTGCCCGCGTTCGAGGTCGCGGTCACGGTCGCCGTCTGCGTCGCCACGACATTGAGCGCGGATGCCGTGGACGCCGTCGCCGAAGTGCTCGTGATCGCGGCATCCGTCGTCTGCGTCAGGTTGACGATGGCGACGCCGCCGCCGCTCGCGGCATCCTTCGCATCGGCGATGCCCGAGACCGTCGCGGTGTTCGTGGCGAGGATGTCGAGGATCCCGGCGGCGGCGACCCGGGCGAGCCCCGTCAGCAGGCTGACGGCCGATGCGGCGACGGTCACGATCGCGACGGCCGCGTCGATGTTGTTCGCGCTCTCGTTGTCGCCGGCGTCGCTTCCGCCCTCGTCCTTGTCGGCATCCGACCCGACGTTCGCGCCCGCCGTCACGGTGGAGGTCGACGCGAGGGAGGTCTTGCCGCTCGAGGTCACGACCGCCGAGCCGCCGATGGTGACACCGGCCTCGGAGTCCACGATGACGAGGTCGCCGTACTTCTTGTTGAGCGTGAACTCGCCGACCGTCGAGGTCGCCGACAGGGACACGTCTCCGGCGGTCGCCGTGATCGACGACGTCCCGTTCACGGTGACCGTCGCCTTCGACCCGGCTCTCACCACGTACGCGGTCGCATGGGACTCGTCCGGATCGACCGTCGCGGTCGCGCCGATCGTCACGGAGCCCGCGGTGAGCGTCGCGTTCGTGAGGGTGACAGAGGCATCGGCGCAATGCGTCTGCAGCGCGAGGATGCAGCTGAGGCTGGGGCCGCCGGTGGCGGAGTCCTGCGCCGTGAGGGTCACGGAACTCGCGGTGAGCGTCGCGTTCAAGAAGGTGATCGACTCGAAGAGCGCCTCGAACGCGGCCTGCATCAGGTCGATGATGCCGGTGACGACGAGCGAGTCGCGCCCTCCGCCACCGTCGATGCGCAGCGTCTGGCCGGCGCCGGTGGGCGCTGCGAAGCTGATCTGCTCGAAGCTGTCGCCGCCGGTCGGGCGAAGCAGCAGGCGCCCGGAGTTGTCGGGATCGAGAAGCAGCTCGGCCTGGTTGCCGCCGGACGTGAGCACGAGGTTCTTGCTGCCGGGGGTAGCGTCGATGATCGGCTCGATGTTCGTGTACACGACGGTCGAACCGCCGAAGTCGAGGGTGCCGCTAGAGCCGTCGATCGCGCGTGAGACGAGTCCGCCCGCTCCGCGGGTGGCGAGCGTGTCGAACCCGTCAGCGCCGTCGAAGCGGATCGTGATGCCGGGATCGATCCCGCCGAAGTCGATGGTGAGCGTGTCGTCTCCGGACGTGCCGATGACGATGATCTCGGAGATCTCCGACAGCGGCCGGGTGACCCCGTCGAAGGTGACGGTGCCGTCCCCGTTGAACACGAGCTCGCCCGATGTCGATGTCATGTGCAGCAGCCATGGCGCGGGCTCCGCCGCGGTGGTCTCGGGTGCCGTCGGCTCGTCGACGACGGGCTCGATGACCGCAGGCGGATCGGGTGCCGGCACGGGCTCCGCCGCAGGCTCCGCCCCCGGTGCCGGGTCGGGGGTCGGCACCGGCACCGGGACAGGGGCAGGCTCGGGTGGCGGCTCGACGGGCGCGGGCTCCGCGGGCTCGGGTTCGGCGGCAGCCCCGTCGCCGGTGGCCGAGACGTCGAACGGACGTACGTCGACGAACGCGGCTTCGCCGACGACTTCCGCGCCGGGCGCCGTCACGGCGGGCGCCGACGTCGGCAGGAAGTGGACCACGTGTGCCGGTGCCGGCGGGAGCTGGGATGCGGGCGACGAGGTCTCCGCGACGAGATCCACGACCGGGGCGGCTACGGGTGCGGCGCCGACCGGGGCGGCAAGAGCTATCGCGACGGCGATCACCGTCGCGTGTGCCAGCACTCCGAAGGCCCCGCTGCGCGAACGCGTACGGCCTTCTCCCCAATTCATAATGCGCCTGTCATCGAGTCGAAAATCTCTGACAAAGCGCCGGACAGCCCTCTTTACCGCAGTTGCTCGCGGCTCCCCCGAACCCCGGCGTAACACCCAGCCATGGATGCCTCGCGATTCCGACCCCCCAGGGGACGCGTGCTCACGAAGGCAACCGAGGCATAAGCTAGACCCGTGTCGGCCGGGCGTCAAGAGGTCGAGCGATTTCTTCGTCATGCGGATGCGGCTGCACCCGCGCCGACGGCTTCATTCCCTCATCGGCATACTGCGCGGTCAGCTCAAACCGGAGTACGCGTGCAAGCCCTTGAAGAACATGTTCACGATCGTGAAGTTGAAGATCACGGCGGTGAAGCCGATGATCGACAGCCACGCCGAGCGTGATCCGCGCCAGCCGCGGGTCGCTCGGGCGTGGATGTAGCCGGCGTAGAGCACCCAGATGACGAAGGTCCACACTTCCTTCGTGTCGAAGCCCCAGTAGCGGCCCCACGCATCGTTCGCCCAGATCGAGCCGGCGATGAGCGTGAAGGTCCAGAAGATGAAGCCGAGGATCGCGAAGCGGTACGCGAGCGACTCGAGGGCCTCCGCGCTCGGCAGGGCGCGAAGGAACCGTGGACCGGTCCGGACTTCGCCGGACTCGGCATCCGTCGCCGTGATCGCGCGATGCTCGCGCCGCACCTGCATGAGCTGCAGCACCGAGAGCGCGAACGCGAGGGCGAACAGCGCCGTCGCGAGCGACGCGACGAAGACGTGGATGACCAGCCAGATCGACTTCAGCGGGTCCATCAGCGGCACGATCTCGACGTACAGTCCACCGAGCATCACGCCGCCGAGGAGCACCACCACGAGCCCGGTGATGAATGTGCCCAGGAACCTCAGGTCGTAGCGGAAGAGAACGCCGAGGTACACCGCGACGATGAGCAGCGTGCCGGTGAGAGCGAACTCGTACATGTTCGCCCACGGCACCCGCTCGGCCGCGATGCCGCGCGTCACGTCGGCGCCGAGGTGGAAGAGGAACGCGAGCACGGTGAGCGCGGTTCCGATGCGGGCCCACAGCAGTCGCGGACGATCGGCCGGCCGGGCGTTCAGCGCCGCTTCGGCCGCCCGCTCCTCCGCGCGCACCTGGCCGATCGTCGACCGTGCTGCGGCGCCGACCAGTTCGCGCTCGCGGGCATCCTTCACCTCGACGACCTTCGCGGACCGGGTCGCGAGATCGACCGCGTACGCGACGAACGCGAGGGCGTAGACGGCGATCGCCGTCCACACCAGGAGGACCGAGACCGAGTCGAGGCTGAGGGTGGCGGCGTCGGGCATGCGATCAGTCTACGCGCGGGCGCAGCGCCGCCTCGAGGTCGTCGCCGTGCCGCTGCGCGAGCTGGGCGACGGCGCCGTCGAGCGTCGGGTCCTCGCCGCGCGCGAGTCCGGCGTACTCGAGCCGCAGCGTGCGCCCGGCCGGGGTCGCCTTCACCCACATCCGGCGGCGCGGGACGAACAGCGCCGCGAGGAGACCGGCCGTGGCGAGCACGGCGAAGAGAAGGACCCAGGATGCCGCGGCATCCCGATGGATCGACAGCGAGACGAATCGCTTGACCGACCCGTCGAACCCTTCCGCACCCGCCGGAGCCTCGTTCTCGAAGGTGATCGTGCCGAGGCCTCCGGGGAGGTCGGCGGTCTCGCCGGGGGCGAGCTCGATCGGCTCGACATCGGTGCCGCGCCCGGCGAGCTGGGTCATCTCGCTCGTGTCGAGCGTGTAGACCGAGCGGGGTGTCCCGCCGTCGATCCCGAGGTCGCCTGCGAAGACGTTGAGCGTCAGCATCGGATACTCCAGGTCGCCGTAGATCGACGTGAAGGCGCCCGACTCCATCTCGAATGCGGTCGGGTAGAAGAAGCCCACGAGCCCCAGCTGCTCCGGCAACCCGTCCGGGATCTTCCACACCCCGAGCGAGGTCATCGCGGTGTCCTGCGGAAGGAACGGCACAGACTCCGAGCGCACGATGTCGCCGGCGGGGTCGCGGATCGTGAGCGTCGGCGCATACCCGTTGCCCATGAGGTAGATGCGGTCGCCTGCCATGTCCAGCGGATGGTTCACCCGCACCTCACCCGACCGCGGCTCCTCCCCCGCGAGCTGGGTCGTCAGATGGGCGACGAAGTCCCCGGCCTGACCGGCTCCCTGCTTGCCGGGCTCGACGTAGGTCACGGCGAACTCGTCGAGGGTGAGCGAGTACGGGGTCAGTGCCTCCCCGTCGACGAATCGGCCGGGATTGAAGGAGGCGTAGTCCACCAGCGAGTTGACGAAGGTGCGGCCCTCGATGATGACGCTCTGACCGGTGTAGGTGAAACCGCCGCCGAGGCCGACCGCGAGCAGCACGCCGATGAGCGCTGTGTGGAAGACGAGGTTGCCGGTCTCGCGGAGGTAGCCGCGCTCCGCCGACACCGAGAGCGTCGACCCGGTGTCGTAGCGCGCGATGCGGTAGCCGGCCTTGCGCAGCTGGGTCTCGGCGAGCTCGATCGCCGCGGATGCGGTGTCCGCGGACTCCGCGTCCGGCGCGAGCTCGACGATCGACTCGCGATGCGCGTCCAGGCGTTGCAGGCGCGCGGGTGTGCGCGGCGGCTGGGCGCGGAGGGCCTTGACGTGGTGCTTCGTGCGCGGGATCACGCAGCCGATGAGCGAGATGAACAGCAGGATGTAGATCGCCGAGAACCAGGGCGACGTGTACACGTCGAACATGCTCAGGTCGTCGAGGATCGGCGCGAGATCGGGATTGTCGGCGTAGTACTGCGTCACGCCGTTCGGGTCGGCGCTGCGCTGCGGCACGAGCGACCCGGGAACCGCCGCGATCGCGAGCAGCAGCAGCAGCACGAGCGCGGTGCGCATCGAGGTGAGCTGCCGCCATCCCCAGCGGAGCCATGCGACCACGCCGAAGGTGCCGCCCTCCATGCCTGCGCCTGTCGAGGGGTCGGATGCCGGCGAGTCGGCGTGGTCCGCCGGCCGCAGCGGGTCGCCGGTCACGGGTGCATCAGAGCGGGAGCGGGACACTGGCGAACACCCCCTGGAGCTGAGCCATCCAGGTGCTCCAGACCCCGGTCACCATCAGCATCCCGAGCACGATGAGAAGCCCCCCGCCGACGAGGTTCACCACGCGGATGTGCGTGCGCAGGAACGACACCGAGCGGGTGGCCCATCCGAAGCCGAGGGTGATGAGGACGAACGGGATGCCGAGGCCCAGCGAGTACGCGAGCCCGAGCAGCGCCGCCCGGCCGACCGAGCCCGTATCGAAGGCCATCGTCAGGATCACGCCGAGCGTCGGCCCGATGCACGGGGTCCACCCGATGCCGAGGGCGATGCCCAGCAGCGGCGCCCCGATGAGGCCGAGGTTGCCCCGGACCTGGGGGCGCATGGTGCGCTGGGCCATCCCGAACACGCCGATGAAGACGAGACCGAGCGCGATGATCACGACCCCGAGCACGCGGGTGATCGGCTCGGCGTACTCGACGAAGAAGCGGCCCAGTGTCCCGCCCAGCATCGCGACGCTCATGAAGACGACCGTGAACCCGGCGATGAACAGCAGCACGCCGGTGAGGAGCCGGCCGCGGGTCGGCGCGGACGCTTCGTCTCGTCGCTCCGCTTCTCGCTCGACGACCGGAACGACGACCCCCCCGGCCGCCCCGCGCCCTTCGTCTCGCTTCGCTCGCTCAGGGACCGGGGCTGCGGGCCGCGGCGTGACGGCGCCGCCGATGAACCCGAGGTACCCGGGCACGAGCGGGAGCACGCAGGGAGAGAGGAACGAGATGAGCCCGGCGAGCACCGCGATCGGGATCGCGAGCAGCAGCGACCCGTCGGCGACGATCGCGGCGGGGTTCACGACTCCTCCAGCGCGTCGCGGACGAGCGTCTCGAGGATGGATGCCGCGGGCAGCTGCCCGATGATCCGCGCGGCCACCCGGCCCTGTGCGTCGAGCACGAGCGTCGACGGCACCGCGCTGAGCGGCGTCTCCGCGGCGAACGCCAGTTTGATCGAGCCGTCCTCGGTGGCCAGCGCGCTCGGATAGGTGACACCGAAGGTCTCGGCGAACGCCAGCGATGCCTCCGCGCCGTCGTGCAGGTTGATGCCGAGGAACGACACCGGCTCCCCGTCGAACTCCGCGTGCGCCGCTTCGAGCTCGGGAGCCTCGACACGGCACGGCGCGCAGCTCGAGTACCAGAAGTTCACGACCAGCACGTCGCCCGCGTAATCGGCGTTCGACACAGGATCGCCCGTCTCGAGCACACCCGAGAACTCCACGGGATCGCCACGCTCGGCATCCGGAATCTCGACGACCCGGTATGCCCCCGAAACGAACCCCTTGTTCTCCCCGGCGCGATACTGCTCGGCGAGGGGGTCGTTCGAGCAGGCGGCGAGCGCGACGACGAGGGAGAGCACGAGCAGAGCGGATGCCGCGGCCCGGCCGCGTCGGTCCCTCATACCGCCCCCACATCGACGGCGCCGGCGGTCGACGCGGGCTCGGCGTACGACACCTCGGTCCACTTCTTGTCGATCATCTCGAAGCTCGTCACGCTCGACAGCGCGCAGCGGCGACTGCGGGGGTCGTGGCGTGACGGGAGTCCGGCGACGGCGAGGTGGGTGATCCAGATCGGGAGCTGATGCGACACGATGACGATGTCACCGGAGTCCGCGGCATCCCACGCCTCTGTCATCGCCGCGTTCATGCGGCCGATCACCTCGGCGTACGGCTCGCCCCAGCTGGGCAGGGCGGGCTTGCGCAGGTGCCGCCAGTTCCACGGGTTCAGCAGGGAGCGCACCATGCGGCGCCCCTCGAACACATTGGTCGGCTCGATGACCCGCTCGTCGATGCGCGGGTCGATGCCGAACAGGTCGGCGAACGGCTCGGCGGACTCCTGGGTGCGCTGCAGGGGCGAGGAGACCAGCTCCGCGATCGGCCGGTCGAGGCCGTGGACGAACTCGGCGGCCTGGCGCGCCATGCGGCGCCCGTCGGCGCTCAGCCCGAACCCGGGAAGGCGGCCGTAGAGAACGCGTCCGGGGTTGTGGACCTCACCGTGGCGTACGAGATGGAGGCGATCGGCGGGCACCAGCCCAGTCTACGTGCGCCGGTTCTGTGGGCCCGCTGAGCGCCCGGCCAGCTCATTCGAGCTCGCCGACAAAGTGTCGCGAATGGTCGCCTCGGACGTGGCCACGCGACCACATCCGACACATTCTCGATCAGGTGGCGTGCTGCGCCGCCAGCGCTCAGTCGGCGCGGGCAGACTCCCGCTCGCGCTCCTCGAGCGGGGCGGCCGCGTCTGCGATGCCGGCATCGGCCACCGCGCGGTCGCGGGCGGCGGCCACGAGCGCCCGCGTGCGGACGAAGACGAACCACGCGACGCCGATCACGACGGCGGCGATGACGAGGTACTGGAGGATGTCGGCGTACTGCTCCACGACGTGCCACGACTCCCCGAGGAAGAAGCCGGCGCCCACGAAGATGGTGTTCCAGACGAGGCTCCCCGCCGCGGTGAGGAGCACGAAGCGCCACACCGGCATGCGGGCGACACCCGCGGGGATGGAGATGAGGCTGCGGAAGATCGGGATCATCCGGCCGAAGAACACCGCCTTGCCACCGTGGCGGCCGAACCACGCGACGGTGCGATCGACGTCCTCCGGATGCATGAGCGGCACCTTCGCGGTGATCCAGCGCAGTCGCTCGACGCCGAACCACATCCCGATCCCGTACAGGAGCAGCGCGCCGACGATCGAGCCGGCGGTCGTCCAGGCGAGTGCCTCGAACAGCGTGAACGACCCCCGGCTGGCCGCGAGTCCCGCCATCGGCAGGATGACCTCGCTCGGCAGCGGGGGGAAGAGGTTCTCCATCGCGATGGCGGCGGCGGCCCCGGCGGGGCCGATGACGTCCATGAGGGAGACGGACCAGTCGGCGAGCGCGCTCAGCCAGGAGCCGCCCGTTGCGGTGTCGGTCATCGGAGTTCGGCGGTTCCTGAGCTTGTCGAAGGGCGGTGATCGGATGCCGCATCCCGACCGGGCACGACGATGGCCAACCCTACCCGCGCGAAGGTGACAGACCCCTGAGCACCCCCGCCGCCACTGGGCAAGAAAGTGTCACCTCTGGTCGTCTCATCCGTCGCGAAGCGACCACCTGCGACACCTGTTCGGCCGGGCCCGGCGAGAAGGTGTCGAGGATGGTCGCCTCGACCGGCGTGAGGCGGCCATGTGCGACACATTGTCGATCCGACGAGGCGCCGTCGAGCGGTGCGCCGCTTCGAGAAGATCCTGCCGCTGCCGTACGTGCCGCTGGAATGATGGGCGCATGCGACGCAACCCCTACGTCATCGTCCTCCTGGTGATCGGCCTCTTCGCGCTCGTCGTCGCCTTCATGCTGACCATCGTGCTGTGGCAGGTCACCGACTCCACGACCCATGACGTCGTCGCCGCGTCGGCCCTCTCCGCCTGGACCTACGTGCTGATCGGCATCGGCGTCGCCTCGCTGGTCGGCGTGCTCGTGATCGCCGGCGTCGCCTGGACCATGCGCAAAGCCGGCCTCGACGTCTGACCCCGGGTGACCGGCAGGGGGCGGGGCATCGACCCGAGGCGGCGCACGTAGACTGATCCCTCGTGAGTCAACGCGTTCTGATCCAGCAGCTGAAGTCCCTTCCCGATGGGCCCGTCGCGGTGTCCGGGTGGGTCGAGACCGTCCGGGATCAGAAGAAGGTGCAGTTCGTCATCCTCCGTGATGAGACGGGCGCGGTGCAGCTGGTGAACCCGGCCACGCGTCCGGCGGAGGACGGCGCGGAACAGGATGCCGGTGCCCTGGCGCTCACGGACACGATCTCCAACCTCACCACCGGGACGTTCCTCACCGTGACCGGCGACCTCAAGCACGACGAGCGCGTCAAGCTCGGCGGGGTCGAGATCAAGATCGCGTCGCTCGACATCGCCGCCGCAGCCCTCCCCGAGAACCCGATCGCGGCCGACAGTGGACTGGACAAGCGCATGGACTGGCGCTTCCTCGACCTCCGCCAGCGCCGCAGCAACCTCATCTTCCGCGCGCAGACCACGCTCGAACACGCGATGCGCTCGTACTGGATCGACCGCGACTACATCGAGGTGCACTCGCCGAAGCTCATGGCCTCGGCATCCGAATCCAACGCCGAGCTCTTCTCGCTGGAGTACTTCGGAGACCAGACGGCCTACCTCGCCCAGTCGCCGCAGTTCTTCAAGCAGATGGCGCAGGTCGCCGGATTCGGCAAGATCTTCGAGATCGCGCCGGCCTTCCGCGCCGACCCGTCGTTCACCTCCCGGCATGCCACGGAGTTCACGAGCATCGACGCGGAGATCAGCTGGATCGACTCGCACGAGGATGTCGCCGTGATGCAGGAGGAGCTCCTCGCGACAGCGATCCAGGCGGTGAAGGACAAGCACGGCGCTGAGATCGAGGAGTTGTTCGGCCTCGAGGTGCAGGTGCCCGCGATCCCGTTCCCGCGGATCCCGCTCGCCGAAGCGATCGAGATCGTGAAGGCCCGCGGCTACGACATTCCCCGCACCGACGGTGACCTCGACCCCGAGGGCGAGCGCCAGATCTCAGCCCACGCCCTGGAGACCTACGGTCACGAGTTCGTCTTCATCACGGACTACCATCCCGAGATCCGGGCTTTCTATCACATGCGAGATGCCGAGACCGGCCTCACCAAGAGTTACGACCTCCTGTTCAACGGCGTGGAGATCACGACCGGTGCGCAGCGCGAGCACCGCGTGGACGTGCTGATCGAGCAGGCGAAGGAGAAGGGGCTGGGTGAGGAGCACCTCGACTTCTACTTCGACTTCTTCCGCTACGGCGCCCCGCCGCACGGCGGGTTCGGCATGGGCCTCGCCCGCCTGCTGATGCTGCTGCTCGGCCAGGAGTCGATCCGCGAGGTGACCTACCTGTTCCGCGGCCCGACCCGCCTGGCACCGTGATCGACGCACTCGGCGGGACGCACAACTTCCGCGACACCGGCGGCACCCCGCTGGTCGGCGGCGGGACCACCCGATCCGGCGTCCTCTACCGCTCCGAGGCGCTCAGTGCGCTCACGCCCGAAGGCCTCGCCCAGCTCGCGGCGAGCGACATCGGCGTGATCGCCGACTTCCGCACTCCGATGGAGCGCGGGCT
>Ga0307505_10001051_pt1 | contig 24623 bp, 23 predicted proteins | sample 23_S_MG_FD_202183 | JGI IMG/M metagenome (GOLD analysis project Ga0307505, IMG submission 202183) | Soil microbial communities from Populus trichocarpa stands in riparian zone in the Pacific Northwest, United States - 23_S | ecosystem: Environmental > Terrestrial > Soil > Riparian zone > Trees... | reverse complement strand
CGCCGTCGGCCCGCGCGTTGCTGGGCGTTTCGGCCGCTCGCTGCTGGAGCTTGGCGGCAACAACGCGATGATCGTCACGCCGACGGCGGATCTGGCGCTGGCCGAGCGCGCTGTCCTCTTTTCGGCGGCTGGCACGGCCGGGCAGCGCTGCACTTCGCTGCGGCGGCTGATCGTCCACGAAAGCATCGCCGACAGCCTCGTCGCCCGGCTGCGGGACCTATTCGCGCGCATCCCCGTCGGCGACCCGCGTGAGCCCGAAACCTTAGTCGGCCCGCTGATCGACGAGGGCGCGTTCGAAGGCATGCAGCGCGCCCTTCAAGGCGGCGCTGAGCGCGTCGAGGCAGTCGGCGGCGGCGTCTATGTCCGCCCGGCGATCGTCGAGATAGCGGCGCAGGAAGGTGTGGTCCTCCAGGAGACGTTTGCGCCGATCCTCTATGTCCTCCGCTATTCGGAGCTGGGCGAGGCGCTCGCGCTCAACAATGGGGTCGTTCAAGGTCTGTCCTCGTCAATCTTCACGAACGATTTGAAAGAGGCGGAGCTTTTCCTCTCGGCGGCGGGGTCGGATTGCGGCATCGCCAACGTCAACATCGGCCCGTCGGGCGCCGAGATCGGCGGCGCGTTCGGCGGAGAGAAGGAGACCGGCGGCGGCCGCGAGAGCGGGTCGGACAGCTGGCGCGCCTACATGTGGCGCAGCACCAACACGATCAATTACGGCGACGATCTTCCCTTGGCGCAGGGCGTCAAGTTCGACCTTTAGCGGCGGCGAGCTTCGGCGGCCTTTCGAGCTGCGGCTCGGCAATCGCTTCGTTCCAGCGCCCGGCGAATTCCTCTTCCCAGGCGTCCAGAGCATCAGGCTCGAGCGGGTGGGCGATCCAATAGCCCTGGCCGACGTCGCAGCCGAGCTCGCGTAGCAGCCGCGCCTGGTCCTTGGTCTCGATGCCTTCGGCGGTCGAGACCATGCCGAGGCCATGCGCCAGGTCGATGGTCGCCTTGACGATCAGCCGCGAATCGTTCGACGTCGTCATGTCGCGCACGAAGAAGCGGTCGATTTTCACTTCGGTGAAGGGCAGCTGACGAAGCTGCATCATCGACGAGAAACCGGTGCCGAAATCGTCGAGCGCCAGGCCGATCCCCTTGATCCGAAACCGCGTCAGCGTGTCCATCAGCTTTACCAGCGGCTGCGTCGCGCCCTCGGTCAGCTCCAGCACCAATCGGTCCGGCGGCACTTCAAGCGCCCGGCACATGCGTTCGACCAGGTCCGGGAAGTCGAGATGCTCGAGCGACAAAGCGGAGATGTTGAAGGCAATATGCGTATCGCGCCCTGCATCACGCCATTTAAGCCATTGCCGAAGCGTCGTCCGCAGCCCCCATTGGGTCAACGGGTCGATGAGGCCGTGGCGCTCGGCCAAAGGCACGAAGCGGGAAGGGGCGACGGCGCCGAACGCCGGGTCGTCCCAGCGGACCAGCGCCTCGACCCGTTGCAGCCGGCCGTCGGTTAGCGAGACCTTGGGCTGGTAGACCATGTGCAGCCGGTTGTTGATCAGCGCCCGCTCGAATCCATCGAGCAGGCCGAGGTCGGCCTGGCCGATCATGGCGCTGGCGCCGGACGATGTTCGCTCAATACGGCTTCCAGCGCTTCCAGGCGCACCGGCTTTTCCAGCGGTCCGACCATGTTGAGGCCGTGCGCCTCGCCAAGCCGGAAGGCGCTTTCCAGCACCCGGCGGTCGAAGCCGCTAATAATCAGCACCGGCCCTTCGAAATTCTCCGCTGACAGGAAGCGCAACAGCTGGACGCCATCCATTCCGGGCATGCCGAGGTCGAGCACGACCATGCCTGGCGGCTCGGCGTGAAATTGCTCGCGGAACCGGCTGTCGTCACTGGTGACAACGGGGTCGAAGCCGCTCATCGCCGCGGCATTGGCCACGAACGTCGCCAGCGCCGGTTCGTCATCGATCAGCAATAAGCGCGGGCGCGTCATTGCGCCAAACCTCCCGTCATGGACGAGGAAAGGCAAGCCTGCGCACTTTTGTGCCGCAGGGTCAAACAATTAAACGGGATCTTAATAAGCATTTTGCTGCGTCGCCATTCTGCAATTTAACAAATGGTGCAACCCGACAAAGCAACGGGGGCTGTTTGCGTTCCGTGCGCCAGGGCGCGCGCGTCCCATCTGGGACATGGGTACGGCCGCTGCCGGGACAGCGAGCCGCTTGGATTCTCCCTCTGGGGGTCGTTTCTCGATTCGACAATCGAGCGGGTAGCCATTAAGACTACGTATGTTGCATTAGTGGGGTGAGGCCATGGCGTCAACCGAGATTAAGCTGACGCCCAATTCACGGGAAAATGGCCATCGCCCGCGGCCCGGTGGGCGGACTGCGGAAACGAGCGATCGGATTGCCGCCGCCGTTGTCGATTTGCTGGTCGAACGCGGTGCCGAGGAATGTACGTTCACCAATGTTGCGGCGAAGGCGAATGTCGAGCGATCGACTCTTTATCGGCGCTACAAGAACCGCTGGGAAATGATCAGCGAGGCCCTATTTTCTTTCCACGTAGTTGATTTCGCCGTCGACGCGACCGGCAATTTCCAGGCCGACATGACTGCCCACCTGGACAAAGTGGCGGCGTCACTGGGTTCGAGGACCGGAAAGGCTATGGTTGTCGCCGCAGCCATGGCCCGGGTCGAGGAATCCCCGGTGGGCGGCCAATATTGGCGCAGGCGCCGGGAGCAATTGCAGCCGGTCATCGACGCCGCCGTCCAGTCCGGTCAGCTTCGGCCCGGTGTCGATCCCGAGCAGTTGTTCGCCGCGTCGGACGGCCCTCTGTTTTTCCGGCTGTTGATTGCCAACGCGCCAATCGACAAAGCATTCGTTGCCCAAGTCGTCGACAACGTCGTGAAACTGTACGGCCGCAAGGCAGGCAAGACCGCAGGCGTGGTAGCGAAGGAAACGGCTTCTTAACCTACTTTGCACTACCAATGGTCGATTGAAGCGCTTTCACCTGGAGTGACCGCATGTTCGGCTCGCTGATCCGCCGCAAACCGGCGCGTTCGTTCGAACAGGACGACGCCGCGTTCGAGTCGACTACATTTTCGCTGAGCACGGCCGTGCCGCGCCCGAGCGAGCGGCGGACCGACGACCGCGTCCTTCCGACCTTGTGCATCGTCAAGCTGCGCGCGCCGAATGGCGAGCAGCTGATGCGGGCGCGCAATGTCTCGGCGGGCGGGCTAATGGCCGAGATCGGCCAGCCGGTGAATGTCGGCGACCAGGTCGAGCTTGAATTCTCCTCACAAAACATCCCGTCGACTGTGGTCTGGACCCGCGACGGCACCGCCGGCTTCAAGTTCGAAGCCAACATCGACCTTGGCGAGCTGTTGGCAGGCCGCAAGCCGCGCCATGGCTTCCGCCCGCGCCCGCCGCGCCTCCAGGTCCAGTGCAAGGCCAGCGTCCGTGTCGGCAAGACCTATTACAATTGCGACGTCCACGACATTTCTCTCGCCGGCATGAAAATCGAGCCGATCGAGGAATATTGCCTGGGCAAGCAGGTGGTGGTCGTCGTCGAAAGCCTGCGTCCCATCAAGGGGCAGGTGCGGTGGTTTTCCGAGCGCAAGGCCGGCATCGTCTTCGACAAACCGCTGCGTTTCGAGGAGCTTGCCGAGTGGGTCGGCAAACGGCTTGAGCTCGCTAGCCTCAAGGCCAGCTACAAATAGCTTGAACCGCCGCGGCTCTCGCGCCGCTTTGTAACCGCCGTTGTCCGTACCTATCTCCTTGCTCAAGTAAGGAGAGCGGACATGGACGAAGTCGCGGTACTGGCGGGCGGCTGCTTCTGGTGCACCGAAGCGGTGTTCCTCGATGTGATTGGCGTCAAGAAGGTCGAGAGCGGCTACACCGGCGGCGCGACCGTCAATCCGACCTACAAGCAGGTATGCGGCGGCGACACCGGGCATGCCGAGGCGATCCGCATCACCTTCGATCCCGGGCAGCTCAGCTATGCGGATCTGCTCGACATCTTCTTCACCACCCATGACCCGACCCAGCTCAACCGCCAGGGCAATGACATCGGCACGCAGTACCGTTCCGCCATCTTCCCGCAGGACGAAGGGCAGGAGGCCGAAGCGCGAGCGGCAATTGCGCGCAACCAGGAGGCGCTCGACCAGCCGATTGTCACGACGATCGAACCGAAGGCCGAATGGTATCCCGCCGAGGACTACCATCAGGATTATTGGTCCGGTGAAGGGCAGCGCAATCCCTATTGCCTCACAGTCATTCCGCCCAAGCTGCAGAAACTGCGGAAGAGCTTCCAATCCAGGGTCAAGAACGCGGAGCAGCAGCCCTCTTAAGACGGTCGCGGATGGCGGCCGGAAGGCCTTCGCCGGGCACGGGCGCGACGGCGATGCGCGGCTGTGGTGCCGCATCCGCCCGGTGGAGCAAGTCGAACAGGCGCGCCGCGGCCTCTATGGGGTCGCCCGTCTCGCTAAGCGTCGCATCCCCTGCCACGGTGCCGAAGCCGATCAGATATTCGCCGTCGCGCGGCTCTCTGGCGTCCAGCCGAAGCGGCTTGGTAGGCGCATAATGGCTGGCGAGCATTCCGGGCGCCTCGATTCCGCCCGTTTGCTCGATGGCTTCCACAACGACTGGGCCGCGTCGCAACAGGCGCAAGGGGCCACCGGTCGCAGCGACGATGGTGGATTCAATCCCGCGCTCGGTCGGCCCGCCGTCGATGATCAAGGGGATGCGCCCGCCAAGGCTGGCGAGCGCATGCGCGGCACGTGTGGGGCTGATGCGCCCGCTGGCATTGGCGGAGGGCGCGGCTAGCGGGCGGTCGACGGCGCCAAGCAAGGCCTGCATCGCCTGGTGCGCCGGCACGCGCAGCGCGATGGTCGGGAGCCCGGCGGTGACAATGGAGGCGACCCCTGAAGCCGGCTTCAGCGGGACCACAAGCGTCAGCGGACCCGGCCAATGCTCGGCCGCCAACGCGTGGGCCTGATCGTCGAACACGCCGATGCGCTCGGCCGCGTCCAGGTCGCGCACGTGGACGATCAAAGGATTGAAGCTCGGCCTGCCCTTGGCTTCATAGATGCGCGCCACGGCTTCGGCATTGGTGGCGTCGGCGGCGAGGCCGTAGACCGTCTCGGTCGGCACCACGATCGGCTCGCCGGCCAGCACCAGCCGCGCCGCTTCGGCGATGGCCGCGTCGTCGAACGGCATAATGCGGGTCTCTGGCGGCGCCATGGCGGCGTCGCTATGGGAAGCGGCCATGGCCTTCAAGTGTCCCGTCGCCGAGCAGCGCTTCGTTCTCGACCATGTCGTGCGCATCGGCGAGCTCACCAACGACCTCGATATTGTCGATGCGGTGCTGGAAGGCGCGGCCGCCTTGGCCGAAGGCGAATATGCGCCGCTCGACCGGATCGGCGACACCATCGGCGCCCGCTTCGTCGACGGCCGCGTGGTCATGCCGGTTGGCTATCGTCAGGCTTATGCGGCCTTCGTCGAGGGCGGATGGCTGACGCTGTCGGCCCCGCCGGAAGCTGGCGGGCAGGGGCTGCCGCTGGCGCTGTCGGCGGCGCTGATGGAAGATCTGCAGGCGGCCAATAGCGGTTTCGCCATGCTGCCGGTGCTCAGCCTCGGCGCTGTCGAAGCGATCGACAAGCACGGTGACGACGCCCTGAAGCGCGACTATTTGCCCAAGATCGTCAGCGGCGAATGGCCGGCGACGATGAACCTGACCGAGCCGCAGGCCGGCAGCGACGTCGGCGCGCTCAAGACCAAGGCCGAGCCGAACGGCGACGGCAGCTGGAGGATCAGCGGCACCAAGATCTTCATCACCTATGGCGAGCACGACCTGACCGACAACATCATCCACCTGGTGCTTGCGCGCACGCCGGGTGCACCGGAGGGAACGCGCGGCATTTCGCTGTTCCTGGTGCCGAAAATTCTCCCCGACGGCAGCGCCAACGACCTGCGATGTGTTTCGATCGAGCACAAGATGGGCATCCACGCCTCGCCGACCTGCGTCATGAGCTACGGCGAGGAGCGCGGCGCTACCGGCTGGCTGGTCGGCCCAGAAAACGGCGGCATGCGCGCCATGTTCACGATGATGAACAATGCCCGGCTCAATGTCGGCCTGCAGGGTGTCGGCATCGCCGAGCGCGCGACCCAGCGCGCCGTCGCCTTCGCGCTCGAACGCAAGCAGGGCCAGCGCAATCGCCTGCCGGTTCCGATCTCCGAGCATCCCGACGTCCGGCGCATGCTGCTGCGCATGCGGGCGCTGACCAACGGCGCACGAAGCCTGGTCTATTACGCCTTTTCGCAGGCGGATCGCGGCGCGGGCAGCGACCAGGCGGCGGCGATGCGCGCCGACATCCTGACGCCGATGGCCAAGGCCTGGGGCACCGATGTCGGCTGCGAAGTCGCCAGCCTCGGCATCCAGGTCCACGGCGGCATGGGGTTCATCGAGGAAACCGGGGCCGCGCAGCATTTGCGCGACGCCCGCATCGCCCCGATCTACGAGGGCACCAACGGCATCCAGGCCGCCGACCTGGTCGGCCGCAAGCTCGCGCTCGACGGCGGGCTGGCGTTCGACGGGCTAATTGCCGACATTCGCGCCGAAAGCCACGACCCGCGGCTCGTGGCGCTGGCCGACTCGGTCGAAGTCGTCGCTGCGACCTACCGCCAGGCGCCGCCCGACGACCGGCTGGCGGGCAGCTATCCGTTCCTCACAATGTGCTCGGTACTGGTTGCCGGTTGGCTGCTCGAGCGCCAGGCCAAGGTGCCGGGCGACAGCGAGTTGCACGCGGCAAAGCGCGCCGCTGCGGATTATTTCCTGAGTGCCGTCGTGCCGGAGGCGCTGGGGCTTGCAGCAGGCGCCGAGTGCGGCGCCGCGATGCTGTATGCAGTGCCGGCCGAGGCCTTGGCCTAGGCCCGCTCGGTCTTGAGCAGATCGACCGGGTCGAGGCCGAGCCGGTTCATCCGCTCGCGCACGGCCGGCCATTCATTGCGGATGAACGTCTCGCGCTCAGATTCGCGCAGGCGGGCACGAGCGCCGGGGGCGACGAACATGCCGACCCCGCGCTTGACGACGATCAGCCCCTCGTCCTGGAAGCCCTGATAGGCCTTGGCTACCGTCAGTGGGTTGGCGCCTTCTTCGGCGGCGAGGGCGCGGACCGAGGGCAGGGGGTCGCCGTCGGCGAACCTTCCAGCGAGGATCGCATCGGCGATCACTTCCCGTAGGCGGACGTAGACAGGCTTTTCATGGGCGGTACGAAGCGTCATGCTGTGGTAATACAGCACGGCGGAAAAACTTACAAGGGCTTCAAGCGTTTGGCGGCGTCCAGCGACGAACGACGCTGGCCAGCGGCGGCCGCGGCCGTTCCTCCAGTTGTCCCGCCGGTTTGCCGATGAAGATAAAGCCGGCGATGCGCTCGCCGGGGCCGCAGAATGCCGACCGGACGCGTTCGTCATAGGCGCGCCACCCCGTCACCCAGCCGCCGACATAGCCCAGCGCATGGGCGGCGATCAGCAGGTTCATGCCGGCCGCGCCGCAGGACAGCTCCTGTTCCCAGACCGGGATTTTGTGGTCGTGCGCGGGCGCCGAAACCAGCACCACGAGCGCCCCGTGATAATGCGCAATCTCCTCCTCTTTCTGGTGGTGCGCGGCGCTCGCCGCCCGGTCATGCTCGTCGAGCGCCTGATGGAGTAACGCGGCCAGCGCATCGCGTTGTTCGTCCGCGACGGTGACGAACCGCCAAGGGAAAAGCTTGCCATGGTCCGGGACTCGCGCCGCGATAGTCAGGATTCGCTCCATTTCGTCGGGCGTCGGACCGGGCCCGACCATCTCGCGCGGGCGGGCGGAACGGCGCGTTTGGAGGAGCGATAGAATGGAAGAGCGATCATTGAGCATGATGCCGCTGATCTAAGGGTGCTGACAGTCTGCAACAATGCACTTCACAAGATAGTTTTGCCCGCTAGGGTGCCGCCCGACGCCCCGGTAGAGACGGAAGCAGGAGAGGGAGCCTGATGGCCACGACCGCGAATTCAGACGCAACAGGCTACGACAGCAAGACGATTCTTGGACATCCGCGCGGACTGTTCATTCTCTTCTTCGCCGAGATGTGGGAACGATTTTCCTATTACGGCATGCGGGCGCTGCTGATTTTCTACCTGACGCAGCACTGGCTGTTCTCGGACGAGCGCTCGAGCGTTATTTATGGGGCGTATACGGCGCTGGTGTACATCACACCGGTGCTCGGAGGGTATCTGGCGGACCGGTATCTCGGCCAGCGCAAAGCCGTGGTTTTCGGTGCGGTGCTGCTGACGTTCGGCCACTTCATGATGGGCTTTGAGGGCAGGGGCGGTGACGACTCCGCCTCGCTTAACGTTTTCTGGCTTGCGCTCGCCTTCATCATCGTCGGTTCCGGCTTCCTGAAGGCCAATATCTCGGTGATCGTCGGGCAGCTTTATCCGCGCACCGATGTGCGCCGGGACGGCGCTTACACGATCTTCTACATGGGCATTAACCTGGGCGCCGCTTTGGGGTCGTTGCTCTGCGGTTATCTCGGCCAGACCTACGGATGGTCTTACGGCTTCGGCGCAGCCGGCGTCGGGATGCTGCTGGGCCTTATCGTGTTCGTGTGGGGCAGGCCGTTGCTAATGGGCCGTGGCGAGGCGCCGGATACGGCGCGGCTGTCGTCCTCGGTGGTGGGTTTAAAGCTCGAATGGCTGATTTACCTGATCGGCCTCGTGGCCGTCCTGATTTGCTGGTGGCTGGTGCAGAACCAGGAGGTGGTGGGCACCCTCCTCGGCATCGGCGGCACGATCCTAATTCTCTACGTGCTGGGCGTGGCGACATTTAGGTTCGTCTACGGCTCATACGCAGCCTCACCGAAGCTGCCCGTCGCCCTGTTCGCGCTCGGGGGGCTAGTCGCGATCTATGCGTTTATCGCGATGTTTGTCGGGGGCATTAGCGGCGACACCGCGCAGATCGTCGCGCTCAGCGGCTTCGCAATTTCGATACTGGTTGTGATCTGGCAATCGCTGGGCCGGTCGAATCACGACCGGGACCGCATCTTTGCAGCGATGTTTCTCATCATCGGCTCCATCCTGTTCTGGGCACTATTCGAGCAGGCCGGCTCCTCGCTGAACTTGCTGACCGATCGGCATGTTGATCGTGAAGTGCTGGGATGGAATATTCCCGCTTCGATGTTCCAGTCGTTGAACGCGATCTACATCGTGTTGCTCGCGCCGCTGTTCGCCTGGATGTGGACTTCGCTCGCCCGAAGGGGGATCGAGCCATCCACGCCAGCCAAGTTCGGCCTCGCCGTGATTCAGCTCGGCGCCGGCTTCCTCGTGCTGGTGGCGGGCGCTGGCGGAAACGATGTCCTCATCCCGCTGCTGTTCATCTTCCTCATCTACCTGCTTCACACGACCGGCGAACTCTGCCTGTCCCCAGTGGGCCTCAGCGCCATGAACCGCCTTGCGCCGGCGCACATGGCGAGCCTCATCATGGGCACCTGGTTCTTCGCTTCGGCAACCGGCAATTTCGTCGCGGGCCTGATCGCTGCAGCAACGGGTTCCGAAAGCGCGAGCGGCGAGGCAGCTGGCAAGCAGACGGTGATGGAGGTGTACAGCACTATCGGCTGGGTTGCAGTTGGGGTGGGCGTCTCAATCATCGTAATCTCGCCGCTGATCAAGAAGCTGATGCATCTCGACACGCTCAAGGACGAGGAGCTCGCCGGCTACAAGGAGCTCGGCGAGAACCAGGCGCCGGGCATGCATCCCGAGCGCGAGACCAAGCCGGGGCCCAGCGAGGCATGAAGCGACGGGGGGCCGGAATCGCGGTAGCGGCGGCGCTGCTGGCGGCTTGTGCCAACAGCCCCCCGCCAAAGAAAGCGGCGGCAATTCCGGTCAACGAGGATCCGTTCCCGTCGACCTACCGCGCCTATCCGGGCGCGCCGACAGTGATCCGCGGCGCGACCATTTATGACGGCGAAGGTGGCCAGATCGACAATGGCACGATCGTCCTCGCCGACGGAGCAATCGCCGCCGTCGGCGGTCCCGACACGCCGGTTCCGGCCGGAGCCGTCGAAGTGGACGGCCGCGGCAAATGGGTGACTCCGGGCATCATCGACGTCCACAGCCACCTCGGTGACTATCCCAGCCCAGGCGTCGAATCGCACAGCGACGGCAATGAAGCGACCGCCCCGGCGCGGCCCGATGTCTGGGCGGAGCATAGCGTCTGGCCGCAGGACCCCGGCTTCTCGCGCGCTCTCGCCAATGGCGGTGTCACGGCGCTGCAGGTGCTGCCGGGCTCGGCGAACCTGTTCGGCGGGCGTTCGGTGACGCTGAAGAACGTGCCGGCGCGCACGGTCCAGGGCATGAAGTTCCCCGGCGCTCCTTATGGCCTGAAGATGGCCTGCGGCGAGAATCCGAAGCGGGTCTACGGCAACAAGGGCGGCCCTTCGACGCGCATGGGCAATATCGCGACCACCCGCGCGACCTGGATGAAGGCGGCCACTTACAAGCGCAAATGGGACAAATATGAGCGCGACGGCGGCGACATGCCCGAGCGCGATTTGGCCATGGACACTTTGCGCGGGGTGCTGGCCGGCAAGATCCTGGTCCACAACCATTGCTACCGCGCCGACGAGATGGCGATCATGATCGATCTGTCGCGGGAAGCGGGTTACAAGATCGGCACTTTCCACCACGCCGTCGAAAGCTACAAAATCGCCGATCTGCTGGCCAAGGAGGGCATCTGCTCTGCGATGTGGGCGGACTGGTGGGGGTTCAAGCTGGAATCCTATGACGGGATCAAGGAGAACATTCCTTTCGTCGATAAGGCCGGAGCCTGCGCCATCGTCCATTCGGACGACCCCAACGGCATCCAGCGGCTGAACCAGGAAGCGGCCAAGGCGCTCGCCGACGGCCGCCGCGCCGGCTACAACATCAGCGACGCCTATGCCTGGCGCTGGCTGGCGATCAACCCGGCCCGCGCGCTCGGCATCGCCGACAAGACCGGCAGCCTGAAGGCCGGCAAGATGGCCGATGTCGTGCTGTGGAATGGCAACCCGTTCAGCACCTACACACGGCCCGACCGGGTGTGGATCGACGGCGCCTTGATGTACGACGCCGCCAACCCGCGCCTGCGGCCGGTCAGCGACTTCGAGCTCGGCCAGCCGGGCGAGGGAGACGTCAAATGATCCGCTCCGCGCTCACCGCTTTGCTGTTGGCTGCGGCGGCGCCGCTGGGCGCCCAGACCGTGGTCTTCACCGGCGGCACCGTCGCGCTCGGCGACGGGTCAGAGCCGATCCCGGGCGGTACCGTCGTCATCCGCGACGGGCGCGTTGTCGGCGCTGGCGTCGGCATTCCGTTTCCCCGCGATGCGGAGGTCATCGACGCGCGCGGCAAGTGGGTGACTCCCGGCATCATCGCCGGCTTCTCGCGGCTCGGCCTCAGCGAGGTCGATTTGTCTGCCGAAGGCACCACAGACGACAAGGCGCAAAACGGCCCGTTCAGCGCCGCCATCGACGTCGCCCCGGCGATCAACCCGCTGACCACCACTATACCGGTCAATCGCGCCGACGGCGTGACGCGGGCCATCGTCGCGCCCAACGTCGCGCGCAGCATCTTCGCCGGGCAAGGCGCCGTCATCGACCTCGGTGCGGACATGGACCCGATCACCGCTCGCCGTCGCTTCCAGTTCGTCGAGCTCGGCGAGACCGGCGCCGCGACCGCCGGCGGCTCCCGCGCATCGGCGCATGTGCTGTTCCGCAATGCCCTCCGTGAAGCGTCGGAGTTGCAGCGCTTTGCCGTCGCCGTCTCGTCGGGCGGCGACGTCGAAGACCGCCCCGAGCGAGACCCGATCGTCCGCGATCCGAACGAATCGCGGCTGGTCGGCCCCAATGCGCGGCGCAGCGAGGACGTGCTCCTCACCCGCTTCGATGCGGCGGCGCTGGTGCCGGTGCTGCAGGGCCGCCAGTATCTGCTGGTTCACGTCGAGCGGGCGAGCGATATCCTCCAGGTCATCCGCCTCAAGCGCGAGTTTCCGAGCCTCAAGCTGGTCATCGTCGGTGCGACCGAGGGCTGGACTGTCGCCGACCGCATCGCCGCCTCCGGAATCCCGGTCATCGCCTCCGCTGCCAACGACTTGCCGTCGAACTTCGAGCAACTGGCCGCGACCTGGTCGAACGTCGGTCGGATGCGCAACGCCGGGGTGAAGGTGTCAATCGGCATGATCGACGACAATGACACCCGCTATCTGTTCAACCAGCGCCAATATGCCGGCAACCTCGTCGGCTTGCAGAAGGTGCCCGGTGCAACCGGCGTCAGCTGGGGCGAAGCAATGGCGATGATAACCTCGGCGCCGGCCGAAGCCATCGGCCTAGGCGGCCAGCTCGGCAGCCTGCGATCGGGCAAGCGCGCCGACGTCGTCGTCTGGTCCGGCGACCCGCTGGAGATGACGAGCAACGTCGACGCGGTATGGATCGACGGCGTTCGCCAGCCGCTCGAGACGCGCCAGACCAAGCTTCGCGATCGCTACCGCGACCTCACGCCTAACACCCTTCCGGAGGCCTATCGCCGGTGACCTTGCAAATGGGTCTTCTGTTCTCGGTGCTCGCCCTGATCGGAACCCATTTGCTGCTGTCGCATCCCCTCCGAGCGCCTTTGGTGCGGGGGATGGGCGAGCGCGGCTTCCAGCTGGTTTATTCGCTCATCGCCGTCATCACCTTGGGTGGCGCCATCTATTATTACGGCGCGATCGGCCGCGAGCCGCAGCTGTGGGCGGTCAGCGAAGCCTATTGGATCGTCGCCACTTTCCTGATGTGGTTCGGCGCCATCCTGTTCGTCGGCTCGTTCGTGGGCAATCCGGCGCTTCCCGGCGCCAGAGGTCCCAAGGGCCCGCCAAGCGGCGTGTTCGCCATCACCCGTCATCCGATGATGTGGGGCTTCGCCTTGTGGGGCATCGTCCATCTGCTGGTCGTGGCCATGCCAAAGGCTCTGGTGCTCGATGGCGGTATCATTTTCCTCGCCTTGGTTGGCGCCGCCGGCCAGGACCGCAAGAAGCAGGCTCGCCACGGCGACCGCTGGCACGAGTGGACGGCGCAGACGGCGTTCGTGCCCTTCACCCGCGGCCTGGCCTCGCCCGGCCTGTTCGCCTTCGTCGGCGGGACCCTGTTCCTTCTCCTTGCCGCCTGGCTCCACCCGATGCCTGTCGGTCCGTGGCGCTGGATAGGCTGACGGGCACGCGCTAGAGCGCAGTCATGACGCGCAAATTTTTTGGCACCGACGGGATCCGTGGCCTCACCAACAGCCCGCCGATGACCGCCGAAACGGCGCTGCGCGTCGGCCAGGCCGCCGGCACTTATTTCCTGCGCGGCGACCATCGCCACCGTGTCGTCATCGGCAAGGACACGCGCCTCAGCGGCTACATGATGGAATCGGCCCTCGTCGCCGGCTTTGCCTCGGTCGGCATGGACGTCGTCCTCCTGGGGCCGATGCCGACGCCGGCGGTGGCCATGCTGACCCAGTCGATGCGCGCCGATCTGGGCGTGATGATCTCGGCCAGCCACAACCCGTTTGCCGATAATGGCATCAAATTGTTCGGCCCCGACGGCTTCAAATTGAGCGACGAGGCCGAGCATGCCATCGAGCGGCTGCTGGCCAAGGAGCCGAAGCTCGCCGCGCCGGAAATGATCGGGCGCGCCAAGCGCATCGACGACGCCCGCGGCCGCTACATCCACTTCGCCAAGTCGACCTTCCCCGACCGCCTGCGCCTCGACGGCCTCAAGGTCGTGGTCGATTGCGCCAACGGCGCCGCCTATCATGTCGCGCCAGAGGCCTTGTGGGAACTCGGCGCCGACGTCATTCCCCTTGGCGTCAATCCCAACGGCCTCAACATCAACGACCAGTGCGGCTCCACCCACCCGGAGCTGCTGCGTGAGACGGTGGTGGCGAGCGGCGCCGACATCGGCCTGGCGCTGGATGGCGACGCGGATCGCCTGATCGTCGTCGACCAGAACGGCCGGGTGATCGACGGCGACCAATTGATGGCCCTGGTCGCGACCGACTTCGCCCGCCGGGGCGACCTCAAGGGTGGCGCCGTCGTCGCCACTATCATGTCCAACCTGGGCCTCGAGCATCGCCTGGCCAAGGAGAAAATCGCGCTCAAGCGCACTGCCGTCGGCGACCGCTACGTGCTTGAGGAAATGCGCGCTTCCGGCTGCAATGTCGGCGGCGAGCAGTCCGGCCACATCATCCTCACCGATTACGCGACTACCGGCGATGGCCTGGTCGCCGGCCTGCAGGTGCTTGCCGCCCTGGTCGAGCAGGGCAAGCCGGCGAGCGAGCTGCTGAACCAGTTCGAGCCGGTGCCGCAGCTTCTGAAGAACGTGCGCTTCAACGGCGGCGCGCCGCTCGAAACGAACAATGTCCGGAAAATCATCGCCGCCGCCGAGGCCGAGCTTGGCAAGGACGGGCGCCTGGTCATCCGCAAGTCCGGCACCGAGCCGCTCATCCGCATCATGGCCGAAGGCTACGACCGTGCCGCCGTCGAACGGATCGTCGATGAAATTTGCGCGGCGGTGGCGGCTGCTTAACCTTTTCAGCCTAGGTTTTCCGGGCTTTGAACGCTCGGAACCATGACTTCGGCTCGACTCGCACGGCCTTGGGGACATCGTCGATGATTGCGCGCGTCCTGGTGATTGCCGGATCCGACAGCGGCGGCGGTGCCGGCATCCAGGCCGACATCAAGACGATCACCATGCTCGGCGGCCATGCCATGACCGCCATCACAGCCATCACCGCCCAAAACACTTTGGGCGTCAGCGCCGTCCACCCGGTACCCGCCGAGATGGTTCTCGCCCAGATCGACGCGGTCGCCGCCGACATCGGCATCGACGCCGTCAAGATCGGCATGATTGGCAGCGCCTTCGCCGCCGAGACCATCGCCGAGCGCCTGAAACTGCTCGGCGACGTGCCGATCGTCTTCGATCCGGTGATGGTCGCCAGCAGCGGCGCCCCGCTTGCCGACGAAGCCACCGTAGCCGCCTTCGGCAGGTTGATGGAGCTGGCGACCATCGCCACGCCCAACCTGCCGGAATTGCGCCGCCTGACCAGCGAGGAGGACCCGGTCGCCGCCGCTCTGCACCTCGTCGGCAAGCATGGCTGCGCGGTGCTCATCAAAGGTGGGCACGAGGAGGGCGAGGCGCTCGCCGACGCCCTCATCGAAACCGACAATATCACCAGCTGGCAGGGACAGAGGATCGACACGACCTCGACACACGGCACCGGCTGCACTTTGGCCAGCGCTATCGCTTTGTTCCTCGCCCGCGGCCTCAGCCTCCCGGACGCCGTTGCCCGCGCCCGCGAGTTCGTCCGCGTCGCCTTGCATGCCGCGCCGGACCTCGGCGAAGGGGCGGGGCCGATGGGCCAGGCCGACGTCCGCCTCGATGTCGGCCCGCCCGGCATGCCGCGGCTCAACCAGGTGACCATCACCGTCAACGATTACGCCAAGTCGGTCGCTTTCTATCGGGCGCTCGGCCTCAGGCAGATCGTGGACAGTGTCGAGAACGGCTATGCCCGCTTCGAGACCGGCGGCGGTGCCACCATGTCCATCCAGGCCGACCCCGAGGAGACCATCGCCCCGACCAGCGCCATCTACCTCGAATGCGACGACATCGATGCCGAGGTCGACCGGCTGGCGCGGCTCGGCGTGCCTTTCGAGCATGGCCCGCGCAACCAGCCCTGGATGTGGCGCGAAGCGCGGCTGCGCGACCCGTCCGGCAACACGATTTTCCTCTACAAGGCCGGCGAAAACCGCCGCTTCCCGCCGTGGCGGATCGACAGCTGATCCAATAATCCACAAAAATTTCAGGGACCTGCTGGCGGCGGCGTGTCGCTCGCATTAGCCTGGGCGACCAATGGCCCGGCCCTGCTTCAAAATCGAGCGCGACTTTCCAACGCCGCTGGCCGGCGTCGACGAAGCCGGATGCGCGCCGCTCGCCGGGCCGGTGGTCGCTGCCGCCGTCATCCTCGACCGCGACAGATTCCCGCGCGGCATCGACGATTCGAAGAAGCTCGACCTCGAAACCCGCGAAGCCATTTTCGGCCGCCTGCAGAAGGTCGCCATCATCGGCGTCGGCATCTGCTCGGTGCAGGAGATCGAGCAGCTCAACATCTATTGGGCGCGGATGCTGGCGATGACCCGCGCCGTCGCCGCGCTGGCCCAGGAGCCGGCCTGGGTCCTGGTCGACGGCAATGCCTGCCCGCGCTGGGAGCGGCCGTCGAAGGCGATTGTCGCCGGCGACGCCAAATGCCGCTCGATCGCCGCCGCCTCGATCGTCGCCAAGGTGACCCGCGACCGCATCATGCTCGACCATGCCCGCGACTATCCGGGCTATGGCTGGGAGCATAACCGCGGCTATCCGACGCCCGAGCATATCCGCGCCATCGACGCCCTCGGCCTGACCCCGCTGCACCGCCGGACATTCTCGAAAGTGCGCGAGCACACCGAGCGGGAAATCCCCCTTCCGCTGGAAATGCCGCTGGCGAGTCTTTCGAGTCACACCGCAACCGCTTGAGTCCGTCGGGACCTCGCGGACTCAACATGTTGTGGTTTGCGGCGATCGGACTCCTTTCGTTCCAATGCTTCGAAAACCGGCGTTAACCTCTGCGCGCTTGACCGCGACTCGGCCCTGACTCACCCTGTTCGTCCAACTGGGGGAATGAGCCGCATGAACGTCGTACTGCCCGTCATGGAGGGCCGGGGCCGCTTGCGGCCCGGCACCAGTTCGAAGAGCCGGGAACTGCCGCTCGACGTAATCCTGCAGGGCGACTGCATCGCCGAAATGGCGCGCCTGCCGAACAAGTCGGTCGACATGATCTTCGCCGACCCGCCCTACAATCTACAGCTTGGCGGCGACCTGTTCCGCCCCGAAGGCGGCCGCGTCGATGCTGTCGACGACGATTGGGACAAATTCGACAGCCTCGCCGTCTATGACGACTTCACCCGAGAATGGCTGCACGAGGCGCGCCGCATTTTGAAGGACGACGGCACCATCTGGGTGATCGGCAGCTATCACAACATCTACCGCGTGGGCGCGCTCCTGCAGGACGCCGACTTCTGGATTTTGAACGACATCGTCTGGCGCAAATCGAACCCGATGCCGAACTTCCGCGGCACGCGCTTCACCAACGCCCACGAAACCCTGCTTTGGTGCGCCAAGGACGAGAAGGCGCGCTACACCTTCAATTACCGCGCAATGAAGGCGCTCAACGACGATTTGCAGATGCGTTCCGACTGGGTGCTGCCGATCTGCAGCGGCGGCGAGCGCGTGAAGGACTCCGCCGGCGACAAGGCCCATCCGACGCAAAAGCCCGAGGCTCTGTTGTACCGAATCCTGCTCGCCTGCACGAAGCCGGGCGACGTCGTGCTCGACCCGTTCTTCGGCACCGGTACGACCGGCGCGGTCGCCCGCCGCCTCGGCAGGCGCTGGATCGGTATCGAACGCGAATCGGCCTATGTGAAAGTCGCGCGCGAGCGCATCGCTTCGACTTTGCCGCTCGACGAAAGCGCGATGGGCGTCATGGCCGAGAAACGCAGCCAGCCGCGCGTCGCTTTCGGCCTGCTGGTCGAAAGCCGCATGATCGTTCCGGGAAGCCGGCTGACCGATTCAAAGCGGCGCTGGAGCGCATTGGTAGGCGCTGACGGCTCTTTGTCCTGCGAAGGCCATTCGGGTTCTATCCACAAGGTCGGCGCGGCGCTGCAGGAGGCGCCGTCATGCAACGGCTGGACCTTCTGGCATACCAGCGACGGCCAGCCGATCGACGCGTTGCGCCAAAAGCATCTGTCGACGCTCGCTTAGCCCTTGCACGCAGCCACTTCGGCGTGGTGAGACTGCCGGCGTGACCCGCGCTCTTGCCTGTCTCGCCGCCATTCTGTTCGCGCTTGGGACCGCATTGGCCCAGGCGCCCGCAGCCGAAGAAGCGCGCGTTGCGGCGGCGGTGAGCAAGCTGCAGCCGCAGCGGCCGGGAGTGGTCGACGCCTTCGTGATTGTCGCCGCGCTGAATTCCGATCCCGTGTTCGGCCGCGAAGCGCGAGAAGCCGGCCGCGTGCTCGCCAGGCGCTTTGGCGCGGAAGGCCGGACGATCATCCTCGCCGATGATGAAGGCGAAGCCAAAGCTGATGCCGTCGGCACGCCCGCGAACATGGCCTCGGCCATGGCCGGCGCAGCCGCGACGATGGATCGCGGCGAGGATGTCCTCGTCCTTTACACGACCAGCCACGGGACACCGCGCGCCGGACTGAACTTCGAGCATGCGACGCACGGCGCAGCGGTCATCGTGCCGGCCGATCTGGCGGCCATGCTGGAGCGCAACGGCGTCCAGAACCGGCTGATCATCCTGCAGGCCTGCTATTCCGGACAGTTCCTCTCAGCCCTGTCGTCGCCGCGAAGCGTCGTCGTCACCGCGGCCTCCTCGATGAACCCCTCGTTCGGCTGCTCGCCGGGCAATGACTGGACGTTCTTCGGCCATGCCTTCATCAACCTGGCCATGCGTAAGCCCGACACCTTGGCTCGCCAGTTCCGGCGCGCAGTCGTCACCATAATCGGCTGGGAGAAGAAACTGGGCATCGAGCCATCCAATCCGCAAATCAGCATCGGCAAAGACGCCGGGCCCTGGCTTGCCGCGCTCGACGCACATGCCGGCGCCGTTCCGCCCGCGCCGGCGGGTCGGCCACCCTCGGAGCTGGCACAGTAATGGCCGCTCGCACACTTCTCCGGCCCACGGGTTTCGTCGATTCGCCGTTTGGCCATGACGGCAAGGTTGAGCGGCTTGCCGGCGGCCTCTGCTGGTTCGCCGCCGCCGAATTGCTGACGGTCGAGGATGGCAGGCGGACTGGCACCGAGCTGCTGCCTGTCGAAGGCATCGAGGCGCGGTTCGACGAGGATCTCGCGGCGCAGTGGCAGGCCCTGACGGCACCGCGCTCACCGCTCCAGCTTGGCGAGCGCACCGTGCGCCTCGACCAGCCGCAGGTGATGGCCATCGTCAACGCCACGCCCGACAGCTTCTCCGATGGCGGCCAGTTTGCCGATGCCGCTGCTGCCGCCGAGGCCGGCGCACACATGTCGGCGGAAGGCGCCGCGATCATCGACGTTGGCGGCGAATCAACGCGGCCCGGCGCTTCGTCCGTGTGGGAAGGCGACGAAATCGAGCGCGTCGAGCCGATTATCCGCCAGCTGGCAGGTGGCGGTGCCGCGGTGTCGATCGACACGCGCAAGGCCGCAGTCATGGAAGCGGCGCTGGCGGCGGGCGCGCGGCTGGTCAACGATGTCTCGGCGCTGACCTTCGACCCACGCGCGGTCGGCGTCATTGCCGCGTCCGGCGTGCCGGTCATCGTCATGCACCACCAGGGCGACCCGCAGACCATGCAGGACAACCCGCGCTACGGCGACGTCCTGATCGAGGTCTACGAATGGCTCGAGGAGCGGATCGCGGCATGTGAGGCGGCCGGAATCGCTCGGCGCAAGATCTTGGTCGATCCCGGCTTCGGCTTCGGCAAGTCCGTGGCCCACAATCTCGAGCTAATGAATGGCCTTACCCTGTTCCATTCGCTCGGCTGCCCGATCGTCCTCGGCGCCAGCCGCAAGCGCACCATCGGTGCCTTGTCGAACGAGGCGCCGGTCGACCAGCGCCTGGGTGGCTCGATCGCCTTCGCGCTCAAGGCGGTTGACCAGGGCGCGCAAATCGTCCGCGTGCATGACGTGCCGGAGACAGTGCAGGCCCTGCGCATCTGGCGGGGCCTCAAGGACCAGGCTTTGACTCCGCGGATTTGAAGGCGACGGCCAGCGGGCCGAGCGGGACGGTAATGTCGCGGCGACCGTTGGCGGGATCCCAGAGCGCGCTCACCGCCCCATCGAAGAACAAGGCATTGCGGCTCTTTAGCCGGTCCCTGAAGAACCGCGCGAACTTGCCGAGCGAGACGGCGCCTTCACTGATTACGAACAATGCACGCCCCTCGGAATCGACGCCGACGCCGTTGCGGACGTGGCGCGAGCTGCCGTCATGGTCGAAAGCGGGGTGCAGCTGGCCGGCGATGACCAGCATCGGCCCCGACTGCGTCGCGATGCGGATCGTCGGCGATGGCTGCCATTGGTCGGTTGGAACAACCTCTGCCCGGCCATTGGCATGGACCTGGAACACGCCGTTCGGCATCAAGTGGAAGTTGCCGCCGCCCTTGCGTCGATTGATTCGACGCACCACACGGCCTTCGACAATCGCCAGCCCGATCGGTCGCCCGTCTTCGCCATACATTCCGGCGTTCATGGCAAAAGCGACCTGCGCCGCGCGATCGCCCAGCCGCTGATCGAGCTCGTTCAGGCCGCGCATCGGCGTCTCGTCACGTGCCGCCGCGACCAGCTCGATCCGTCCTCGACCAGGATCGCATACCGTGAATTCGATCCCCTCGAATCGCTGTCGCGGACAGGGGCTTTCCGGAGTTGCGCTGGCGCGATCATCCGCTGGCTTGGTCTCGGCCGCGGAACCGCATCCAGTGAGCAGCAAAAGGGCAAAGAGGAAAGGTCGGCGCACGGCGCCGAGGCTAACGCCTTAGGCGGCGGTGTCGATGCCGAGCTCGCCAAGCTTGCGATAAAGGGTCGACCGGCCGATGCCGAGCCGCCGGGCAACTTCCGTCATACGGCCGCGGTAATGGCCAATGGCAAGGCGGATGATGTCGGCCTCCAGCTCTTCCATCGACCGCAAATGGCCGTCGGGGCGGTAGAGCGTAAGCTGTTGCCCGCCCATCGCCGCGTCGGCGCTGGTCTTGGTGATGTCGGGCGAATGGTCTTGCCGCCGGCCGCTGAAGCGTGACTGGATGGCGATGTGCGGGAAATGCTCGGCGGTCAGCGACGTGCCTTCGCACTGCAGGGCGGCACGGAACAGCACGCCGGCAAGCTGGCGGACGTTGCCCGGCCAGCCGTAGCGCATCAGCACCGCGAGCGCGTCATTGCCGATCGACAAGGGCCTGATGCCGCGATGCTCGGCGATCCGCGCCAGCAAGTGGCGGGCGAGGGTAGGGATGTCGCTGGCGCGGTCGCGCAGCGACGGGATGGTGACCGTGGTCGCGCCGATCCGCTCGGCCAGGCCAGGGTCGAAATTGTCGGGCAGCGCCCGGCTCGAGGTGGCGATCAGGCGCACGTCGACCGAGTTGGAGCCGTTACAGCCGACCGGGCGCACCTCGCCGGTCGCCAGCACGCGGTCGAGCGCCGCTTGCGTTTCTAAGGGAAGCTCGCCGATCTCGTCGAGCAGGAGGGTGCCACCGTCGGCCTGGACGATGCTCCCGACCTTTTCGCTGAAAGCGCCGGGGAAGGCGCCGGCGACATGGCCGAACAAAGTGCTGTCGACGATGTTCGCGGCGACCGCCTTGCAGTCGACCTGGATGATCGGCGCGCGCGCTCTCAGCGAGGCCGCGTGGATGGCGCGGGCGAAGGTTTCCTTGCCGGTGCCGGGGTCGCCGATGATCAGCACCGGCAGGCGGTTGCGTGCCGACTTGGCGGCGACGGCCAGCGCGGCGCGGAAATCGGGGGTGGCGCCGACCAGTTCCTCGAGCGGCAGTTCAGGCGCCAGTTTCTCGGACAGGGGCGCGAGCTCGCCGGCGGCGCGGCGGCGGTCGCGGTGGGCGCTCAAGGCTTCCAGCAGGCGTTCCGGCGCCACCGGCTTGGCGAGGAAGTCGCTGGCGCCGGCGCGCATCGCGTCAACCGCCTGGTCGATCGAGCCGCCGTCGGCGAGCACAATCACCGGCAGGTCCGGGCGGACGGCGCGCATGGCGGCGATCAGGGCAGGGCCGGTGGCGGCATCCCAGCTCGACAGAAGGCTGGCGCGGACCTCGCGACCGTGCGGACCCTGCAGCAGTCCGGCGGCAGTCTCTGGGCAAGCGGCGCTGACCACGCTCCAGCCGGCGCGCGACGCGGTCGCCGACACCATCCGCCGCTGGGCGGGGTCGGCATCGACCAGCAATAATGAGCGCAGGACGTCTTCGCGCATCGGTTTCACCTGTCTTGAGGTGCCATATCCTAGCGTGCCAAGGGTAAAGGCGCGCTTAAGGCGTCCGGACTTCGTCTCGGGCCGCAAAACCACTTGGGACTGGCCGCTTGCATTGGTAAGACCGCGCCGAACCGCAATTCCAGGGGACTGACATGGTCAATGTGCCGGACAGTGAAGGCTCGCACGATCCCAATTTCCCGGCCCACGTGCGCAATTATCTGGGCTTCATGACCCTCCTGAAATGGAGCGTCATCCTGACCGCGATTATCACCGCGGCCGTCCTTTACATCATCTCCAACTGATCCGCGCCGGGTGAAGATCGCCGTACTCCACGAAGCCGCCGGCGAGAGCCGTGTCGCCGCAATCCCCGAGACGGTGAAGAAGTTCATCGCTCTGGGTGCCGAGGTGACCGTCGAATCCGGGGCCGGTGAGGCGGCCGGGATCAGCGATTCCGACTTCAAGGCCGCCGGGGCCGCCGTCGCCGGCCGCGCCGCGGCGCTGAAAGGCGCGGGCATCATCCTGTGCATCGCCGGGCCCGACCCGGTGACCCTCAAGGGCGCAGAAACCGGGGCTCTATTGGTTGGCGCGCTCGATCCCGCCCGCCGCGTCGATGACATCGCCGCTTATGCCAAAGCCGGGCTGCAGCCGCTGGCGATGGAGAAGATGCCGCGCATCACCCGTGCCCAGTCGATGGACATTCTCTCCTCACAGTCGAACCTCGCCGGCTACAAGGCAGTGGTCGACGCCGCCAGCCTCTACGGCCGCGCCTTCCCGATGATGATGACCGCAGCCGGCACGATCAGCGCCGCCAAGGTGTTCGTTATGGGCGTCGGAGTCGCCGGCCTCCAGGCGATCGCCACCGCCCGCCGGCTCGGCGCCCAGGTCAGCGCCACGGACGTCCGCTCGGCGACCAGGGAGCAAATCCTGTCGCTCGGCGCCAAGCCGATCTTCGTCGAAGGCGTGGCCGGCATCGAGGGCGAAGGGCAGGGCGGCTATGCCAGCGAGACCAGCCCCGAATACCAAAAGGCGCAGGCCGAGCTTGTCTCCAGCCATATCGCCAAGCAGGACATCGTCATCACCACCGCGCTCATCCCCGGGCGCCCGGCGCCGCGCCTGATCAGCGATGCCCAGCTGGCATCGATGCGTACCGGCAGCATCGTCGTCGATCTGGCGGCGGAGGCCGGCGGCAATGTCGAAGGCGCCGTCCCCGGCAAGGCGACCGTGCGGCACGGGGTGACGATTGTCGGCGCGGTGCAGCTGGCGCGCACTTTGGCCGCCGATTCCTCGGCTCTGTTCGCGCGCAACCTCTACAATTTCCTCGCCGCCTTCTGGGACAAGGAAACGGCAAAACCAGTGCTTCCCGACGATGACGAGATTGTCATGGCGCTCCGAGTCGCGCCGGCTTTGGAGCCGGCGGCCTAGCCCGCTCGCGGCCGGCCGTGGCGCGCCTTTCACGATCACTCAAAGAAAAAGGCCGGCCAGGTTTCCCTGGGCCGGCCTTAGTCAAGAAACTCAATAGCTTAGGTGGACTTAACCACCGCTGCCGGCGTTGCTCCAGCCACTGCCGAAGAGCCAGCTCCAGAAGCCCTTCACGGGCGGACGCTTCTTCATGGGATAACCCCCTTTTTGCTTCGTGCGAATCGCATCGGCACAAAGGGATATTAACCTTAATGGAAATGGTTATCAACGAATTAACTATTCGGGCCCAATTGCGGCTGCTCCAGACGAGCAAATGCAAGCAGGCACAGCCCCTTTAACTTGGGGGCGGCCGCGAATAGAATTAACTATTAGGCGGAAAGCTTGGCGGCCCCTGGGGCGGCGAAGCGGCGGCCCTCGACCAGCAGTCGGCGGACAAGCTCTTCGAAACTCATCGGGCGGCCGACGACGAAGCCCTGGGCGACGTCGCATTTCAGCATGGTCAGCTGTTCCAGGCTCTGCGGGTCCTCGACGCCCTCGGCGACCACGGTGCGGCCGAGCGAGTGGGCAAGGGCGATGGTCGACTGGACCATGATCAGGTCGCTTCGGTTGTCGCGCATCGACTTGACGAAGCTCTGGTCGATCTTGATCTCGCTCGCCGGGATTTTCTTCAGATATTCCAGGGTCGACAGGCCGGTGCCGTAGTCGTCGATCGAGATCTTGATGCCGAGGTCGCGCAGGCCCGCGAGCAGGTCGACGCCATGGCCGGTGCCGGAGACCGCGGCGGTTTCGGTCAGCTCCAGCGTCAGCCGTTCGGGCGCGAGCCCATGGCGGTCGAGGATTGCCGCGACCTTGGCCGGCAGTCGGCGATCGTTGAGCATCCTCGCTGACAGGTTGACAGCGATGTCGAAGTCGATCCCGCGCTGACCGATGCGGACGGCGGATTCCACGGCCTTGTCGATGACGAAGTCGGTCAGCCGCTCGATGCGATCGTGCTGCTCGGCAGCGGAGATGAACTCGACCGGGCTGATCGGCCCCTTCTCCGGATGGGTCCAGCGCGCCAGCGCTTCGGCGCCGATGGTACGCCGCGTCGCCAGGTCCAGCTTTGGCTGGTAGGCAAGCCAGACTTCGCCATTGTCGATCGCCTTATCGAGCTGCGACAGCAGCGACAGGCGC
>Ga0307505_10001050_pt1 | contig 24637 bp, 18 predicted proteins | sample 23_S_MG_FD_202183 | JGI IMG/M metagenome (GOLD analysis project Ga0307505, IMG submission 202183) | Soil microbial communities from Populus trichocarpa stands in riparian zone in the Pacific Northwest, United States - 23_S | ecosystem: Environmental > Terrestrial > Soil > Riparian zone > Trees... | reverse complement strand
GATGAGTCGCATTCGCTCCATGGTAGGGTCCGTCGTGTGGAAGGGCACGGCTTACAGGGCAGGGCTGAGCACTGTAAACCATCAGCCCGGTCTGATGTGTAAACCATCAGCCCGGTCTGTACCCCGGCTACTGAGAACCGACTGCTGACAGCTGACCACCGACCCGCATCGCATCTCCAAACTCCTCGTCGAACACTGCCATCCTCAACTCCGCGAGCGCCTGGTCCACGTGAACGCCGGCGCTGATCCAATGGGAGCAGGCGTCGGCGCGGAGGCGGATGCCGACGGCGCTAACGCCGAGGACGGCGCCGGCACCGGCGTGCTGCACGCGCAGGGCGCGCCGGCCGCGCGGGTCGGCCCAGTAGAGCGAGGCCTCGCCTGCCGGAGGGGTCGCGTCGACGCGGCCGTAGACCTGCCACTCGAGGTCGAAGAACTTGGCCGAGTTGTAGAACACCGCCGGCGCATACTCGCTGTCGGCACCGGCCATGTTGCGGCCGGCGACGGCGCCCTGCTCGCGGGCGACGTACCACAGGGCGCTCACCGCCGGCCGCCCCACGGGCGGATCACGGAGCTCAACGCAGTCGCCGGCGGCGAAGACGGCCGGCGCGCTCGCGCGGAGTCGGCTGTCGACGAGCACGCCGCGGGCGGTCTCGAGGCCGGCGCCGGCCGCGAGGCCCAGGTCGGGCGCAACGCCGGTCGCGACGCCTACCCACGCGGTCGCGAACGTCCCGTCGGTGGAGTGGACGGCCGCGACGCGGCCGCCGGCGTCGCCCTCCAGGGCGGTGACGTCGACGGAAGTGCGGAGGTCCACCCCGTGGCGTCGGATCTCGGCCTCGACGATCCGCGCCTCCGGCGTCGGTAGGAAGTGGGCGCAGTACGACTCCTCGCGCACCAGCAGCGTCACCTCCGCACCGCGCACCCGCAGCATCTCGGCGAGCTCGACGCCGATGAGCCCACCGCCGACCACCACGCCGCGCCGCGGCGCGTCGCGCTCCATCGTGTCCAGGTCGGCCATCCGCACGAAGCCCTGCACGCCGGCGAGGCCGGCGCCGGCCCACGCCGGCGCGGCGGTCACGGCGCCGGTGGCGATGAGCAGCGTGTCGTACTCCAGGTCCCCACCCGCGGCCAGTCGCAGGCGCCGGCCGGCGGTGTCGACGCCCGTCGCGCGGTCGCGGACGAGGTCGATGCGGTTGCGCGACCAGAACTCCGGCGGGTAGAGGCGGATCGCGTCCCGCGTGAGCTGGCCGGTGTAGAGGTACATCAGCGCCGGCCGCGAGAACGGCAGCGCCGCCTCGTCGGAGACGACGGTGATGCGCGCCGACGAATCGGCGACCCGCGCGAAGCGCGCCGCGGTCGCGCCGGCCGCGCCGTTGCCGAGGATGACGAGGTGCACCGCGAGCTGTTGGCGACACGAAACGTTACGCCGCGCCCGCGGTGCGCGCCGAACGGCGGATATTCGGGCGACGAGATGGGCGATTCGGCGATTCGGCGATTCAGCGATTCAGCGATTCAGCGAACGACCCCGCCGACTCGTGCTGCTTCGACTCCCCTCTCTCCCGGCCCTCCCTGCTCGACTCCCCTTCCCCCTTGACGTACGGTATCACCGGCAACGCATCCAAGGAGGCCGTCTACGAGCCGGTCGCCGGGCTGGCGCGCTGGCTCCTCAGCCGCGAGCTTCCGTTCCGCGTGCACCGGGCGCTGGCGGCCGGACTCGTCGAGCGCGGACTGCTGGATGAGGCCTTCGCGCTCGAGTTCGAGTCCGACGACCCCGTCGACGGCGCCGACGTGCTGCTCTCGTTCGGCGGCGACGGCACCCTTCTGCGGAGTGCGCACCAGGTAGGCGACCGCGGCGTGCCGATCCTGGGCGTCAACGCCGGCCGACTGGGATTCCTGTCCGTGGTCGAGATCACCGACGTGTCGGCGGCGGTGGAAGCACTCGAAGCCGGCGAGTACGCTATCGAGGATCGCGCAACCCTCGCGCTGGCTGTGGAGGGCGCGACTCCCGACCTACCGGCGTGGGCGCTCAACGACGTCGTGATCGACAAAACGGGCACCGCGAGCATGATCGCGATCGAGACACTCGTCAACGGCCGTCCGCTTAACACCTACTGGGCCGACGGGCTCATCATCGCGACGCCCACAGGATCGACGGCGTACTCGCTGTCCGTCGGTGGCCCGATCGTCGTTCCGATGTCGGGCAACATCGTTTTGACGCCGATCGCGCCACACGTGCTGACCGCGCGGCCGATCGTTCTGCCGGACCGCGTGGAGGTCACCGCGCGAGTCACCACCCGAGGCCACCCGTACGTCCTGGGCGTCGATGGCTGGAGCACTGTCATCGAAGAGCCCGACGTCACCCTGCGTGTGACACGCGCCGCCCACAACGTCCGCCTGATCGCATTCCCCGATCGTGACTACTTCTCGACCATCCGCGAGAAGCTTATGTGGGGCCAGGGGGCGGTTTTCGAGCTGGACGGCGAGGGGTAAGTGTCGGGTGAGAGTGGAGGGCGTCGAAGGTGTGGGCAGAGTCGGGGGATAGAGGGATGGCGGGACGCGCTGCCTTCCTGGGCACTCAATTCTCTCCGTTCTCCTTTCTCTCCCAGCTTTCCTGCCTCTCCCGCTCTCCCTGCTCTCCTTCCTTTCTCCCCCTCTCCGGCGCGCCTCGACCTTCTATCTTGCCCGACCCTGGCTGGGTAGCTCAGTTGGTAGAGCAATGGACTGAAAATCCATGTGTCGGCGGTTCGAGTCCGCCCCCAGCCACCGCGCGAGGCGCTTGAAGATCGGCCGAAGGCCAGCCGGCGCGGCCGGGGCCGCCGGCGGTCGCGGCGTAGATTCGGCGGGCCGCCACGGCGGCGCTCGGTCCGGTAGTTCAGTTGGTTAGAACGCCGCCCTGTCACGGCGGAGGTCGCGAGTTCGAGTCTCGTCCGGACCGCAGGCAAGCGCACGGAAGCCCCGTCGTTCAGTGGAGCGTCGGGGCTTCTCGTCGAGCGGAGGAGCGACAGCCGCGTCCGTGGCCTGCCTGCGCGGCTCCTCGAGGAAGTCGCGGGCACGCCTCACGACGTGTCCGGGCATCCGGAGTCGACCTATAGGGGCCGGACACGCCGATAGCCTCGACGATAGGCCCGCGCCGCAACGCGCTGCGCCGGGGGCTGCAGGCTTCGTTAGCCGACTGCGCACATTGGCGCTTTGACGTCATAGCGTTCGCGATCCATGCCCGCCGCAAAGTCCAAGCGCGCCACGGTTTACTTCGACCCCGTCATCCACCGGGCTCTCCGCCTGAAGGCCGCCGCCACAGAGCAGTCCCTTTCCGGCCTTGTCGACGAGGCCGTTCGGTTGCTATTGGCGGAAGACGCGGACGACCTCGCGGCACTGGAGGCTCGCGCCGGCGAGCCGACGGTGACGTTCGAGTCGTTCGTCGCCCAGCTAAAAACGAGCGGCGCGCTCTGATGACGTACCGGCTCGAGCTGAGGCGAAGCGCGGCGCGGGAGATCGAGGCGATCGGTAGCAGGCGCGATCGCGCCAGGGTTGTCGCCCGCATCGCAGGGCTCGCCGTAGGTCCACGCCCCGCCGGGTGCACGAAGCTCGCGCGAGAGCCTACCGAGTCCGGCAAGGTGCGTACCGCATAGTCTACACAGTTACCGATGATGCCCTGGTCGTCGAGGTTGTGAGGGTCGGGCACCGGCGCGGCGTGTATGGTAGCGGACCTTCAGCGATACGGCGGCGCGGCAGGTCCTGCGCGCCGGTACGGCCGCCGACGTACGCCGGAGGTCGCGAGGCAAGGTTCAGAGCGCACCATCGACGTCGGTCGGCGTGCCATCACTGGGACCCGGCCGCCGTCGTAGCTGGCGCCGGCGCCGAGGGTCCGCGAAGGTGCGAGCCGCAGAGCCACGCGGGTGAGATCCATCGTAGCGATGGTCCCCCGCCGACCTCCCCGAGGTTGTTCTCCCTCGCGCCCCAGATGCCTGTCGTGCAGCGGCTGTCGGTCGCGTGCGCACCGGCCCACCGAGACGTTGCCGGCGATCAACACGCAGCTCAGCGCACGGCCTTCTTCACGAGCGCGGTGATCTCCTTCTCCCCGGCCGGCGTGAGCTCGGTCAGCGCCCAGGAGGTAGGCCACATGGCGCCCTGGTCGAGCATCGCGTCGTCGCTGAAGCCGAAGGTCGCGTAGCGGGCGTCGAACTTCGCCGCGCTCTGGAAGAAGCAGATGATCTTGCCGTCGCGGGCGTAGGCGGGCATCCCGTACCAGGTCTTGGGCGAGAGCGCCGGCGCGGCGGCCGTGATGATGGCGTGGAGTCGCTCCGCCATCGCGCGATCGGAGCCCTCCATCTCGGCGATTTTCGCCAGCAGGGCCTTCTCTCCGTCGGCCCTGGTGGCCTCCGCCTTCAGCTCCCGGGCGCGCTCCTTCATCGCCGCCTTCTCCTCTGCCGAGAAGCCCTTCGCGGATGTCGACGTGCGCCTGGCGGCCGTCTGAACGTCCTTCTTCGCGGATTTCTTTTCAGCCATCGTTGTGGGTGGTGGGCGGCGGGCGGTCAGAATACCGCGTGTGGGGAGCCGGGGGGTGACGTGCCGGATTTAGCGATTGAGCGATTGAGCGACCGAGCGACTGAGCGACTGAGCGACTGAGCGACTGAGCGACTGAGGATCCAGTACTCGCCGCTCTCCACGCTCTCCCCTCCGAATGCCTTGGGGAACTCAGCGATTCGGTGATTTCGCTCTCCGCGCTCCACCCTATCCCTCCTCGCGCTTGCCGATTTCCCCGCCCCTGCCCCTTGCGTCGCTTTGCTAGATAAAGTACATTGCGTCGCAATCCACCTACAGACCCCGACAGGCCATGAGCACCGACACGCACACCGGCAACGACGACCGCGGCGACGGCCGGCGCTGGAGCCCTCTACGCCTGGCCGGATGGACTGGCGCCGGCCTCCTCCTGCTGGCACCCCTCGTCGCGATGCAGGTCACGGAGGAGGTGGTCTGGACGCCGGGCGACTTCGCCTTCGCCGCCGCCCTCCTCCTCGGCGTCGGCGTTCCCATCGAGCTCGCCGTCAGGAAGACCGGCAGCTTCGCGTACCGCGCCGGCGCCGGCGTGGCGCTCCTCGCCGCCTTCCTCATGGTATGGTCCAGCGGCGCGGTGGGCATCACCGACGGCGCCGGCGACCTCCTCTATATCGGGATGCTCGGCATCGGCATCATCGGGGCGTTCGTCGCGCGCTTCCGCCCCCACGGGATGGCGCAGGCGATGGCGGCGACGGCGCTTGGGCTCGTCGCCGCGGGCGTGATCACCGTGGCTGCCGGGCTGGTCCCCGAGACCAACACCGCCGTCCAGATCCTGGCCATCACCGGCTTCTTCGTCGCGTTGTTCGCCGGATCGGCCTGGCTGTTCCTGAAGGCCGCCGACGTGGAGGCCTAGCGGACGCCGGCGTAGCCCCCTTCGCGCCGGCGCCAGGGCAGCCACTGGCGCGTCAGCCTGCTACGCCACGTACTGTCGGCGCGGGCTGTGCGTCGGCGTACGTTGGGCGCGGCTCCGTGCCGTCGCTCGCCCTCCCCAGCGTCGGGGCAGGCGCCCGGCGTACTCAAAGCCTTCGCATGGCTCGTTCGCTGCTTCTCCTCGCGCTCACCGCTGCCGCATCGGGCGCCGGCGCCCAGGCCGTCCCGGACACCACGGCCCCGTCGCGCTACGTTCCGCTCGACGTGGGCAACGTCTGGGAGTATTCGTGGTACCAGGTGCCCTTCGGCGGCCCGCCGGAACTACACCACTTCGCCCGTTTCCGGGTTGACGGGCGACACGGCGACCGGCGGCCTATCGTACCGGATCATCCGCGAGGAACAGTACCAGCCCGACGGCACCCCCGGATCGACGTATACACGACTCGTTCGCTTCGACTCCGCTCGTGCCGTCCCGGTACTCCGCTGGCCCGATGAAGAGGAGCATCCGTCCGCGGGGCTGGGCCATCCCTGGGCATGCCGCCTCGATGCCCCGTTCATGCCGGACCCTGAGGAGGGTGTGCCGGTCGACTGCGTGACGTACAGCGAGGTGCCCGACGTGGGGTCCAGCCACGGCGGACACGGGCAGCCAGCGACCATCGGCGGGGAGGCCATCGTAGCGACTCTCAAGACAGTGGATGTCGACTTCGGCTACCTGGCCACGGCGACCTACGCGGCCGGCATCGGCGCCCTACGTTTGGGTGTGACCGAGTTTGACGGGTCGTTCCACCAGCTGGAGTACGCGCGCATCGGCGTGGCGGAGTATGGCACTCCGGTGGTAGCCGCAGCGGCGCCTCCAGCGCCGGCCGCGCCGGCGCTGGAGGCCTGGCCGAACCCCACAGCCGGCCGCCGGTCCGTCCGGCTGACGCTCCGCGCGGCCGGCCCCGCGCGTGTCGCGGCCCTCGACGCACTCGGGCGCGAGGTAGCGCTGCTTCACGACGGCCCGCTCCCTGCCGGTAGTCACGCCTTCCGGGTCAACGGCCGTGGCCTCGCGCCGGGCGCGTACGTGATCCGCGCGTCGGCGGGCACGTGGATGAGCCACGCCCTCCTGATCGTCACGCGCTAGCGGCGCCCGGGGCGACCCGCGCACGCCGTGCACACGGCGCGCACGACGGCGCCGGCGCGGGCCGGCAACTTGTCGGCTTCCGGCTGCGTTTGGGCGGCAGACGCGATTCCGGATTGCCGGACAGACGTATCCGGAATCGGGCACTGTGTTTGACGTTGTGAATGGTCCCCGTTGCACGCTCTCATGCGCCACGTCTACGCCTCCGTCCTGACGGCCCTCTCGCTCGTGGTCGCCGCGCCGGCCGGCGCCCAGTGGACGACCCAGAGCCCCGTCCCAACCGACCTCGACACGCGCGGCGTCGCGGCGCCTACCGCGCAACGCGTGTTCGTGGCGACCGATGACGACTCGTTCGACGACGGCGGCGCGCTCTTCGAGTCGGCCGACGGAGGTGCCACGTGGACGCAGCGCGACGTCCCGTTCGGAGGTTTCAACCCGCTGAACGGCATCTTCTTCCTCGACGCGCAACTGGGCTGGACGTACGGCAACGAGAACTACCGCACCGTCGACGGCGGCGCCACCTGGCTCGAGATGCCGTTCCTGGGCTCGACATACTTCATGCGGTTCTACACGCCTGCCTTCGGGTTCGCGTCGGGCAACGGCGGCGGCTACGTGAGCACCGACGGTGGAGTGTCCTGGGTCCAGTCGCCGGCTGGGATGCTCGACTTCGACTTCGCCGACGCGACCGTCGGCCTCGGCGCCGGCCCGGCGGGCATCGCCCGTTCGGCAGACGGCGGCGTGACCTTCACGAGTGTCCGAGCCGGCGTGGCAGTCGCCGTGACATTCGTCTCCGCTTCGGTAGCCGTCGGCATAGTCGACGAGACCTTCGTGCGCTCGACCGACGGCGGCTTCACGTGGGCTCCCGGCCAGCCGGCCGGCGGATACTCGAGCCTGATGCCCGTCGGTGGCGATGTGGTGCTGGCGTGGCGGCCCTCGACGTTCGCAGGAGGCACAGAAACGGTAATGCGCTCGCTCGACGGCGGGGTTACGTGGACGGAGACCGCGCCCGTCGCGACGGGCGGCCTATTCGCGATGACCGCCGTTGCACCAGGAACGATCGTCGTCGCCAGCCCCGACGGTGACATGTACCGGTCCACGGACTCCGGCGCGACGTGGGCGCTCACGTATGCCTCGCCCGGACCGCGGCCCAGCTTCCTGAGCTCTGCTGAGCCGGCGTTTGCGGACGCGGACACGGGCTACTTCGGGTACGGCGCCGGCTTCGTGATCAAGACGACGGACGGCGGCGCGAGCTGGAGCCAGATCAGCAGCGGCTACGGGGCCTCCCTGAACGACATCGAGCGGTTTGCCGACGGAGGCCTCATCACGGTGGGTGAAGCGGGTACCGTTTTGCGCAGCTCGGGGACATCGCCGTGGGCCCTGCAACGGGCGCTGACGGATCGCAACCTGACGGCGGTCCACGTGGTCGGGCCGCAGTCGGTAGTCACGGTCGACGAGGACGGGCGCGTGTACCGGAGCGCCGACGCCGGTGCGACGTGGACCGCCGGCGCGGCCACCCCGCCCAACTTCGACGCGGCCGACCTTCACTTCTCGTCCCTTCTCGACGGTTGGCTGATCGGTTCGAGCTTCGGCGTCTCGGCGCTGTTCCACACAACGGATGGGGGCGACTCGTGGACTCCGGTCGACGACCCGGGCGGTGCCTGGGTAGCCATCGACTTCGAAGGCACCAACGGCTGGATCGTCAACGTGGGCGGGCCCTTCCGCCGGTCCGTTGACAGCGGACAGACGTGGATTCAGGGCGAGTTGCCCGACGACCAGGGATTCCTCTCCGTGGGCGACCTTGACTTCTTCGACCCGAACGTGGGGTACGCGGTAGGGCAGCGCGGCTACGCGGCGCGGAGCGAGGACGGCGGCGCGACGTGGACAATGCTCCCCACGCCCTCCGACGAACACGACTTCACCGACATCTACCTGGTCGGAGCGAACGAGCTCTGGCTCAGCACTCGGGATGACGTCGTCTACTACTCGGCCACGGCCGGCCAGAACTGGGCGGTGATTCCCATCGGATCGGAAGGATTCGGCAACTTCGAAGCCATCGCCGCCACGCCGGCCGGCGCCGTGTGGACGGTCGGCTTCCAGGGGTACATCGAGCATTTCGCGGGTCCGCCCCCGCCGCCGCTCAACAGGCCGCCGGAGGCATCGTTCACCTTCCTGCCGAACCGGCTGACGATCTCGTTCACCGATACGAGCACCGACCCCGACGGGACCGTCGTCAGCTACTTCTGGGAATTCGGGGACGGCGCCACGACGACCGAGCGCCACCCGACGCACACGTATCCCGCGGCCAATACGTACGTGGTCCGCCTGACCGTCACCGACGATGACGGAGCGACCGACCAGGGCGGCCGGATCATCGTGGTGCAGGAGGGCCCCGGTGGCACCTTCGGCGACTTCACGGAGGTCACCCCGTTCGAAAGCCCCTTCGTGACGCCGCAGGACGAGGACTTCTGGGTGGCCACGACCGCGCCGGCCGATTACGACCTCGACGGCGATCTCGACGTCGCCGTGCTGGGCTACTACGTGGTCTACAACCAGAGCGTCGAGGAGAAGCTGATACTCTTCCGCAACGGCGGCGAGGCGGCGCCCGACGAGTGGGACTTCGAGTACGTGGAAGTGCCCCTCGGCGACATCAGCACCGGCGCCTCCGACCTCGCGTGGGGCGACGTGGACGGTGACGGGGATCAGGACCTTGTCGTCGGATCTGACGGCCAGACCGTCATCTACCGGAACGACGCCGGGACGCTCGTGCTTACCGACACAGCGCTGCCCGGCTACTACGAGGACAACGACCAGGCCGACTTCGACCTGCGCTCGATCACGTGGGCGGACTACGACAACGACGGAGACCCCGATCTGCTCATCCCGTCCGTGTTCGACTTCGACACATTCGAGTTCCGTACCGCACTGATGCGCAACGACGGCCCCAACGGGTCGGGGGGCTGGACCTTCGTCGAGGCTTCGGCCAACCTGCCGCCTACGCGCCACGCCCAGACCAGCTGGGCCGACGACGACGGAGACGGCGACCTGGACCTGCTGTTCGTCGACATCGTCCCCCTTTCCGACAGTGCCAGCTTCGTGCGCGTCTATCGCAACGAGGCGGGGACGTTCGTGGGCTCAGATCCCCTCGGCGGAACGGTGATAGAACACGGCGAGGCCCAGTGGGGCGACTACGACGCCGACGGCGACCTCGACATCCTCATCGCGGGTCACATCCGGAACCCGGACCAGACCTTCGACAATGTCCTGCGCGTCTACCGCAACGACGCCGGCACGTACGTGCTCTTCGAGGTCATCCCGGACCCCCCGTCGCAAGGGTGGTTCGACCTCACGGCCGCCAGTTGGGGCGACTATGACTCCGACGGTGACGTCGACATCCTGGTGACGGGCACCTACAACGACGGGACGCAGATCTCCGGCCGGGCCAAGATCTATGTAAACGACGGAGGGGCGTTCAGCGACTCCGGCAATGACCTGCCCGCCCCGCGGGCCGGCGGCACACGCGGCGGCACGTTCGGCTGGTTCGACCTCGACGGCGATGGCGACCTCGACTATTTCATCGCGGGCGACTACTGGGTCCCGGGCGGGAACGGGCTCATCGAGTCACAGATCCACGCCTACCGCAACGACGTGGCCGGCACGAACGCCGCCCCGACGGCTCCGCTGAACGTGGCCGCCACGGTCGACGGTCCCAGCGTCACCCTCGAGTGGGACCCCGCAAGCGATGACTCCACGCCGCCCGTGGCGCTCACCTACGACCTCGACCTGCACCTCGACGGCGCCCCGGTCGCCACGCCGGTGCGCCTGCCGGAGCCTGGCGATGTCAGCGCTGTCACGTCGTGGTCGCTCGCCGGCCTGCCCAACGGCACCTACCATTGGACCCTGCGGGCCGTGGACAGCGCGCTCAACCCGGGAGCCGCGGCGCAGGGATCGTTCTCCATCGGCCCGGTGGCCAATGAGCCCGACGCCGGCCTGCCGCGCGAGTACGCGCTCGAACGCATCTACCCGAACCCGTTCCTGTCCGGCGCGACTATCCGTTTCGCCCTACCGCAGGAGACCGACGTCCGGCTGGTCGTCTTCGACATCCTCGGCCGTGAGGTCGCCAGCCTCGTTGACGGCCCCCGCCCGGCCGGCGTGCACGAGGTCCGCTGGGACGCCGTCGGCGCGGCCGCGGGCACCTACGTCGTCCGCCTCCACGCCGGCACGTTCGGGGCATCGCGGGTGGCGGTCAGGAGGTAGGGGGGTGTGTGGATGTTTGGACGGCCTTCCCTGAGCGGAGTCGAGGGTGTGTGGACATTCGCGCGCGTGAGTCCTCGGGGTGACCTCCATACTTCCATACTCTCACCCATCTATCGGCTTCAACCCCGCCTCGATTTCCGCGCGGCGCGGCTCGAGGAACGGCGGGAGGGCGATCTGCTCGCCGAGGTGCTCCGGGTCCTCATCGACGGCGAAGCCGGGGCCATCGGTGGCGATCTCGAATAGGACGCCGCCCGGCTCGCGCACGTACAGGCTGCGGAAGTAGTAGCGGTCCACCTCGCCGCTGTGGCTGAGGCCGAAGGAAGTGAGGCGGTCGGTCCAGGCGTGGTACTGGTCCTCGTCGGGCGTCCGGAAGGCGACATGGTGGACGCCGCCAGCGCCGAGGCGGCCCGCCGCTGCGCCGGGCTCGACGAGCACGTGGAGCTCCGCGTGCGGACCGCCTCGCCCCATCTCGAAGACGTACGCCACCGCGCCGGCGTGCTCGTACTCGCGCACACGGCGCATGTTGAGGACGACCGTCAGCATCACCTCGGTAGGCTCGATCTGCGGGACGCTCATCATGACGGTCCCCAGCCCGCGCACCTGGAACTCCGCGGGCACCGGACTACGATCCCACGGAACCGGCGTATCGCCGGCGCCGCCGTCGTCGACGAGCGCGAGTCGCTGCCCCTCGGGGTCCTCGAAGTCGATCACGGTGCGCCCGTCGCGCTCCGCCGGGGCGGACGCGCTCACGCCGTGCTCTCCAAGCCGCGCGGCCCAGTACTCCATCGCGCCGGCACCCGTCACCCGCAGGCCGGTGCGGACCACGCTGCGCGACCCGCGCTCCTCCGGCGGCACCGGCCAGTCGAAGAACGTGAGGTCGTTTCCGGGACTGCCGACGGCGTCGGAGTAGAACAGGTGGTAGGCGCTTACGTCGTCCTGGTTGACGCTCCGCTTCACGAGGCGCATGCCCATCACCTCCGTGTAGAATCGGTAGTTGTCGGAGATCCGCGCAGAGACGGCCGTGAGGTGATGAAAGCCCGTGAGGTCCATGGGTTGTGGTGGTGTCAGGGTGTGGAGGTGTAGGAGCGTGGGGGGCGTGGACGTGGAGGTCGCGCCGCGCATGCGCGCGGCCCATTGGACCCGCAAGCTTCCGTGCTCCGCAAGCCGCGAGCTGCCAGCTGCCCCCGGCCCACTGCCCCTCCTGTGCGCCGCCCGTTGCCTATTGCATCCCCGCCGCAGTGCGCTAAATTCTTAGCACTAACTCTGAGCTTCTCATGACTCTCGTCCGACGCATCGCGTTCCTGGCCGCCGTCCCCGCGCTGGCGGCGTGCGGCACGCCGCGCATCGTGGCGGACGCGCCGGCCGGCGCCGGCGCGGCGCGCATGGGCCCGCCGGGAATGAGCTATCTCGTGAGCGCCGAGGCCGCCGCCGACGCCCGCCTGCGGCTCGGGATCCTCGCCGCCGACAGCCTGGAGGGCCGCGAGGCCGGCACCGACGCCGAGCGTCGCGCGGCGGCCCACATAGCGCGCTGGCTGGCCGACGCCGGCGTGGAGCCCGGGGGAGACGTCGTTGCGGGCCGGCGCACCTACTTCCAGGCGTTCCCGGTGCGCACCGCCTGGCTCGACCGCGACGGGACGGCGCTCGCACCCGACGGCCTCGCGCCGGCGCGCCTGGGCGACGACTGGATCACCTTCCCCTCCGCCGTGCCCGATGCCGAGGGCACGTTCGACGTGGTGTTCGCCGGCTACGGGTTGTCCGATCCATCCCGCGGACACGACGACTACGCGGGCCTCGACGTCGAGGGCCGCGTAGTCGTCGCGATGGGGGGCGCGCCGGCCGGCGTCGACTCCGTCTCCGGCCCCGCCGGCACTCTCCCGGCGAGCGCCCTGGCCGCGCGGCTCGTGCCGGCGCTCCAGCGCGGCGCGCGGGCGCTGTTGATCGTCGCCGGCGGCGACGTCCTCGACACCTGGGAGCAGTACAGCGACTTCGGGCGCGGCACCGCCATGTCGCTCGACAACGGCGAACCGCCCGGGACCGCCCCACTTCCCTTCGCCTTCGTTCATCCCGACTACGCGGCCCGAATGCTCACGGCGGCCGGTGCGCCGGCCGGCGTGGCGGCCGACGCCGGCGCCGGACGCCCGGTGGCACCCATCTCATCTGCGGGACGTGTGCGGTTGGGAGTCGAGGTGGGGCGCGCCCAGGGCGAGTCCCGCAACGTCGTCGGCGTGCTGCCGGGCGCGGGCGCCGTCGCCGGTGAGTGGGTAGCGCTCGGCTCGCATTACGACCACCTCGGCGTGGTCGACGGCCGCATCTTCAACGGCGCCGACGACGACGCCTCCGGGACGACCGCCGTGCTGGCCGTCGCCGAGGCGTTGGCGCGGGACCGCGCGGCGGGCACGACCGATAGCCGGCGCTCGTTCGCCTTCGTCTTCCACTCCGCCGAGGAGAAGGGCCTCTACGGGTCCGAGTTCTTCACCGACAACCCGGACCGCTCCCCGGTCGGCGCGATCGACCGGGTCGTGGCGCAGATCAACCTCGACATGGTGGGGCGCGAGCACCCGGACTCGCTCTACGTAATCGGCCACGACCGGCTCTCCACCTCCTTCGCGCGCACGGTCGAAAGGGCCAACGCGGCGCTCGGGTCAGGCGGACGGCCGCTGTTCACATTCGACGCGAGTCTCGGCGCGCCGGACCACCCTGAGAGACTTTACGAGCGCAGCGATCACTACAACTACGCGCGCTTCGGCGTGCCGATAGTCTTCTTCACCGACGGCATGGGCGCCAACTGGGCCAAGGGCCAGGATCGCGACGACTACCACCGGGACGACGACGACACGGCCGCGATCGACTTCGAGAAGCTGATGGACGTCGCGCGGCTGACCTACGAGATCGCGCGCGTCACGGCCGACGCTCCCGAGCGGCCCCTCGTGGACCGCCCGGTCGAGCCCGCGGGGACGGACTGATCCACCCGCGGCTCGCGGTGCGCTCGTCTCCGTAGAGGGTGCGGAGGCGGGCGCGCCGTGCTGTTGGGGTGGCGGCGCATTGAGGTGGAGTAGGCACGTGATGGGTGATTGGTGACGAGTGATTTGGGGAGGTCCCGCCACGGCCCCGCCCGATACCCGAAACCCCGGTTCGCCGACACCCCGACTCCCGGCTACCCCCGGCGGGCCCACCAATCGCTCAATCGCTTAGTCGCTTAACCGCCCGATCGACTCGATCTCGATACCCCGATACCCCGACAACCCCGACATCCCCAGTCGCTCAATCGCTGAATCAACCGGTTCTCGCCTCCACATCCCACGCGCCGGCGCGAACCTGGGGGACCGCCAGGCGCGCGGCCGCGGCCTCGGTGCGCCGGCGGAGGTACTCGTAGCTCTCCACCTGGGCGCGCAGCGAGCCGCGGGGCTCGACGTAGCGATTCGACTGTTCCTCGTCGACGAGGCGGGCCTTCACGTTGTCGCCCAGCTGCAACTGCAGCATTGCGAGCACCTCCTCCCGGACGACGGCATCGTAGAGCGGAAAGGCGACCTCGACGCGCCGGCGCAGATTGCGCTCCATCCAGTCGGCCGACGCGAGGTAGACGTAGTCCGCGCCGGCGTCGTGGAAGCGGAAGATCCGGGCGTGCTCGAGATAGCGGTCGACGATACTCCTCGCGCGGATCTGCGGGCTCCAGCCGGCGCGGCCTGGGACCAGCGTGCAGATGCCACGGATGATGAGATCGATGTCCACGCCGGCCGCCGCGGCCTCGTAGATCTTGTCGACCGCCTCGCCGTCCTCCAGCGAATTCATCTTCAGGGTGAGCCTGCCGCCGGTGTCGGAGGCGGGGTCGGCCTCTGCCGCGCGGGCGTGGTCGATCTCGCGGTCGACCAGCGCGAACAGGCTGCTTCGGAGATTGAAAGGGGCGACCAGAAGGTGGCGCGTATCGGGCTGCTCGATCTCGCCGGCGAGGAATCGAAAGACCTCGCGCACGTCGGACGTGAGCCGGGAGTCGGCCGTCAGGAGGGCATGGTCGGCGTAGATGCGGGCGGTCTTCTCGTTGAAGTTGCCCGTCGAGAGCGCCGCGTAGTCCATCCGTCCGGACCCCTCGCGCCGGCCCGCCAGGACCATCTTCGCGTGGACCTTGATCGCCGGCATCGAGTAGTGCACGGCCACCCCGGCGGCCGCCATGCGCTCGGCCATCGCCAGGTTTTGCTCCTCATCGAACCGGGCCTTGACCTCCACGAAGGCCGTGACCCGCTTGCCCGCCTCCGCCGCGCGGCAGAGCGCCTCGACCACCGCCGAGCCGCTGGCGACGCGGTAGAGCGTCGCCCAGAGGTCCTCCACGTCTGGATCATCGGCCGCCTCGTCGAGGAAGCGGAGGAGTGGGTCGTAGGCCTGGTACGGGAGGTGGACGACGCGGTCGCGTTCGCTCACAGCCGCCAGGATCGACGTCGCGGCGTCGAGCTCCGGATGCGGTAGGGCCGGCCTCGTCGGGTAGGAGAGGTCCGCGCCCTCGGGGCGCGGCAGCGTCCAGAGGTCCGCCAGGTTGTGATAGGTGCCGCCGGTAACGATGTCCTCGTCATCGAGCTCGAGCCGGCGCTTCAACAGCGTGACCGTCCCATACGGCGTGCGCGGATCGTACAGGAAGCGACTGGGGACGCCAGTGGAGCGCTGCGCCACGCCGGCGCGGATCTTCGCCACCAGGTCGCCGGCGAACTCGTCCTCGACGTACAGGTCCGCATCTCGGGAAAGCTTGACGGAGAAGGCCTCCGTCACGTCGTAGTCGGGGAAGACCGACGGCAGTCCGCGCCGGACGACGTCGTCGAGGAAGAGGACCACACGCGGCCCGGGACGCTCACCACCGGGATAGGCCTCGGCCGGAATCTCGACGAACCGATCGAGCGGAGGCGACGGGATGGACACCAGCGCGAGCGCCGGCCCGTCGTCTCGCAGGGTCACCCCGGTATCGTCCCGGAGCCATAGCTCGGCGACGAGATAGAGCCTTCCGTTCTCGAGGAACGGCGCCTCCGACCGCCTGTCTCCGAAGAGGTGCGGCTGGAGGTGCTGAGCGACCTCCCGTGCGAAGTAGGCATCCAGCCACCGGCCCTCCGCCTCATCGACGGAGCGATGGTCGCGCAGGGCGACGCCGTGCTCCTCCAGGCCCGGGAGGATGTCACGCCTCAGGATCTCACCAAACCGCTCCTGCTGCAGCCCGACGGTGCGCTGGATCGGCCGCAGCTGCCGCGCCGGCCGGAAGTCGAGCCGGCGCCGGTCGCTCTTCTTCAGCCGCAGCAGGGCGCGCAGCGAGGCGACGCGGACGCGGAAGAACTCGTCCAGGTTGCCCGAGAAGATGGCGAGGAAGTTGACGCGCTCGTTTAGCGGGACCGTCGGGTCGCCGGCCTCCTGCAGCACCCGCCCGTTGAAGGCGAGCCAGGAGAGCTCGCGGTCGTAGCGGGGCGGCCTGGGCATCTGCTGTAGAGAGCGCGGAGAGTGCGGAGACGCGGAGAGCGCGCGAGAGCGCGCGAGAGCGCGCGAACCTACCGACGCACCAAGGAGGGACGGACGATCGGGGTGATGGGTGATGGGTGCTTCGGGAAGACGGGTAGCCGGCGCCGCGTTTTCGCGTTCGTCGGGGGCATCAATCGCTGAATCGCGTCATCGCCGAACCGCGCGATTCCCCGCAACACCGGATCACGCGGCGCGGGCGGGTCGGGGACGCCGGCTGCTCAGTGCGCGCCGTGGCGCCGGCGCCATGTCCCCTCGACCCGCCCCTGCGACAACCTGATAGTCGCTAGACGCGCTTCGCCTCGCTGGGCGGGTGCGCCTCGCTATCGCGCATGCCTCATCGCTCGTCGCTCACCTGGTCGTCGCGCCTTCGGTCCTCGGACCTCCCGGAATGACGTCAATCGTGCCGTCGGAGTCCAACTCGGTATGGCCGGCGACGCCCTTCACCGGGTGGCCGCCGAACTGGCCCCGGAGGGCCGAGAGCATCTTGTAGGCGAACGAGTCCGGCGTGCGGGACTGGAACCGCTCGAACAACGCGACCGCGAGAACCGGCGCTGGAACACGCAGGTCGATCGCCTCCTCGACGGTCCACCGGCCCTCGCCAGAGTCGGGCACGAACGGCGCGATGCCGTCCAATCCTGGCCGCGCGGCCAGGGCATCGGCGGCGAGGTCGAGGAGCCACGAGCGCACCACGGACCCCTCGCGCCAGACCTCCGCGATCTGCGCCAGGTCGAGGTGCGCGGCCGGCGCGGCCGCGTCAGCCGGCGCGAAGGTCTTCGCCTCGAGCATCGCGAAGCCCTCGGCGAAGGCCTGCATCATGCCGTACTCGATGCCGTTGTGGACCATCTTCGTGAAGTGGCCTGCGCCTGCGGGCCCGACGTGCCCCCAGCCGCGGTCAGGCGCCGGCGCGAGCGTCCGCAGCGCCGGCTCCACGAGGGCCACGTCCGCCGCCTCGCCGCCAACCATCAGGCTGTAGCCCTCCGCGAGGCCCCAGATACCACCCGACACGCCGGCGTCGACGAAACGGATTCCTCGCGCGCGGGCCTCGCCGGCGCGGCGGATGGAGTCCGTGTACCTGGAATTGGCGCCCTCCACGACCAGATCGCCGGGCTCGAGGATGTCCAGGAGCTCCGCGAAGTGCGCGTCCGTGACCGGGCCGGCCGGGAGCATCAACCACGCCACACGCGGCGGCGGGAGGAGCCCGGACAGGTCCGCGATCGCCGGCGCGTTCACGGCCCCCTCCCCCATCGCCGCGGCCACCGGCTCCTGGCTGCGGTTGTGGACCACCACCCTGTGACTGCCGCGCGCGAGCCGCAGCGCCATGTTCAGGCCCATTCGCCCGAGACCGATGATGGCGAGATCCATGGGAATCGGTCGATTCAGCGATTGAGTCGGGGAATCGGGGGTGTCGGGGAATCGGACGATTCAGCGATTCAGCGATTCAGCGATGGTCACCCGCCATCTAATCAGGCTGGCGCGGGCTACCGACCTCCCCGAATCACCCGTCACCCAGCACCCATCACGGCAGCCCCTTCACCCATCACCCATCACCGGAGTCCCTGCACCCATCACCGATAACGCATCACCCTCACGCCGCTATCTGAAAGACGTCCCGCTTCAGCTCGTCGAAGTCGATGGGCTTGGTGAGGTAGCCCTCGGCGCCGGACTCGTAGGCCTGTCGCTGCAGGTCCGCGTTGTCGTACGCCGTCACCATGAGCACACGCAGCTCGGGGTACTGTGTCTTGATCTCGCGCAGGAGCTCGATGCCGGTCATGCCGGGCATGTTGATGTCCGACAACACCATCACCACGTCGGCCGCGGCGCCGCCGTGGAGCAGCTCCAGCGCCTCCGGCCCGGAGGTAGCGAAGCGGAGTTCGACGAGTCCCTGGCGCGCCTCGCGCCGGAAACGCTGCGTGAACAGCAGCTGGACGTCGGGCTCGTCGTCTACGACCAGGGCGCGAAGGGGCATCGGCATGTCGAACGGGGCGTGCAGAGAAGATAGTCGGAGGGGGCGGGCTGCGTTGGGCAGCGCCCCGTCAGAGCCGCGCCCCGCCGGCACCGGGCAACGCGCTGCGACCGGCCCGCCCGAGTGCGCGCGTAACGGCGCCGACATAGCCACCTCCGAAGATCAGCGCGTGGTTCATGAGGTGATAGAGGTCGTACACCGCCGCGCGGTCCGGGTAGCCCGGATCGGGCGGCCAGGCATCGCGGTACGCGCCGTAGAACGATTGATCGAATCCCCCGAAGAGTGCCGTCATCGCGAGGTCCACCTCCCGATCTCCTACGTACGCGGCCGGGTCCACCAGCGCGGTCGCTCCGGCAGCCGCGGGGAACGCGTTGCCGCTCCAGAGGTCACCGTGCACTAGCGACGGGTGCGGCCGCGACGGCAGTCGGTCCTCCAGGCCGGCCAGCAACGACTCGAAGGGAGCGTCCCACGCCGAAAGCCAGCGCTGGATGGCGCGTAGGCGCGCGGCAATGGGCGCCAGCCGGCGCTCGCGGAAGAACGCCGGCCACGATTCCATCCACCCGTTCGGCTGCCGGGTCGACCCGCAAACCGTATCCGCCGGGAAGCCATACGCGGCGGCGGCGTCCGACCAGGGCTGAGGCCCCCGATGCATTTCGGCCAACGCGGTGCCTAGCCGCGCACTGTGGGCTGGCGTCGGAGCGCCATGTTCGATCCACCTCGTCAGGAGGTACCCGGGCGCGCCGGGGGCGGAGGCCGACGCCGCCAGCGGCTGCGGGATGTGAATGTCCGCAGGCGCAACGCCGGCTAGCCCCCGCAGACCCGCCGCCTCGCCCTCGAAGCCGGCGCCGGCCGTCCCCTCCGCCCACTTGAGAAAGAAGACGCCGCGCTCCGCGTCCAGGCGGCTGGCGTGCGCGATGCAGCCGCCGGAGAGAGGCCGTGCGGAACCGATGGCACCCGTATGGGGCGCGACCGCCGTGTCTACTGACCGGGGAATCATGGAGGCAAAATCGGGAAATCGCCGTACGTCGCTCACGGCGGGCATTCGCGGCGCTACATCGTGCGAGCCCGAAAGTGACCGTACCGACCTCGTCGTCCGTTTCTGGGACGTCGACACGGGCCAGTTGCATCGGACGTACGGGATGCCCGGGTTCTACGCCGTGCGCGGCATGCGCGACTTCGCCCTCTCGCCCACGCAGAGTCGGATGGCGTTGGTGTACACGTCGGGATCGGGGACCGCAACCATCGTCGTTGCCGCGACGGATCTAGAGCTCGCGGAGGGCACGACCACGGCCGGGGAGCCAGGCATGGAGCCGGGAGGCTTCGCCCTCTCGGCCCCCCGCCCGAACCCAACGGAGGGGCGTACGATGCTCACGCTCAGCGTGGCCCAGGCTCAGCGCGTGTCAGCGGCGGCATATGACGCGCTCGGACGCCGCGTTGCCGTGCTGTTCGACGGGCCGATCGGGGCCGACGCCTCGCAGCCGCTCGAGTTCTACAGCGCCGGCCACCCGACGGGGGTCTACGCCATCCGAGTTGCGGGCGAGACGTTCATGGCCACGCACCGCGTCGTCGTCGCCAGGTAGAAGGGGGTGACACCATCATCGCGAGTCGCGACACTCCCCAATCGTGCCGTTGTGGAGAGGCCCGGGCCACCGCGCAAGACATCGGGGTGCCGCACCTGCAGCCGCTCTGGCGCGGACAGGCCGTTGCACCCTGGAGTCGCTAGCCATCATCGACCAGGCGCTCTAGCATCGCCCGCGCCGTCCTCTCCACGATCTCGAACACTTCGTCGAAACCACCGGGGCCACCGTAGTACGGATCCGGGACCTGGTAGTCGCCGGGCTCCGGGTCGTACTCACGGAAGAGACGCACGTGCGGGGCGTCGGCATCGGGTGCGAGGTAGAGGGTGTCGTGCAGCACGTCGCGGTCCATCGCGAGCACCAGGTCGAAGTCTCGCAGGTCGGCGGCCGATACCTGGCGGCCGCGCAGGTCGTCGATCGGCACGCCGCGCCGGCGCGCCGTGTCGCGCATGCGCCGGTCGGGCGGCTCGTCGACGTGCCACGGGCCCGTACCCGCGGAGTCGACCTCAAAGCGGTCGGCCACGCCGGCCTCGGCCGCGACGCGCCGGAAGACTCCCTCGGCCAGGGGGCTCCGGCAGATGTTGCCGAGGCAGACGAAGAGGATTCGGAAGGCCAACGGCCTGGGGCAGCGAATGTGGAAGGGGCGGAGAGCGTGGAGAGCGTGAACCAGGCGGTGCGGTGGTATCGCCTGCACCGGCGGCAATATGCAGGAAATCGTGGGGTCGACCCCGTTCGGCGCGAGTAGGACGGCGCGTTTGGGAGAGTGGAGAGCGCCGACGGAATGAAGCGAGCAGAGGGTAGCGCCCGCCCGGTGAACGCGCGGAAGCCTACAGAGCGCGACCCCCTCGGCGTCGAGCTCAAGGCGCGCCAGCTCATAGCTGAGCTTGCCGGCTGCAACTTGTTGGCTCAAAAGCTGAAAGGTGAAAGCTGAGCGCTGGCGGCTCGCCCGATGCCCCGTCCCTTACCTTTCGCCCGCTGCGCCGGCGCCCCGCCGGCGCCCAGCCCGGCTTGCATGCCCGATACCGCGGCCCCCCCGACGCAAGAAACGCCCACCCCCGGCCCGCTGCTGGCGCGAATCGACAGCCCCGCGGACCTGCGCGCGCTGCCCGAGGAGCGCCTGCCCGATGTCGCCGACGAGCTTCGGCAGTACATCATCGACGTGGTCTCGGTCCACGGCGGACACTTCGGGGCCAGCCTGGGCGTCGTCGAACTGACGGTCGCGCTCCACGCGGCCTACGACACCCCTCGCGACCAGCTGGTGTGGGACGTCGGCCACCAGGCCTACGGCCACAAGATCCTGACCGGCCGGCGCGACGGGTTCCCCACGCAGCGCAAGTACGGGGGGCTCTCGGGCTTCCCCAAGCGGAGCGAGTCGCCGTACGACGCGTTCGGCGTTGCGCACGCCTCGACGTCGATCTCCGCGGCACTGGGGATGGCCCTGGCGCGCGACCTGCAGAAGTCCGACGAGCACGTGGTGGCCGTCATTGGCGACGGCGCACTTACGGGCGGGCTGGCCTTCGAGGGGCTCAACAACGCCGGCGTCGCGGGCACCGACCTCGTCGTGGTGCTCAACGACAACCGCATCTCGATCGACCCCAACGTGGGCGCGCTGCACGAGTACCTGGCGCGACTGTCGGCCTCCGGCGGATGGAACGCCCTCAAGGACGACGTCTGGGCCTTCTTCGAGAAGCTCCAGGGGCTGGGCGGACACACGCTACAGAAGATCGCCTCCCGCGTCGAGGACGGCGTCAAGGCGGCGATCACGCCGGGCGCGCTGTTCGAGGCGCTCGGCTTCCGCTACATCGGGCCGATCGACGGCCACGACGTCGTCGAGCTGACGCGCCGGCTGCGCGCCCTCCGCGAGCTGCGCGGCCCCATCCTGCTGCACACGCTTACCGTCAAGGGCAAGGGCTTCGCGCCAGCGGAGGCCGACCAGGTCACCTGGCACGCGTCGTCGTCCCCTTTCGACAAGCTCACGGGCAAGAGCCTTGCGCGGCCTACGCCGGCGGGCACGCGCCGGGCCAAGTGGCAGGACGTTTTCGGCGACACCGTGGTCGAACTCGCCGAACTCGACGATCGCGTGGTCGGCATCACGGCGGCGATGCCCAGCGGCACGGGGCTCAAAACGATGCTTGCAAAAATGCCCGAGCGCGCTTTCGACGTCGGTATCGCGGAGATGCACGGCGTTGTGTTCGCCGCCGGGCTGGCCACTCGCGGCCTGCGACCGGTAGTCGCCATCTACTCGACGTTCCTGCAGCGGGCGTACGACGGCATCGTGCACGACGTCGCTCTCCAGAACCTCCCCGTGCTGTTCTGCATGGACCGCGCCGGCGTCGCCGGCTCCGACGGACCTACCCACCACGGCGCGCTCGACGTGGCGTACATGCGGTGCGTCCCGGGGATGGTCGTGGCGGCTCCCCTCGACGAGCAGGACCTGCGCGACCTGATGTACACGGCCCTCGCGCACGACGGCCCGTTCGCCATCCGCTACCCGCGTGGCGACACAACGGGCATGGAGGTGCGCGACGGATTCGAGGTACTGCCCATCGGCCGCGGCCGGATGGTCGCCGATGGCACCGACGTAGCCTTCGTAACCTACGGCGCCATCGGCGGGTACGTCCCGGAGGCCCGCGAACGGCTCGCAGCGCGGGGGGTTTCGGCTGCGCACTTCGACCTTCGCTTTTGCAAGCCGATCGACGGCGAGCTGTTGGATGAAGTGTTCTCGCGGTTCGAGCGGGTGATCACCGTCGAGGACGGCGTCACCGACGGCGGCGCCGGCTCGGCCGTGCTCGAGTGGGCCGCAGACAATGGCCACGGCGGCAGCGCGCGGGTCGTCCGCCTGGGCCTGCCCGACCACTTCGTAGAGCACGGCAGCCAGGAGGAGCTGCACGACGAGTGTGGCATCGGTCCGGACGGACTCGTCGAGGCAGCCCTGGCACTCGTGGCCGAACGGGCACCCGCGGTCGTCCGCGTGGAGGCGGCCTGAGGCCATGACCGCCCGCGTACTCCTCGCGGCCGGACTCCTCGCCCACGCCGGCACAGCCGGCGCGCAGGACTTCGACTGCCACGTAGCTCCCCCGCCGGCGGGGGCCTCGTCGCACCGGTCCGTCGCCAGCGCCGTTGCCCGCGCCGGCGACGTGACGCTGCGTGTCGCAGCGCTCTACACGCCCGAGGCAGCCGACTCGGCCATCGTGCGCGGCGCGCCCATCTCCACCTGGATCTCCGGGGCCTTCGAGGCCTGGCAGGCGGTGCTCGATTCCGCCTCGGCGCCCGACGCGCGCGTCGTGGCGCAACCCGTTGGCTTCCTGCCGATCGACGTGCCCGAGACAGGGTCGTGCTTCGCCGACCTGGACACGTTCTTCGCCCACCCCCGCGCCCGCGAGCTCCGGGATTCCCTCGCAGCCAACCTGGTCGTCCTCTTCGCCGCGCGATGCAGCGCGGCCTACCAGTGCACGGAGACGTCGAACTGCGAGGCGTCGGCCTACGCGATGGCGCGCTTCGCCGTCGCCGGCGCGCCGACGCCGGAGGGGGGATATGCGCTCGCTCACGAGGTGGGGCACTCACTCGGCATGCGCCACGACACCGGCGACGACCCGACGCCGGGCTACAACCACGGCTACCGCAACGAACCCGCGGCCTTCTTCACCCTCATGGCAACGCGCGGGCCGCTGCCCCGGTCCGACGCCGTTCCGGCCTATTCCGACCCTCTGCGGACCTTCGAGGGTCACCCGCTAGGCATCGCCGGCGTGTCCGACAACGCCCGCGTGCTCCGCGAGATCGCCCCCGAAGCCGCCACGTGGAACCAGGGCGTGCCTACCGAGCCGGGTCCCCAACGCCGGCGTGTGCTCGCGGCGGTGCCAAACCCCGCTGCCGGCGCCTGGAACGTGACGGTCGCCTCGTCGGTGGCGGCGCCGGCGCGACTCGAACTGTTCGACGCGCTCGGTCGGACGATGTGGACGCACGACCTGGCCGGCGCCGGCCCGTGGGAGGTCGCCGTTCCCGCCGGCGCCGCGCCGGGGAGCTACCTGCTGCGCGTGGCATGGAACGACGCCGGACGCCCACTGTACGGCCGTCTCCAACTGACCCGCTCCCGGTAGACGTGGCCGACCTCTCGAACCTCCCCGACGACGCCCGGCTCTGGCTCTTCGCCGCCGACGGCGCCATCGGCACGCCGGCGCAGCACGATCTGGTGGCGGCGGTACGCGCGTTCACGGCGTCGTGGAAGTCGCACGGGCGCCCCGTCGCCGCCGGCGCGGAGCTGCTCCACGGCCGCGTGCTCGCCGTGGCCGGCGCGATCACGCCGGCGGAGGTGAACGCCGGCGTCTCCGGCTGCGGCATCGACGCGATGACTCGAGCCGTGGAGACGGCGGCGGAGTCGGCCGGGGTGCGCTGGGCTAGCGCGCTGGACGTGTGTTACCTCGCCGGCGCCGACTGGCAGGTCGCCCCGCGGCCGGAGTTCCGGCGCATGGCGCGCGAGGGGCAGGTCACACCGGAGACGGTCGTGCTCGACCTCACGCCGGACACGCTCGGCGCGCTGCGCGACGCCGGCGCGGCCCGCCCGGCCGGCGCGGCGTGGCACGGCGTGGCGTTCTGGTCGGCGGTGGCGTGACTCCCCCTGCCCCCTCACACTGAGGGGGGAGATGATGTTTGTGGCGCAACGTCGCGTGAGCTTGCATCGGTTTTGTGGACACCCCGATCCTACGATACCAGATCGAGGTACCCCAATGCCCAGAGTCCATTACGACGACGAGTTCAAGCGCGAGGCGGTTCGCCTCGTAGTGGAGCTTGGTCACCCACGCAAGCAGGTCGCTC
>Ga0307505_10001049_pt1 | contig 24666 bp, 23 predicted proteins | sample 23_S_MG_FD_202183 | JGI IMG/M metagenome (GOLD analysis project Ga0307505, IMG submission 202183) | Soil microbial communities from Populus trichocarpa stands in riparian zone in the Pacific Northwest, United States - 23_S | ecosystem: Environmental > Terrestrial > Soil > Riparian zone > Trees... | reverse complement strand
TCCGGTTCGGCTATCACCTCTACTTCCACCGCATCCTCCCGGTGATCGGTGGACTCGTGAGCGGCAACCGGACGGCGTACCGGTACCTGCCGGAATCCGTCGCGCATTTTCCGGGACCCGATGAGCTGGCCGAGCGCATGCGGCAAGCGGGATTTCGCGACGTACGCCACGAGCTGCTGACCTTCGGCATCGCGGCGATCCATGTGGGAACGCGCGCCTAGAGGGCGGTTGCGGCGCTGAGGAACTCGCGCTCGATCCGCGCGAGCTCACGCTCGGTGCGGCGGTGCGAGAAGGCCGCCACGGCGGCGCGCTGGAGCAGGGCGAGGGTGGAGTCGGGGCCCTGCCACGCGGGCGCGCCGATGCGCCGCGCGCAGGACCGGAAGTAGCGCTCCGTGAACAGGAGCATGAGCAGCGCCGAGGCGCGGGCGCCGCTGAGCGGCCTGAGGGGCATCGCGGCCATCATCCGGCGATAGGAGCCGGCGCGACTCAGGGCAAGGCGGAGGAAACGCGTCCGGACGTCGCGGCATCGCTGCCGCAGCTCCGGATCGCCGGCGTCCGGGGCGCGTCGCGGGTCCCGGCCCAGGTCGGCGCGCAGGACGGCGTCGTACGCGATGCCGCGGGCCAGGTCCTTCTCGATGTCGCGGGTGATGTTGGCCAGCTGCACCATCTCGCCCACGAGCATCGCGTCCTCGCGCTCGGCAGGGGTGAGCTGCGTCTCGCTGCCGGCGGCCAGGCGGATGAGTCGCACGCTGAACAGCACCGGATTGCCGAGCACGTGGCGGCAGTACGCCGTCACGCTGTCGTCGCCACCGAGCACTCCCCCGTTGGCCTCGAACGTCGCCGACGACCAGATCATCCCGGCGGCCATGTCATGCACCAGATCCCGCACCACCGCGCGGGTTGCCGGCGGGAACCCGGAGAACACGCGGTCCACGAGGTCAGCGCGCTCGACGAGCAGGAGGTGCGCACGGTCCCGGTCGTCCCGGTCGTTCGCCGTGCCGATCCGCGGCGCGGCCGGCATGGCGCCAGGCGGCGCGTCGAGCCGATCGGCGAACGCGCGCAACGCTGCGGCGCGCGCAACGTGTCCCGGCACCAGGTCTTCATAGGTGTCGAGCATCCGGCAGTACAGGTACCCGACGGCCGCTGGCAGCGCGAGGCGCTGCGGCAGGAGGGCGATGCAGGCGGAAAACGTGCGTGCCGCGTGCGGCAGGACTGACCAGACGAAGCGCTCGGGATCCTCGATGGCGGCGAGGCGCGCAAGGTCCGGCCGCTCCCGGCTGGTGAGCAGGTTCCTGGCAATGAGGTAGGCGCGCGAGCGCATCGCCTTCAAGCTACGGCGCCTGCCGCGCGGGTGACATCCTTAAGCTTGGGGGGTGTCTCGGCTCATCGGGCTCATTTCCGACACCCACGGCCTCGTGCGGCCGGGGGTCTTCGACGCCTTTGCCGGTGTCGAGCTCATCCTGCACGCCGGCGACGTGGGGCACGGAGTCCTCGCGGAGCTCGGGAGCATCGCCCCCGTGCGAGCGGTGTACGGGAACACGGATGCGCCGGGGGACCCCGACCTCGTGGCCGCGATCGATACTGAATTCGACGGCGTGCGGGTGCACGTCAGCCACGGCCACGAGCTTGGCGCGCCGCGGCCCGAGGCGCTCCTCGCGCGCTACGACGCGGATGTCGTGGTCTACGGGCACACGCATCGCCAGCTCGTCCATCGGAACGGCTCTCGCTGGGTGGTGAATCCCGGAGCGGCGGGGCAACGCCGCTTCAACCTGCCGGCGAGCGTCGCGTTGCTGCGGATCGACGCGGGCGCGGTGCAGGTGGAGCTGGTGACCCTCGAGGGAGCCTAGGCCTCGCGGAACAGCTTCATCGGATAGAGGTAATCCTCACCCGAATCGTCCACGATGCGCAGGAACGATCCCTGTCCCTCGACGCCGAGGCATTCGTACAGCTTGCCGAGCGTGAGGTCATGGCAGCCGCCGGGCTCCGTGTCCCCGGGAATCAGCAGCCAGGGCTCAACGCTGACGCACTTCACGAGCGTGACGGGTTGCCAGGTAGTCGTTGCCATGGGGGTTCCATAGGCAACAGCCTTGCCACGAGCATCCGCCAGTCATAAGGAGGAGACTGCTTCCCTGCGGCAAGAGAAGAGCAAAGAGCTTCCTGACGGGGAAACGCCGAGGACGCCGAGGAGCAGAGGTCGCAGAGGAGGATCAAGAGATCTGGGGTTGTTTGTCGCGTGCCGCTCGAGTCTTGATCGCCAGGACCAAACAACCAAGGTCTGGGCCTTCCTCGGCGTCCTCTGCGACACCCGTCAGGAAGCCCTTTCCGTGCGTCGGTCGACAGCCTGGGTTCGGGACAGCTCGTCGGGGAAGCGCCGAAACCAGCTTGACAGCAGGAGCAGCTCGTCGATCTCGTGGGCAGGCACCTGCATGCCCTCCACCGCGTCGCTGAAGACTCCGCGCAGCAGGCTGTCGAGGGCCTCGCGGTCAGCATCGCACTCCGGGACGCTCATCTCTCCGCGCACTCGGCCGCGGCGGATGACGTACACGCGCTCGGTGCCGTCGTAGCCGCGCACCGTGTAGGTGAATGACAGCGATTCCACGGCGAAGCGCAGCCGGCCGAACTGCTCGCGCAGCGACTCCAGGCGGTGGAGCTTGTCGCGGTAGGACGCCGCCCGCTCGAACTCGAGCCGGTCGCTGCTCTCCATCATTTCGCGCTTGAGCGTTTCAATGGGGCCGTCGCTGGTGCCGTCGAGGAACGCCCGCGCGAGCGACACGCGCTCCATGTAGTCGCCCGAGGAGCAGGCGGCGATGCAGGGGCCGAGGCACTTCCGTACCTCGTACCGCAGGCATCCCGGGGTGCGGGCCCCGAGCTGAAACAGCTCCTGCTGGTCGGAGAACTGCATCTTCCGGTCGAGCGAGCAGTCGCGCAGGCCGAGCACGTCGCCGAGCTCGCGGATCGCCTCGCCGACGCTCATGGCGCCGAGGAAGGGGCCGTAGTAGAGGGCGGCGTCGTCGGTGCCGGGGCCGCGCACCACCGCGAGCTTCGGCGCCCGGCCGCCGGTGAGCTTGATGAAGCAGAGGTTTCTCCCGTCGCTCTTCATGGCGACGTTCCGCCGCGGCCGGTAGCGCTTGATCATCCGCAGCTCCGTGAGGAGCGCGGCGAACTCGCTCGGGACGTACTCCCATTCGATCGTGTGCGAGTCGCGGAGGATGCGGGCGCCCTTGTCGGCCGGGAAGGCGCCGCGGAAGTAGCTGAGGAGGCGCGACCGGAGCTGCTTCGACTTGCCGACGTAGACGATCTCGCCATCGGCGGCGACCATGCGGTACACGGCGGGCCGGTTCTCGGCGCCGCGCTTCACGTCGGCGAGCATCTCCTGGATGCGCGCCTCGTCGGTGCGGGGACGAAGGAGGTCTAGCTTTGGCAGCGGGCGCACAGCACCGTGGCGCGGCCGTCGATCTCGTGGGTGCCGATGAGCCGGGCGCCGCAGCGCGCGCAGGGCTGCCCCTCGCGTCCGTACACGGCCAGGCGCTCCCCGAATCCGCCGCGCTCACCCGCGGAGTCGCGATAGTCGCGGAAGCTCGTCCCGCGGTTGTCGAGCGCATCCCGGAGCACCGCGATGATCCCGGCGTGGAGGCGATCGCTCTCGTCCCGCCGCACGTCGCGCGCGGCGCGCGACGGGTCGATGCCCGCGCGCCACAGCGCTTCGTTCGCGTAGATGTTGCCGACGCCGACGACGGCCGATTGGTCCATGATCCTCTTCTTGACAGCCTGGCGCGATGCGCGCAACAGCGCGTACAGGTGCTCGGGGGTGAACGCGGGCTCGAGCGGCTCGACCCCCAGTCGCGCGACGTAGGCGTCGAACTGCCGCGGACGCATCAGCGAGACCGTGCCGAGTCGCCGCACCTCACGATAATGCAGGGTGCGGCCGTCGCGCAGCAGCCACCGCACTGTGGAATACCGGCGGTCGTCGTCGGAAAGTGATCCGTCGTCCACCAGCAGCGCGCCGGTGAATCGGAGCGATACCACGAGCCGGTCGTCGGTGGAGAGGTCGAGGATCACGAGCTTCGCGCGGCGCCAGCAGCGGGTGATCGTCGCGCCGGTCGTCCGCTTTCTGAGCGCGGCGGCGCCCACGACGCGCAGCACGTCCGGCTTCGAGACCTGGACTCCGGCGATCGTCGCGCCCGTGACCTTGCGCTGGAGGTCGCGCGCGATGGTCTCGACTTCAGGTAGCTCGGGCACCGCGCGCGCCCTCGCGCCATCCGATGTCGCCGCGGAACTGCGCGCCCTCGAAGCGCACCGCGCGCGCGACGGCGAGGCTCTTCCGCTGCGCCTCGGCGAAGGTGTCCGCTACGCCGGTTACCGCCAGCACCCGTCCACCGGCGGTGACGAGGCGGCCGTCGGCGTCGCGCGCGGTGCCCGCGTGGAACAGGAGCGCGTCGGGTGAAGCGGGGAGCTCGATGGCGGCGCCGGCGCGCGGCTGGTCGGGATAACCCGCCGCCGCGATTACCGTTGTCACCGCGTGGCCTTGAGCGTGCGCGCGCACGCCGGCCGGCAGGCCATCACCGCGCGCGATGGATTCGAGCAGCTCCGCGAATCCCACGGACAACCGCAGCACGGGGAGCACGGCCTGCGTCTCGGGATCGCCGAACCGGCAATTGAACTCCACGACCTTCGGGCCCTCGCCCGTGAGCATCAGGCCGGCGTACAACAGCCCCGTGAATGGCCGGCCGCGCGCCGCGAGTGCGTCCACCGTGGGCTGGAGGATGCATCGCGTGACCTCGTCCACGAGCGCCGGCGTGGCGAGGGACACGGGCGCGTAGGCGCCCATTCCGCCGGTGTTGGGGCCGCGGTCGCCGTCGCGCAGGCGCTTGTGATCCTGCGCCGCTGGGAGGGGGAGCACCGTTCGGCCATCCGTGAGCGCGAACAGCGAGAGCTCTTCGCCTTCCATGAACTCCTCGACCAGCACCTCCGAGCCTGCGACGCCGAACGCTCCGCCAACGAGCATGGACTCGATCGCGGCATCGGCTTCCTCGAGCGTGGCGCAGACCATGACGCCCTTGCCGGCGGCGAGCCCGGACGCCTTGATGACGACCGGCACCCCGAACGCGCGCACCGCGCCCTTCGCGCGATCCACTTCCGTTGCGGTGATCGCGCGCGCGGTGGGCACCCCTGCTTCGCGCATGAGCGCTTTTGAGAAGGCCTTCGACGTCTCGATCTCGGCGGCCTCGCGCGTCGGGCCGAAGATGGGGAGGCCTTCGGCCCGGAACCGGTCAACGACCCCGGCGGCCAGCGGCGCCTCCGGCCCCACGATGGTGAAGGTCACGCGCCGCTCCCGCGCGATGCGGACGAGCGCCTCCACGTCCGTCGCGCTCGCGGGCAGGCACTCCGCGAGCTCGGCGATTCCCGGGTTTCCCGGAACGGCGATGACGGTGATGGCGGGATCGTCCTGCTTCAACCGCCAGGCGAGCGCGTGTTCGCGTCCGCCGCCGCCGACCAGGAGGACCTTCATTGCGTCGGGGTGCCCGTGTCCGGCGGCGGTGGCGCCGGTGGGGCGCCCTTCCACGCGTCCTTGAAGGCGTCTCTCGCGCGGTTCACCATGTCACCCACGGTATTCATGGCATCGCGGGCGCGCTCCTCGTAATAGCCGCCGGCCGCCTGGATGTCGTCCGAGAGCGGGGGCGGCTGCTCCCCGCGGCGCGGGTAGGCGCCATCGAGGATGCGCTGGTACTCACCGGCGTCGATCCAGCGCTGCAGCTCGCCGGCGCGCACGGTGGCCATCGGGTGGGTGCGAAAGGCGGTGTTGATCAGCTGCCACACCTTGTCCCACGGCCCCACCATCGTCTCGTACTCGCGCGCCTGCTCGAGGAACGCATCGAGGTCGATCGGATCGTCGAGCACCGGGCCGCCGGCGAGCTTCAGGTTGACGCCCTGCGCCTTGCGCACGTCCTGGGTGCCGAGGAGCGCCGCGCGATCGGCGGAAAACTCGGATTTCCGGTACCACTCCAGCAGGGCGAGCTCGAACGGCAGGAGCGCGAGGTTCGCCAGCGCTGGAATGTTCGTGACGCCGATGGCGAGGAGGATGACGGCCAGGGTGGTGTAGGTGGGATGACCGCTCATGATGTGCCCGACTTCGTGCGCGAGCACCGCGCGGCGCTCGTCCTCGTCGAGGATCTCGAGCATCCCCGAGTTGAAGACGATGAACGGACGCTCGAACCCGACGGCCGTGGCGTTGGCAAGCGGTGTCTGCGTCACGTAGAGCTCCCACCGATCCGGCGCGTCGAGCGTGTCGAGCACCTCGGAGTAGAGGGCATGCAGCCGCGGGCGCTGCTGCGGCCCCACGCGCACCGCGTTCCCCAGGAACAGCTGCCGCACCCCGCGCTCGCCAAGGAATCCCATGGCGCGGCGCACCGCTTCGTCAAAGCCGGGAAGGGCGCGCAGCGCCTGGAGTGCCGCGCGATCGGCGGGATGCTCCCAGGCGCGGGAGGAGATTGCGGTGAGCTTGACCATGTGCCTGTTCCTCGAGGCGGGAAAGTTGACGAGCCGGCGACGCCACTCCCTACGACGCCGGGGGCCTCCGGGTGTCGCCTGGTGGCACCAGCCCGGCTAACGCGCCCCGACCGCCTCCCGCCGTCCCGCCGCCTCCCGGCCGGGCATCCCGTCGAATGCCTGCTCGAGGTCCGCGATCTGGTCCTCGGTCTCCTCCACCCCGCACGAGAGGCGCACGAGTCCGTCCGTGATGCCGAGCCGCTGCCGGTCGGCGGGAGGAACGGAGGCGTGGGTCATGGACGCGGGCTGGCTGATCAGCGACTCGACTCCCCCCAGCGATTCGGCCAGCGCGAACACCCGGACCCGCTTCAGGAGGTATGCGGCGCGCTCGCGCGAACCGAGCTCGATGCTGATCATGCCGCCGAATCCCGACATCTGCCGCTGCGCCAGCTCGAACTGCGGGTGGCTGGGCAGCCCGACGTACATCACCGACTCGGCGCCAAGCCGGTCCACGAGCCAGCGCGCGATCGCGCGGCCGTTGATGTCGTGCTGCTTCATCCGGAGGTGCAGCGTCTTCGTGCCGCGCAGCGCGAGCCACGCGTCCATGGGCCCGGGCACCGCGCCGGCGGCGTTGAGGATGAACTGCAGGCGGTCGGCGAGCGCGTCGTCCTGCACCACGGCGATTCCCCCGATCATGTCGCTGTGACCGTTCAGGTACTTGGTGGTGGAGTGGTAGACGATGTCGGCGCCGAGCTCGAAGGGGCGCTGGAAGACGGGCGACGCGAAGGTGTTGTCCACGATGAGCAGCGCATCGTGCCGGTGGGCGATGTCGGCCGCGGCCTGGACGTCCGTGAGCCGCATGAGCGGATTCGAGGGCGTCTCGACGAGCACGCAGCGCGTGGCCGGCCGCATGGCGTCCTCGATCCTCTGCGGATCGCGGGTGTCCACGAAGGTGAACTCGAGCCCGAAGTTCCGGAGGATCCTGTCGAACAGGCGGAAGGTGCCGCCGTACACGTTCTCCCCGCACACGATGTGGTCGCCCGACCGGAACAGCTTCATGAGGGAGTCCATGCACCCCATGCCGCTCGAGAAGGCGAACCCGTGCCGCCCGCGCTCCAGCGCGGCGACGTTCCGCTCCAGCGCTTCGCGGGTAGGATTCTTGCCCCGCGCATACTCGTATCCCTTGTTCTTCCCGAGCTCTTCCTGGACGTAGGTCGAGGTGAGATAGACCGGCGTCATGATCGCGCCCGCCAGCGGCTCCGGCCGCTGTCCGGCGTGGACGGCGCGGGTGCCGAACCCGGCCGCGAGATCCTCATCAAAAACGCGCGTCATGCCGATACTCGGGGAGCAGGTGAAGGTCCAAGATAATCCCCGCAGGGAGCGCACGGCGAACCATGATCAACGCACTGACCACCTCGGGCGCCGGCCCGGACGCCGCTGCGTCGCCCATCGAGTGCCTCGTGGTGGACGACGAGCCGCGCCTGCGCCATGTGCTCGTGCGGCTCATGGAGGCCGAGGGATACCGCTGCCGCGAGGCGAACGATGGCGAGGAGGCGCTCGCGCGGATGGAGGAGCGTCCCGTGCAGCTGCTGCTGAGCGACGTGCGCATGCCGCGGATGGACGGCCTGGAGCTCCTGCGGCGGGTGCGCGCGCGCTGGCCGGATACCGCGGCGGTGATGATCACCGCGGTGGCGGACGTCGAGGTTGGCGTGTCCTGCCTCGGCGCTGGCGCCATGGACTATCTCACCAAGCCGTTCCACTTCGAGGAGGTGCGCGCCCGCGTGCAGCAGGCGCTCGACAAGCGCCGGCTCATCCTGGAGAACCAGTCCTACCACATGCATCTCGAGGCGCGGGTCGCCGTGCAGGCGCGCCGCATCGAGGAGCTGTTCCTGGCCGGCGTACAGGCGCTGGTCGAGGCGCTCGAGGTGAAGGATGCCTACACCCGCGGCCACTCGGTGCGGGTGAGCCAGTACGCCGAGATCATCGCCCGGACGATGGACCTCGATGCGGAAGTCGTCCGCCAGATTCGCCTCGGGGGCCACGTGCACGACATCGGCAAGATCGGTGTGCGCGAGTCGGTGCTGAACAAGCCCGATGTGCTCACGGTGGAGGAGTACCATCACATCATGACGCACCCGGCCACCGGCTGGCGCATCCTGGCGCCGCTGCTGGGCGACACGCCAATCGCGCTCAACATCGTGCGGTCGCACCACGAGCGCGTGGACGGCACCGGAGTGCCCGATGGGCTGCGCGGTGACGAGATCCCGCTCGAGGCGCGCATCGTGGCGGTGGCCGACGCGCTGGACGCGATGACCAGCGGGCGCCGCTACCGCCACAGCGAGTACGCCTTCGAGGGAGCCATCCACGAGATCGAGGAGAACGTGGGCACGCAGTTCGACCGGCGCGTCGTTGCCGCCCTGCTTCGCGCGTACGATCGCGGCGACCTGCGTCCGATCCGGAAGCACGCCGACGCGCACGTGGCCGTGTCGCTCTGAGACGTGCAAGACGCACTCTGACACGCGCTTTGCCCGCCTGAGGGGCGCGCGTACTATTCGTCTCCACGACAGTCGGTTGGAGGCGGGATGGCGGGTTCCGAAGGATTGATGGTGAGCGTCTCCGGCATCCGGGGACGCGTGGGCGCCGGGCTGACCCCGGAGATCATTGCGACCTATGCCGCCGCGTTCGGCGCGTGGGCGCTGCGCCAGACACCGGGCCGCCCCATCGTGGTGGGGCGCGACAGCCGCGTGTCGGGGCCGATGTTCCACCGCGTGGCGATCGGGGCGCTCCAGTCCGTGGGCGCGAACATCATCGACATCGGGCTCACGACCACCCCCACCTGCCAGCTGAGCGTCGAGGACCATCACGCGGCTGGCGGGCTCATGCTCTCGGCGAGCCACAACCCGATCGAGTGGAATGCGCTCAAGTTCATCGGGCCGTCGGGGATGTTCCTCGAGGCGGCCGAGGGGACGGCCATGCGCGCCATCGCCGACGGGACCATTCCGCGCGCGACCTGGGACGCACTGGGGGCGGTGGAGGTGGACAGCACCGCCGCCGCGCGTCACCTCGAGCGCATCCTGGCGATTCCGTACCTGGACGTCGAGAACATCCGCGCGCGAAAGCTGCACGTGGCACTGGACTGCGTGCGAGGCGCGGGCTCCGTGATCGTCCCGGCGCTGCTGGAGCGATTGGGGTGCAAGGTGACCGCGATCCATACCGAGCCGGACGGCCGTTTCCCCCGCGCACCGGAGCCGGTGGCGGAGAATCTCAGCGAACTCGAGCAGCTCGTGCGCGCATCGGGCGCCGACCTCGGCATTGCGGTGGATCCCGACGTGGACCGCCTCGCACTGGTGTCGGAGCTGGGGAAGGCCATCGGCGAGGACTACACGCTGGCGCTCGCGGCCATGCTGGTGCTGACGCACCGGAAAGGGCCCGCCGTGACGAACCTCTCGACCAGCCTGGTGGTCGGCGAGGCGGTCCGCCGCGCCGGGTCCACGCTGCTGCTCGCCCCCGTGGGTGAGGTGAACGTCGCCGTGAAGATGCGGGACGTGGGCGCGGTGATCGGTGGCGAGGGCAATGGAGGGGTCATCCTGCCGGAGGTACACCTCGGCCGGGACGCTCCCGTCGGGGTTGCGCTGATCTTGCAATTGCTGGCGGCGTCGGGTCGCACGCTGTCTGCCCTCGCGAACGAGCTTCCGCGGTTCTCGATCGTGAAAGACAAGCTCGACCGTCCGAAGGCGCCGCTCGACACCGTCTATGCGGCGTTGAAGTCGGCCTTCGGGGACGCGGAGGTGGATACGCAGGATGGGCTTCGGCTGTCGTGGAAGGATCGCTGGCTCCACGTGCGACCCTCGGGCACCGAGCCCATCGTGCGGGTGATCGCCGAAGCGCCGACGGAAAAGGATGCGCGCGCGCTGGTACAGCGCGCGCGCGAACCGCTGAACCGACTGGTCTAGTCCGCCCTGGCGGACGTTCACTGAGAGAGAGAAGAGCTATGTGTGGAATCGTTGGCTACATCGGTCAGAAGGTCGCGACCCCCATGCTCATCGAGGGGCTCAAGCGGCTCGAGTACCGGGGGTACGACTCGGCGGGGGTAGCCACCCTGAACGGACGGGGACTGGAAACCCGCAAGGCGCCGGGCAAGATCGTGAAGCTCGAGATGGCGGTGCAGAAATCGCCGATGGCCGGCACCACCGGCATCGGCCACACGCGCTGGGCCACGCACGGCGCCCCGAACGAGTGCAACGCGCACCCGCACCACGACTGCACCAACGCCATCGCGGTGGTGCACAACGGGATCATCGAGAATGCGACGTCGCTGCGGAAGGAGCTGGAGTCGCGCGGGCACACGTTCGTGTCGGAGACGGACACCGAGGTGCTCGCGCACCTGATCGAGGCCGCGTCGGAGGACGGGGAGCCGCTCGAGGACGCGGTGATGGATGCGCTGCGGCTCATCGAGGGCACCTATGGTATCGCCGTGATCTCGGCGCGCGATCCGGAGAAGATCGTGTGCGCGCGGAAGGGCAGCCCGCTCCTGCTCGGGCTCGGGGAAGGGGAGTACTACGTCGCCAGCGACGTGGCCGCGATCCTCGAGCATACGCGCTCCGTGGTGTACCTGGACGACGGCGAGATGGGAGTGCTGACCACGAAGGGCTACGAGGTGCTCGACCTGAACGCGCGGCGCGTGCGGAAAGGCGTGAGCCGGATCGACTGGGATCTGGACCAGATCGAGAAGGGCGGCTTCGATCACTTCATGCTCAAGGAGATCTTCGAGCAGCCGCAGACCGTGACGAACACGATGCGCGGTCGCCTCGTGGCGGAGGAAGGGTTCTCGAAGCTCGGCGGCCTGAACCTCACGAAGGAGGAGCTGCTCAACATCGACCACATCGTCATCACGGCGTGCGGCACCAGCTGGCACTCGGGGCTCATCGGCGAGATGATGATCGAGGAGCACGCACGCATCCCCACGGAGACCGAGTACGCGTCGGAATTCCGGTACCGCAACCCGATCATCACGCCGCGCACGCTGTGCGTGGTGATCTCGCAGTCCGGCGAGACGGCGGACACGCTTGCCGCGATGCGCGAGGCGAAGCGGCGGGGCGCGAAGACGCTGGGGCTCGTGAACGTCGTCGGCTCGACGATCGCCCGCGAGGACGACGGTGGCATCTATCTCCACGCCGGGCCGGAGATCGGCGTCGCGAGCACCAAGGCGTTCACGAGCCAGGTGATGGCGCTCGCCCTCCTCACGCTCAAGCTCGGCCGCCTGCGCAACATGTCGGTGGTGAAGGGGCGGGAGATCGCGCAGGCGATGGAGGCGCTGCCGCAGCAGATCCAGTCCATCCTCGACCGCGCCCCGGAGATCGAGGCGATCGCGGACAAGTTCAAGGACGCCACCAACTTCCTGTATCTCGGCCGCGGGTACAACTTCCCGGTGGCGCTCGAGGGCGCGCTGAAGCTGAAGGAGATCAGCTACATCCACGCCGAGGGATATCCGGCGGCGGAGATGAAGCATGGTCCCATCGCGCTCATTGACGAGAACATGCCGGTGGTGTTCATCGCGCCTCACGACTCCGTCTTCGACAAGGTCACGTCGAACATCCAGGAGGTGAAGGCGCGGAGCGGCCAGGTCATCGCGCTCACCAGCCGGGACGAGCCGTCACTGGAGGGCAAGATCGACTTCGAGTTCCGCATCCCCGAGACGATCGACATGCTCTACCCGATCCTCGCGGCCATCCCGCTCCAGCTGCTCTCGTACTACATCGCCGCGAAGCGGGGGCTCGACGTGGACCAGCCGCGCAACCTCGCCAAGTCGGTGACCGTCGAGTAGCGCTTAATGCGGGGGCCGCGCAGCCGATACTGGGGAGGGAGCCTCCCATGACGTCCCTCCCTCCCGCCTCCCGCCGACGCTGGCCCGCCCGCTGGGCCGCGGCTTTGCGCGACCGCCTGCAGTTCCTGCGGCTGCTCACGCTGCTGCTCGCCTTCATCGCCTTCTACGGATCGCTGGCGGCGTTCGGCTTCGCGGCGCAGGGCACCGTCGCTCGCGTGGGCGTCGTTGCGGGGATGGTCGCGCTCAGCGCGCTCTGGATCATCGGCCACCGCCGCGAGGGGCTGCCCCTGGCATGGGTGCCGGTCGAGCTTGGCCTCCTGCTCGTCTACCTCATCGGGGTCAATCCGGAGTTCCGCCCCTTCGGCGCGCTGTTCCTGGCCCTGCAGCACCGGGCGATGTACGGCACGCGGCGCCAGGTCGTCGTGGTCGCGGTGGCATACGCGGCCGTCTTCCTCGCCGGCAAGGTCGCGCTCGACGACGGGTTGCTCGGCTCGGTCGGCGCCATCGTCCTGCAGCTCGCCGTCGGCGCGTTCGGCGTATACGTGATGCACACGCTGGCGGAGATGCTGGACCGCGACATCGATCGCGCGCGCCACCTCAAGGCCTCCCAGGAGCGCTACCGCGCGATGTTCGACCACAACCCGTGGCCGATGTGGCTCTTCGACCCGGTGGACGTTCGGATCGTGGAGGTGAACGAGTCCGCGGTGCGCCAGTACGGCTACGCGCGCGACGAGTTCCTGCGCATGACGCTGTACGACCTCCGCCCCGAGGCCGAATACGCCGCCCTCGATGCCGCGCGCGCCGCGCAGCCGGCGGGGCAGGCCACCTACCTCGTCCGGCACAAGCGCAAGAATGGCGAGCTGCTGGACGCGGAGATCACCGTGCATCCCGTGGAGCTCGACGGCACGCGGCGCTTCCTGGCGGTCGGCGTGGACGTGTCGGCACGCGTGCGCGCCGAGCGCGCCCTGCGGGAATCCGAGTCCCGCTTCCGGTCCGTGGCCAACTGCCTGCGCGAGGCACTCCTGATCACCGACGTGGATGACCGCATCGTGCTCGCGAACGCGCGGGTGCGCGAGGTGCTCGGGTACGACCCGGCGGGGGTGATCGGGCGCAACGCGACCGAGCTCCTGTTGCCGGCCGGCCTGCAGAACGCCTTCCGCGACCGGCTGCGCCGGCGCATGGATGGGGAGTCCGAGCTCTACGAGGTGGATCTCGTGCGCGCCGACGGCCGCACCATCACGGCGGAGGTGTCCGCCAGCCCGTACCGTGATGCCTCAGGCGCCATCATCGGGACCCTCGGAGCCATCAGCGACGTCACCTCGCGAAAGCAGCTGGAGGAGCGCGTGCGCCAGAGCACCCGGCTCGAGGCGGTTGGCCAGCTCGCGGGCGGCGTCGCGCACGATTTCAACAACCTCCTCACGGTGATCAAGGTCCACTCGGAGCTGTTGCGCGACGAGCTCCCGGCCGGCGATCCGCTGCACGCGAGCGTGCGCGAGATCGACCAGGCGGCGGACCGCGCCGCGGATGTCACGGAACAGCTGCTGGCGTTCGGCCGGCGACAGCTGCTCCAGCCGCGTCGCGTTTCCCTCGACGCCGTCATCACGGAGGCGCTGCCCGTGCTGCGCAAGCTCGCCGGAGTGCGCGTGCAGATCGCGACGAGCACCGACGGATCGGCGCCCGCCGTGTACGCCGACCCCGTGCGGCTGGACCACGTGCTCGTCACGCTGGTGCGCAACGCCTGCGAGGCCATGCCGCGCGGGGGACGGATCGTGATCGGCACCGAGAGCCGCCAGCTCGAGGCACGCGACCTCACCTTCCAGAGCCAGCACCTGCCGGCGGGCGCATACACCGTGCTCGCCGTGAGTGACACGGGGCTGGGGATGGATGGCGCGGTCCTGCGGCGCCTCTTCGAGCCCTTCTTCACCACGAAGGAAGTCGGCAGCGGCAGCGGAATGGGACTCGCCAGCATGTTCGGCATCGTTCGCCAGACCGGCGGCTACGTGGACGTCGAGAGCGCGCCGGGCGCCGGCACGACCTTCACGATCTACCTCCCGGCGGTGGCGTCGCCCGCAGAGCCGCCCGCGGAACCGCGGCCGGCGGCGATGGCCGTGTGACCCCTGGGAGGGCCTCGCTAGCTTGCAGCCGTTCTCACACGGCGGCATGCGAGGGCTTCTCCAGCGGGTATCGCGCGCGGAGGTTCGGGTTGACAACGAGGTCGTGGGCCGGATCGGGCCCGGGATCCTCGTTCTCGCCGGTTTCACCGCGCCAGACACCGTGGAGACGGTGGACTGGATGGCGGACAAGATCTGCGACCTGCGGATCTTCAGCGACGACGAGGGGAAGATGAACCGGTCGGTGGCCGACGTCGGCGGTGCCGTGCTCGTCGTCTCGCAGTTCACGCTCTACGGCGACGCGGCGGGCGGTCGCCGCCCGAGCTTCATCGCCGCGGCCCGCCCCGAGCAGGCGGTGCCGCTCTACGAGCGGCTGATCGAGCGCCTCCGCGCGCGCGGACTCCCGGTGGAGACCGGTCGCTTTGGCGCGATGATGGAGGTGGAGCTCGTGAACGACGGGCCCGTCACCCTCCTCGTGGAACGATGAGCCGGCCCCGCGTCATCCTGGCCTCGCAGTCTCCGCGGCGGCGCGAGCTGCTGACGCTCGTGGGGATCGCGCACGAGGTGCGCCCCGCGGACGTGGACGAGCGCTACCTGCCCGGAGAAGTGCCGCGCGAGCACGCGATCCGCCTGGCGCGCGCCAAGGCAGCGGCGATCACCGTGGACGACGCGGTGGTGATCGGGAGCGACACCATCGTCGTGATGGACGGCGACGTGCTCGGCAAGCCGACGGACGAGAACGATGCCGCCCGCATGCTGCGCCGCCTCAGTGGGCGCTCGCACGACGTCATCACGGCCGTGGCGGTGTCGTGGCGCGGGCGCACCGAAAGCGACGCCGAGCAGGCGGGCGTCACCTTCCATCCGCTCAGCGAGGAGCGGATTGCCGCGTACGTGCGCACCCGCGAGCCGATGGACAAGGCGGGCGCCTACGGCATCCAGGGGTTCGGCGCGGTCAACGTGGCCCGCGTGGAGGGCGACTACTTCGCCGTCATGGGGCTGCCGCTGCAGCTCCTGGTGCGGCTGTGCAGCCGGCTGGGCCTGCGGTACGACTACGGCCCGCTGGAGGCGTAGCGAGCGCGCCAGCGCTCCACGCGCTCGAGCACGTCGCGCACCTGGATGCGGGGCATGCGCCCGGGCCGGTTTTCCATGGTGATGGGGTAGTCCTCGCCCGGATCACCGTAGGCGTCCACCACCAGGTCCTTGTAGCGCCGGTACGGACCGGTGCGCTTCGGGTTGGTGTAGCCCATGAGGCTCACTACCGGGCGCTGCACCGCCACGGCCATGTGCAGCGGCCCCGTGTCCGGCGCGATGGCCAGCGCGGAACCGTCGAGGATGGCGACGAGCCGCCGCAGGCCGCTGCCAAGCGCCGAGCGCGGCGTGTGACGCGCGCGCTCCAGGATGACCTTCTCCGCGTGCAGCTCGCGATCGCTGCGCCCGCCAACGATCAGCGGCTCCAGCCCGAAGTCGTGGTACAGCGCGTCGGACAGCTCCGCCCACCGCTCGGGCAGCCAGTCCTTCTCCGGCTTGCTCGTGGCCACGACCATCGCCACGGCCGGGCGCTCGAAGCCGGCAAAGAAGTCCCGCTGCCACGGGCGCTCTTCCGGCCACGGGCCGAGGTTCCACTCCACCGGCTCGGGCTCGATCCCGAGCGCGCGGAGGAACTCGAAGTACTGGTCCTGCACGTGCTGGTTCGGGTGCGGCGGGATCTTCCGGTTCGTGAACAGCCAGTTGAGGTCGCGGGCCCGGGCGCGATCGAAGCCGAGCTTCACCGGCGCGCTCGTGAAGGCGGTGATGATCCCCGCCTTGAAGTACACCTGCAGGTTGATGACGAGGTCGAACCGGCGGCCGGCCAGCGCCCGTCGCGCGTCGGCGAAGGCCCGCCAGCCGCGGGATCGGTCGAACAGGATGATCTCGTCCACCCCGGGATGGCCATGCGCCAGCGTCGCCGGACCGGGCTGCAGCACCCAGGTGACGTGCGCGCCGGGATGCGCGCGGCGGATGGCGTTGATCACCGGCAGGACGTGCACCACGTCGCCGGCAGCGCTCATCATGACGATGCAGATGCGGTCCAGCTGCATGGGGACAACATATATTCACCGCATGTCAGACACGATTGGCGACCTCGTCTCGCGGCTGGCGATGACCAATATCGAGCTGTGGCACGAGGAGGACAAGGCGCGCGTGGACGACGATCACCAGGTCGCGGCCGCGAAGCGCAGCGTGGACAAGCTGAACCAGCGCCGGAATGACCTCATCGAGCGCATCGACGAGGAAGTCCGCACGCTCATCGCCGCCGAGAGCGAGGGTGGCGCCGCGGCGAAGCGCGTGACGAAGGCCACCCGGGCGCCGAAGTCGCGTGGCTGAGACGGTGGGCTGGCTGGTGGACAAGATCACCATCATCGAGCTCAAGATCTATCACATGAGCGAGCAGGCGCAGCGCCCCGACGCGTCCCCCGAGTTCCGCGCGCGGTGCGAGGCCCGCCTCGGCGTCATGCGCGAGCAGCGCGACGACCTCGCGGCGGAGATCACCCGCCTCATCGCCGACATGGCGGGAGGACGCGTGGTGCCCAAGGTGTACCGGCAATTCAAGATGTACAACGACCCTCAGTACAGGCAGCCCGCGGCCTCGGCGTCCCCGCGGAAGTCCTGAGCCTCGACTCCGCGTTCAACTCGGCCTTCTCGCGCGCGATGCTCGCGCTGCTGGGTGGGCGGCGCCGGGTGGAGATCCCGGACTGGTCGGCGCGCCCGTGGCGCCTGCTCTTCATCCGCGACGACGGCATCGGCGACCTGATGCTGACCATGGAGGTCATGCGAGCGATCACGGAGCGGTGGCCGGCCGTCACCCTCGACGTGCTCGCGTCGCCGGGCAACGCCGCCTTTGCGCGCACGCTGCCCTTCGTCAACGAGGTCATCGTGCACCGCCGCGGCTTCCTGCTCTCCGCGTGGCCCACCTGGCGTCGCCTTCGCGCCAACCGCTACGACGTGGTCATTGATGGTCGCGTGGGCATTGCCAACGTCAACAAGCAGACCACCATGCTGCTGCTGTCCACCGGCGCGCCCATCCGCATCGGGCTCGCCGGCCGGCGCAACGACCGCGTGTACAGCGTTCCGGTCCGCCTGGATCGCTTCGCGCACTGGGTGGACGCTCACGTTGCCCTCGCAGGGCCGCTGGGCATCGCGCCCACGGAACGCGACTGGCAGCCGCGCCTCAGCGTGCCCGGCACCGACGCGAGTCGCGCGGGAGAGCTGTGGGCACAAGCCGGGGCGGGGAGGCCGCGCGTGCTCGTGAACCCCTGGTCGGCCTCCGCGGACCGGCAGTGGCCGGTGGAGCGATTCGCCCCGGTCATCCGGCGTGTGCGCGAGCGCCTGCCGTCGAGCGCGGTGCTCGTGCCCACCATGCCCGGCGGCAGTCCCGGGGCGGCGGCGCTGGCGCGCGAAACCGGCGCGGCCGCGCTACCCCTGACGCTGGCCGAGGTCACCGCGGTCACCGCGGCAGCGGACCTGGTGATCAGCCCGGACACCGCCGTGACCGTGGTCGCGTCGGCGTTCCGCGTGCCGGTCATCGCGCTGATGCGACGAGGCACGGAGGCCTGGGTGCCCTATCGGAACGACGGCGCGGTAGCCTTCAGCGACGACGCACGCTCGCTGGGCGGGTTGCCGGTCGAGCGCGTCGTCGCAGCGGTCGATGGCGTCATCGACACGCTGGGGCCAGCGCGGGGGTGGACCTGAGATGCTGAAGACGATCGAGAACAGGGCCCGGCGCCTCGTGCTGCGCGGGCTGGTGGCGGCGCTGGGGCGCCCCGCGCCGCCGCTGCCGGCCCGCTGGGACGACCGGCCCTACCGGGTGCTCTTCGTGCGCGACGACGGGATCGGCGACTTCATCACCTCCATCGAGGTGATCCGCGCCATCGCGGAATCCTCGCCGACGGTCACCGTGGACGTGCTCGCGTCGCCGCAGAACGCCCCCGTTGCCCGCACCCTGCCGTTCGTGCGCGAGGTGATCGTGCACAAGCGCGGTTTTCTCCTGCGCTCGGCGTCCGTGTGGCGGCGACTGCGGCGGCAGCGGTACGATGCCGTCGTGGATGGCCGCGTGGCGGTGCGCAACGTGAACATGCACACGACCGCCATCCTGCTCGCCACCCGGGCCCCCTGGCGCATCGGGCTCGCGGGCCGCGGCAACGACGGCGTGTACAGCGTGCGCATTCCGGAACTGCCGCTGGCGCATTGGACGGACCAGGTGGTGGCGCTCGCGTCGCCCTTCGGGATTCCACCGGAGAGCCGCGACTGGCGGCCGCGCCTCCCCCTGTCGCCCGCCGCGCGCGCCGAGGCCGAAGGGTCATGGGACGCGATCGGGACGGGGCGCCCGCGCGTCCTCGTGAACCTGTCGGTGGGGCACCCGGAGCGCTGGTGGCCTCCGGAGAACTACAAGCCGGTGCTGGCGGCGCTCCGCTCGCGGCGACCCGATGCAACCGTCATGATCGTCGGGATGCCCACCGAGATGGACCTCGCGCGCGACGTTGCCAAGGCGGCAAAGGGGCAGGCGCTCCTGCTCTCGCTGCAGCAGGTCTTTGCGGTGGTGGCGACCGCCGATCTGCTCATCAGCCCGGACACGTCGGTCACCCACGCGGCGTCTGCATTCGAGACGCCAACGCTCACGCTGCAGCGGCAGGGCACGGAGATGTGGACCCCCTACAAGACGCCGGGACGCACCGCCTTCAGCGATGACCCGCGGCGCATCAGGGACATGCCGCCCGAGCGCGTGATCGCCGTCCTCGAGTCGCTCCTTCCCTGACTCGACGGCGACGACACATCCGAATGTCGTCGCATGTGGTCGAATGAGGGCCACCTCAGGGTAAGGCTCGCCCCTCCGCGGCAAGAAATCCTGAGTCAAAAGAAACAAAAGCTCCCCTGGCTGTGGTGCGGGGAGTGCTGGATGAAAGGCGGCCCCAATTCGTGCGCCCCTTCGGGTAATTCGGATGAGCCGTTGCCGTTGGCGTGGCCGGCCTTTCGAAACAGAGAGTGTTTCTTCTGCGCTTAGGCGCGGCGCATCTCGACGAGCGCCACCGCCTCGGCGGCGGCAACCCACGCGGGAGCGGTCTGCTGCCCCGGGCGTCCGGGCGGCTCGTTGTAGCCGGCGTCCTCCGCCTCCGCCGGCGGTACCTCGCGCCATCCGGCCGGTGAGGCGCGGAAGCAGCGGACACGCGGCGTCTCCCAGCCGGGCGCGGTCAACAGGGGCTCCAGATCGCGGGTGTCGAAGATACGGAACCAGCCGCGGTTGGCGCTGCGGCCGAACGGCACGGACAGGAGCAGCGTGCCGCCCCGGCGCGTCACGCGCTGGAGCTCCTGGAGGGCGCGCACCGCCTCGCGCGTCGGATCGGTGGAGCCCTCCGCTGCCGCGCCGTAGATGCGGTTGTCGAGCCCCACATGCTCGATGGTCGAGAGGCACAGCACCGTCGAGAACCACTCGTCGCGGTAGGGCAACCGGCGCAGGTCGGCGAACTCGTACCGCACGTCGGTTCCGGGGTACGCGTGTCCCTCGTAGGCGAGCGTCACGATCGAGACCGGCGGGAGCTTCGCGGCCTTCCACGCGTCGAGCACGGGGTGGTAGTTGAGCACCGATCCGGCGTCGAGCACCGGTCCCCCCGCCGACGCGAGGGCGCGCATGCGATCGAACAGCCAGGCGTACTCGACGACGCGCTCGTCCACCCCGGGGTCGTCGAAACCGTAACCGCGGGGAGCGCCGTGGAAGCTGCGCCCGAGCGCGAGCCATCGGGCCGCGTTCGCGCCGGCGGCGTTCGGTACGCTGCCGCGCCGCCGCCACCATGCCGCCTTGAGCCGATGTCTGAAGTTCTTCAGCACCGCTGCATCACCGCCGGGGACGGCCGCAAGCTAGCCGGCCGCCCCGCGTCCGCGCGCGCGCTTCTCGAGGGTCTCGATCTCCGCATCGCTCACGGCGAGGCCCACGCGTTCGCGCGACTTCCGCAGGGAGTGCGTGAGCCGGGCGAGGTTGCCCTCGAGCGCAGCCGCGCGCGCCTGCCCGAGCGACACGCGGTCGAGGTCGAGCACGAAGGCTTCCGTGCCCGCGATGAGGACATTCCTCGCGTTCAGGTCATGATGGCGCGCGCCGACGTCCGCGAGCGCCACCACGAGCTGCGCGGCCGCCCGCAGCGCCAGCTTGCGCGCGTCCCCCGTCTCGCGGGCGAGCACGTCGGTGAGGTCGCGCCCGGCGGGCACCTCGAGGCTGGCGACGTCGGCGCGCTGGAACACGCCGCCGGGCGGATAGAGGACGTACGCCACGATCTCGGGGGTCGCGATTCCGCGCGCCCGCAGCGCGAGGGACACCTCCAGCTCGCGCGGCGCGCGCGTTGGCGCGAGGAACCGGTCGCCGGTGACGCGCGCGAACAGCCCGCCGTGCCGGTTGTGGCGCACCACGACGCGCGGGCCGGCGGGGAGCCGCGTGGCGTACGCCGTGCCGCGGCCCTGGAGCGCGCGCGCGCCGTTGCTGCGGGCCGCGAAGTCGTACAGGGTGCTGCGGACGCCGTCTGGCGCGATCAGCGCCTGGCGGATGGAGGGAATGAGGTCGGAGCGGGCGATGGCGACGGCGTGGGGCTGGAGCAGCCGCTCATACCCCGCCGGGATGCTCACAGGACGACGCGATACACCGGCACGGGTTGGCTCTTGCCCTTGAGCTCCATCGGCGGGCACGTGGCGAGCGCCGGCCTGTTCGCCAGCGCCTGCCGCATCTCCTCGGAGATGAGGATCTCCCCGGGGCCCGCGGCCGAGCAGAGCCGGCTGGCCGTGTTCACCGTGTCGCCGATGACGGTGAACTCGAGTCGGCGCTCGGAGCCGATGTTGCCGGCGAACGCATCGCCGTAGTTCAGGCCGATCCCGATCTGGAGCTCGGGGCGGCCCTCGGCGCGCCACTTGGCGTTGAGCTTGTCCAGCTCCCGCATCATCTCGATCGCGGCGTTCATGCACTTGTCGGCGTCGTCGGCGGTGCCGATCGGCGCGCCCCACTGGGCCATGACCGCATCGCCGATGAACTTGTCGAGGGTGCCGTCGTTGCGGAACACGGACTCCACCATCTCGGTGAAGTACTCGGTGAGCAGGGACGCCATCTCGGCCGGCGGCATCGTCTCGGACAGGGCGGTGAAGCCGCGGATGTCGGAGAAGAGCACGGCGATGGTGCGCTTGTCGCCGCCGAGCCGCGTGGCGCCCTCGGACGACGCGATGCGCTGGGCGAGCTGGGGCGTGAAGTAGCGCTCGAAGTTGCTGCGCGCGAGCGTCTCCTTCTGGATCCGCTGGAGGGCCTGGCTGTTCTCGATGGCCGCCGCCGAGATGCCCGAGAACGCGACGACGAAATCGAGGTCCTGCTCCGTGAACTGGTGCGACGACGAGACGTTGTCCACGTACAGGATGCCCAGCACGCGATCCTCCTTGCTCACGAGCGGCACGCAGATCGCCGAGCGCACCTGCTGCATGAGGATGGAGGCGCCCGCGCCGAAGCGCTGGTCCTCGCCGGCATCGTTCGAGAGGATCGCCGACTTCTCCGCCACCGCCGCCCGCGCGATGGACTGCGGCACCGCGCGCTGCTGCTCGTGGCCGCGCTTGTCGCGCGCGATCTTCGTCACCAGGGTGCCCGCGTCGTCCATGAGCTGGATCGCGACGCGGTCCACCGTGAGGATGTCGTACGCCTTCTTCACGATGTTGTCGAGCATGGAATCCAGGTCGCTCTGGCGGCCGAGGTCCTTGGCCACCTCGAGCAGCGATCCCAGCTTCTGGACGAGCTTCTCGTAGTCGGAGTTGACGGCGGCCTGCTCGCCCGACTTGATCGCGGCGAAGGCCGCGCCGGGCGTGTTGCGCACCGGGACCTGGCGCACGATGGTGGCGCCGGCGGGCGCGTTCGCGAGGGCGGCCGGGATTCCCGCCGCGGGCGCGGGCGCGGTGGACTGGAGCTTGAACGCCACCTTCCCGAACGTCACGGTGTCCCCGACGTTCACCGTCGTGGATTCGACCCTGGCCCCGTTCAGGAACGTCCCGTTGCTCGATCCCAGGTCCTTCACCTGCAACGCCTTCTCGTTCGCCAGCAGCTCGGCGTGGCGACGCGAGATCGTGGGATCGAAGACCGGAATGTCGCTGGTTGGCGCGCGCCCCACGATCATGGGCACGTTCACCTTGAGCTCGAAGGTCTGGAGGTTGTCTGCGCTGGTGAGCTTGAGGCGCATTGATGGGGAGCAATATGGAAGCCTGCGCCCCTTCTGCCTAGAGACGCTTAGGCGCGGGTTTGTGATCGGGCTCTCGCAATGGCTGTGAGCAGCGCCCGGGCCTTGCTTTCGGTCTCCTCCCATTCCGCGGCCGGCACCGAGTCGTGCACGATCCCCGCGCCGGCCTGCACCGAGGCGACGCCGTTCGCCACCACGCAGGTACGGATGGTGATGGCCAGGTCCATCCGGGTGCCGTCGGCGCTGATGTAACCCACCGCGCCGGCGTACGGGCCCCGCCGCTCCGGCTCCAGCTCGTCGATGATCTGCATCGCCCGCACCTTCGGTGCCCCCGTCATGGTCCCCGCCGGGAAGGTGGCGCGGAAGGCGTCCATGGCCGTCACCCCGTGGCGGAGCGCTCCCTCCACCTGTGACACGATATGCAGCACGTGCGAGTACCGCTCCACCGCCATCATCTCGGTGACCGCGACCGATCCGTACTCCGCCACGCGCCCAACGTCGTTCCGCCCGAGGTCCACGAGCATCAGGTGCTCCGCCCGCTCCTTCTCGTCGGCCAGCAGCTCCGCCGCGAGCCGGGCGTCCCCCTCCACCGTGCCGTCGCGGCGGCGGGTGCCGGCAATCGGCCGGACCACGACCCGTCGGTCCTGCACGCGCACCAGAAGCTCCGGCGAGCTGCCCACCAGCTCCATGCCGTCCAGCTGCAGGTGGTACATGTAGGGGGATGGGTTCAGCATCCGGAGCGCGCGATACAGATCCGTGGTGTCGAAGTCGTGCTCCACGGCGATGCGGCGCGCCAGCAGCACCTGGAAGGCGTCGCCCGCCAGGATGTACTCCTTGATGCGCCGCGCGGCCCGCTCGAAGTGGTCGCGCGACATGCTCGACTCGCCGGTCGCCGGCGCCGGATCCTCGCGCAGCTCAATCGGCCGGAGTGAGGTGCCGCCGGCAAGCCGGCGCTGCGCGTCGTCCAGGTCGCGTTCCGCCTGCGCCCGGATGCGCGTCTCCGCGGCCGCCGTGACGCCGTCTGGGAGGTGAACCGTGGCAACCAGGATGGCGCGGGAACGCAGGTGATCGATCACGACCAGCACCCGCGTCGCAATGAAGAGTGCATCGGGCACACCAACCCCCTGGCGCGGCGGCGCGCCGAGCTGCTCGATGTAGCGGACCGCGTCGTAGCCGAAGAACCCGACGAACCCGCCCCAGAATCCCCCGGTGGCCCGGGCAAGGGCCGGATCGGGGGCGGCGCGCTCGCGCGCGAGCAGCGCCTCGAGGTCGTCGAGCGGGCGCGCGGGCCGGCGTTCCGCATGCCAGCCGCGGTCGTGCGTCCACTCCTGCACGACGCCATCCAGCAGGCGCCACGCCAAGCGCGGCGCGGTGCCGAGATAGCTGAACCGCGACCACGTCTCCCCGCCCGCAGGAGCGGACTCGAGCAGGAACGAGAACCGACCCTCACGCAGTCGCGCGAACGCCCCGACCGCCGTATCGAGGTCGAACGCGATCTCCCGCCAGACGGGAATCAGCATGGATACCTTGCGGGCATGACGCGGATGCTCGTCATCGGCGCCCTGGCGGCGCTATTCGTGGCGCCGGTGCTGCCGGCGCAACAGTGGAACGACGCGCGGGCAGTGGCGCTCGCCCGGCTGGCCACCGACCGGCGCGCGCAGCAGCTCGCGGACAGCGGGCTGGCGGATTACCGGGCACGGGCACACGGATATCTCACGTTCCTGGCGCAGCTGGGTGAAGGCTTTCAGGAGCCCCCGCGCATCGTCAAGGCGGACGAGCTCGCGCTGGAAGTGTATTGGCGCGCGCCGAACCTGAGCAAGCAGCACATCCTGGGGCGGCGCGACACGACGCTCCTCCCCACGGACATCGCCTACCATCGCGACCACCTCGGCATCGTCCAGAACAACTTCCCGGCGATCATCCGGCTGGGGGACGGCGACGAAGTCCGGGACGTGCCGCATCCGCTGTCGCCGACCGGGCTCGCCGAGTACGAATTCGCGCTCGCGGATTCGCTCCGGATCTC
>Ga0307505_10001048_pt1 | contig 24723 bp, 18 predicted proteins | sample 23_S_MG_FD_202183 | JGI IMG/M metagenome (GOLD analysis project Ga0307505, IMG submission 202183) | Soil microbial communities from Populus trichocarpa stands in riparian zone in the Pacific Northwest, United States - 23_S | ecosystem: Environmental > Terrestrial > Soil > Riparian zone > Trees... | reverse complement strand
GCGTTGTGCTTCGACATCACCTTCGTTATCGCCGCCGTCAGCGTCGTCTTACCATGATCCACATGACCTATCGTCCCTATGTTCACATGCGGCTTGCTGCGATCGAATTTCTCTTTGCTCATCTGTTTACTTGCCTCTGCAATTTACTTTTGTTGTATTCCTAAAAACTTCTTAATATGTTTGGCCAATTGCTCGTCGACTTCGGAATGTCTCGGCACTGGCTGCTTTTGACCATTAACAGGATTTAGATAAATGTCGTGACGCGAACCATGCCGGAGCAAAACACAACCAGCAAGCGTCAACTGCTTTATCAGATCCTTCCGCTTCATATCAGGATCTCTTTGATCTGATACTCACCCGGAACCTCGTCCATCGCCATCAAAAGATATGCATCCCTGATATTCTCTTCCAATTCTTCAAGCGTTTCGCCCTGAGTCATTATCTCGGGATGTTCGAAAAGCTTTCCAAGCCAAAGCTGGTCGCCTTTCCAGTAGACCATCTTCATTTTTGTGTTTGTATCACCCAAAATCATTTACAAACTAAAATGGAGCCCAAGGCGGGATTTGAACCCGCGACCTCATCCTTACCAAGGATGCGCTCTACCCCTGAGCTACTTGGGCTCATGTGTAAAACTTTGGAGCGGGAGACGAGACTCGAACTCGCGACATTCAGCTTGGAAGGCTGACGCTCTACCAACTGAGCTACTCCCGCAATCCTATTTTGGATTTTGGATTGCGGATTTTGGATTGCCGGAAAAGAGGCGTTTTACTGGCCCGCTCAATTTTTCTTCAAATCCAAAATCCAAAATCCCCAATCCAAAATCGATATGGTGCATGGGGTAGGATTTGAACCTACGTAGGAAATTAATCCGACGGGTTTACAGCCCGTTGCCTTTGACCGCTCGACCACCCATGCGTCCTGTTTATTGTTGCTAAACCCGGCAAATCGAGCCAATTAGCAAATTTCCAATAATAACTAAGCGTTTGACAACTTGCAAGCGCGGAACTGAAGGTTTTTGGAGACGAAGATCATTCGGTGGGGTACCGGAAGGAAAACTCAAATTCTTTGTGGGTCCGATATCTTCAACAGTTACTTTGTCAGAATACCATTGCAACCGTGGTTTTTGAAGCTCGGAAGCTTCATGAATGTCGAATTCGACGGGGCCACACGCCCATGGGGCTTCGACGGCTCTCAAACGCACATAAATAGTGGCGGGCGGACTGTCAAACCCAAAAAGAACCGGGAAATGAATTCTCCGGCTTACTGAGATTCGATAACGTTGGTCTGGCGATGGTAAAGAGTAGACCTCGCTTTCAAAAAAAGTAGCGGGTCCGTATGCGGCAACGGCCAGCAGCGTCCCGGGTACGAATAATACTCCTGCTAATACGACAATCGAAGCGCTGATTCCAATCGATAGTATTTTGATTCGCCAACTCATTTGCCTGACCTCGGATGGAAATTTTCATACGCCTTTTTGAGGTGGGCGTCGGTGATGTGCGTGTAGATCTGCGTTGTCGAGATATCGGCGTGGCCGAGCATCTGCTGGACCGAGCGGATATCGGCACTATTTTGAACGAGATGAGTCGCGAACGAATGGCGAAGCGTGTGCGGCGAAACACCTTCGAGGCCGCATTTATCGCCATAAGCCTTTATGAATGAATGGATTAGCTGTCGATTCAGCACCTTGCCACCGGATGACACGAACAAATTCTGTATCTCAATATTTTCGATCTTTTGGCGGGCAGAAATATAACTTTTTACCCATTCAACCGCACTTGAGCCCATCGGAACACGCCGAGTTTTGCTGCCTTTTCCGGTACAGGTCAGAATACCAAGGTCTAGGTCCAGGTCGCGGACCTTGATATCGACGACCTCTGAAACGCGTAAACCGCTTGAATACATAAGCTCCAGAATCGCCCGATCACGAAGCCCATTCGCGGTCGAGACATCCGGCTGTGCCAGGAGCATTTCTATTTCCGATTTATTCAGGAATTTAGGCAGATAAAAGCCTTTCTGCGGAGCGGCGATGTCTTCGGCAGGGCTCGATTTGAGATGACCATCGATCATCAAAAACTTATAAAATCCACGAACCGAACTGACCATCCGCCGCTTAGAACTCTCGGATAGCTTTTGACCCGAGAGATCCATCAGCCATTCGCGCAGATCAAGACGTGTTAATGAGATAAGCTCAAGACCATTCTTCACCGCCCAAGCTGAAAGCCGCCCTAGATCGCGCTCATAAGACTCGATCGAATTCGCCGCCAGGCCTTTTTCGACTCGTAAATAACTAAGATATTCGCGGGTGAGGTCGCGGATCATATAAACTCTTGATAATTCTATCAGAACAACGGTCGGCCAGAGCGGCAAAACGCATATCCAGTTACGCGATTTCTACTCTCAGTTACGCGTTTTTGATTTCTGGATATGCGTCGGGCTGGCCTGACTAACCCAAAGTTAGACGGTGCCGGACCGATTGCCCCAACCAGCCTAGTCATAGAAAACTTCCGAACATGCCTCTTTGCTCTTGCTATACAGGTCGACGGAATTCAGAGAATCGACGGCAGCATACCGTCCGATGTTGAACCTTCGAAGATCGTCATATCCATTTAGCCAACAACCCTTCTGTTGAAGGCCATTCAAGACGCCTTGGGCATCATTCTCGCTATAGCTCTCAAAGGCGTTAATTAGTTCGGGAATCGCATCAGCGCTCAGCTCATACGAGTTATAGTGAGCATCAAATTCGCGGCCCTGCTGCATTAGTGCGATATTGGTGCGGGCGATGAAGGCATCGGGATTAAGCACGTGGGTCGCTCCGAGGACGAAGAATGCCGACCAGAGTGCGGCCCAGGCGAAGTGTTGACGGGCTCCGCGAAGGACGGTCGCGCCGAATAGCACAAAGACGACGGCGAGCCATGTCATAAAGATCATCGGGTAGAGACGGGCGGTCGTCATGCCGTAGCCGAGATTGCCGGTCAGCAAAACGAGACGTTGGACGGCTGACGCCATGATGACGAAAAGCAGCGCGATCTGAATTCCGGCGAGTACCTTGAAGAGCTTCCCGGCAAACCGATCATCTTTTTTGATAAGCCAGTGAGTGGCGAGCAGCATCGGCAGCACGAGTGCGGAAACCGCGACCAGTTCGCCAAAGCCGCGGCGTGCGTATTCGGCGAGTTTGAAATCAGGTGTGTTCTGCACCAGATCCATTCCGCCGAAAAGATACGGAACCTGAAAGATCACAAAGCTCAAGAAAAGAAGATTGACAAGTCCAAGAACGACGCCGACCTCGACCGAGCCGAGCGTGAAGCCGGGCACCATCGAATTGTCGATGTCGGCCAATGACCAGGTAGTTTTTCCGGCCGTTGCAGGCACACTCCCTACCGGTCGCGTCTCTGCCTCTCGGTTGAACGCCGGGGCTTCGTCTGTATTAATGTGCTCGACGACGGTTTTGTTATCGGGCAATACAACCGGATGCTCGCCTGATTCGGCACGCATTCGGGTGACCGGACTTTCCTCAGACTTTTCGGCATCCGGAACGATGATGGAGAGTGAAGAATCAACTACCGCAGCCGCCGATGTAGCAAGACCGGCAAAAAGGATGCCGCGAAAGTATCCGGCGGTCAGCCACGCAAACGCGGCGAAAATAGCGCCGTGCGAGAATAGTGTTTCGAAATCGACATTGAGAATACGTCGCACCCAGCCGTCGTACATCGCGTCTGCGGCCATAAACAAAGCGCCGAAGATCAGGATCAACGGCGTCGCGATTAGCACGCTGCGAAAGACGGCGAAAGCATGTTTTCGCCAGCCGGTCATTGGAAGGTCGCTCCAGCCGATGTCGCTCGCCACGAGAGCCAGCGGGGCAAACACGGAATTCACACCGGCCCAGACTACGCTTATCGCGTACTGAAACGCACCTCCAACTTTCGCTGATATTTTCAGCGTCGGCAAAAATAACACCCCGAGGATCACAATGATCGCAAACGTATCGGCGACGCGAAGCTGAATGGAATCGCGCCAGACGAACATCGATGCGAAAAAGACCAACGCACCGAGCAAGGCGTATGTTTGCGTCGTCAATCGCTCAGGGGCATGACGCCAAAGCAGCATCAGCACGCCCCCTGCAAACGCAAGATTGAACATCAGCACGTTCAAACCCCACGGCGTCTGCCGCAACAAAACGTCACCGAGAATTCCTAACCCAACAGCAACCTGCAAGATCTCTAATCCGATTTTTGTACGTTGTTTCATTTCAAACTTCCTGTGGCTTGCGAGCCTTTGAACGCCTAAGGGCGTCACTCTTACCTTCCTTTCATTGCCTTAATAAGCGCTTCCATGTGATCCAGATATCGTTCGAGTGCCTTGCGGCCGTCTTTTGTGATCTTGTATTCGGTCAGCGGCGTGCGACCGGCGAAGGATTTTTTACAAGTAACGTAGCCTGCGTCTTCGAGCTTGCGGGCGTGGACGCTGACGTTGCCGTCGGAGGTATCGAGCAGCGTTTTCAGATCGGTAAAACTCAACTTGTCGTTCGCCGCGAGCGCGCTGATGATGCCGAGCCGCATTCGCTCGTGAATAACCTTATCGAGATCGGTCGAGACGTTCCCCGCAGCTTTCTCTATCCGCAAGGCCTGAGGCCTTTCTGTGTTGTTAACTTTTGCTAAATTATTTCTTCCCATCTGTATTTTTCTTGCCCGCGAAACACGCGAAACATACGAAAGTTAATGACAATACAACTAGATCCCTCTTTTGCGTTATTTCGCGTATTTCGCGGGCGAATTTCTTATCCGCCGTAGCGCCGCGCGATGATCGCGCCGAAAATGATGTGCAGGAGCCCAAAGCTTGCACCCATCATCAGGTTTCCGTAGTTCGTCGGCACGAGCAACGCCACGGCTCCAAGAGCCATAAAGCACCAGCCCATGATCGGGACAATTCGCACGGAAAACGCACCGCCGCAGATAACGGCCACGCCGTAGCAGACGATGCAGACAGGCGCCATCACATAATAATGTTCGAAACGCCAGAGGCCGAGGACGATGATGACGCCCGCGATCAGCGGCGGTGTAAATCCGAATGCGAATTTCGTTGCCGGCGTTGAAAGAAGCGACTGTCCGGCGAGCTTTGCTTTCTGCCAGATCGCCAACAGTCCGATGGCAAACGCGAGCGCGGCTTCAACCAGCCATACAACAAGCGAATCGACAAGATAGACCTGCATGTTCGCGATGTACGCCGCGACAATGGCGGTCACGCCCATCAGCATTCCGCCATAACCGGGCACGGCCGTAAAGCTCGTAGAGCGTTCCATCGTCTCGCGAATAAAGCGAAGATTGTCGATCGCCCTGTCGCTAATATTTACGGGCTCGTCGTAGTGTTCAATCTCAGGTAGTTTCGGCTGCAGGTTTGGCATATTGAAATGAAGAATATCTCAAGATATTTCGTATGTCAAGTACTTTGTATTGCAAAGCAGCAAGGCAGAAATACGACCAGTAGGAAGTGTGTTACTTGGGCGCACCAATGTCCAAACTTTCCGCCCGAAGGCGATCATCTCAACGTGAACTTGTGTGGCTCCAAGGCTTCGCCGCGAAACCTCACAGGCCTGCACACACATATTTATTCCGCTGAAAGGTATGGGTGCAACACGGCAAAGCATTTCCACCTGGGCCAGGGAAACAATTAACGCAGGCGTCCAATCATGTAGCGAGAAACTAATTTCTTCCTCTCTTCTGCTGCACTTGTCTTCACCTTTTGCTTGGCTCGTACATTGAGGTTCTGGCGGGCCATTTTTATAGAGACATTACTTCCCTTGTACCCCAATTCGCTGTCAACGTGGAAACTCAAAACATATTGATTTCGAATCTCGTCCACTATTTGTTGAAAAGCCGTCTTGAAATCATTCGCGTCCGAAGCGTAAAGCCGCCCGCCGGTAAGAACAGCGTAAGAATTGTAATTATCGACCGGAGGTATATGTACGAGCTGATCGATTGTTAGGGTCGTACCCTCAAATTTGCGCGGAAATGATGTAGTCTTATAAAAGATAGGGTAGACTGCTACATCAGACTCGGGTAAAAAATTCTGCGAATTGCTAAGGTACTCGGGGTTAGAATACCACGGAACAGCAGAATCGGGATCTCCGAGAATAATGATAGCTTTCCTGCCTTTGACGCCCGCTAGTTCAAGGAAGATCACCTGATGCAGGACTTTATCCATAGCCCGAATCCGGTACTGGTATGACTCGATCTTACCGACTGCACGTCTTAGTTTATCTCGATCAGACGTAAGTTCACACATGACCTTGTACCCGCCGTCAAATCGAATGACCATTGCATTGTCCTGCGGTTCCAACAGATCTATGAATCGCTGGGCATCCCGTTTAATCCTGTCAAGAACGTCACGGGTGTTCGAGTTCGAGTCGATTAAGATTGCAACTGCGATTGGCCCTTTATCTACAAAGAAATCTATCTTTTGTTTCTTTTCCCTAACTGTTAACTCGAAATCCTCTTTCGACAATCCCGAAACAGGTCTGCCGTTTTTGTCACTTACGAAAACCGGTACGTTCAACAGCACGGTGTTTACCTTTATCGGTGGGTCGTCCTGACCAAGTGTGGTTTCAGCGCACCAAGAGACGCAGCAAATCGCTAGCATGGAGAAACAAATCATTTTGTATTTCATCATTTAGGGTAGTTCATCCATCGACACGTCTAGAATTCGAAAGTAAGGCGCTTACTGGCAAAGCAAACTTTGGGTCGAAAGATTCTTTCGACCCACAAGCGCTTACCGTGAAAATCGCTGGGACTACACACACTGATTTATTCCGCTATTGGCGATACAAGTACTTCTAGCCTCCGAATTATCCTCTCCATCATAAACAGAGAGGCAAACAGAGACCCGGTTTTGAGCGTCAAGGCAAAAATCGGCAACTTGTTCAATACAGTTCCCAAAATTCCCTTCGATACCCATACATGAAGAGTACGAGGAACCGCGATTGTCATACGTGCTAGTAATATTCGCATCACAAGCAGCCAGACTTGCTGCCATACAACAACTAGTATATGTGGATGGATTCGCAGCACAAAATATTTCTGTTTGGGCGTTGGGGCATGTGGAAGGCGCGTTCATCCAGCAGTATTGCTCTCGTATTGCGTATTGTTGAGCGGTGTTTGCATACGAATTATCGCAACTCATCCATTTACTATAAACGGTCATTGCACAATCCCCTGCCCCCGAAACCGGCACATCAAGATAAAGAAAACAGCCCGTAACAACAAGAACGACCAGTATCGAAAATCTTACCAAAATTCGTTTCATATTTTCTCCCATTTTCTCCTCTATATCTTTTTCTCTCTTCGCATCGAGAATTAGTTACGACCAGCCTTGATCGTCGAAGAGCTTGGACAGTAGGGCTTTCTCGACATCGGGTGGCAGTTTGCCGACCCACGAGTCTTTGACTAGCCCTTCCCGGTCGACCAAAACGAGCGTCGGCGTTCCATTCACGGAAATATCTGAAAGCGGAGCTTGGACAAATTCGTCTATCGTTATCCTTCGTTCGCGAAAAAATCGCTGCACCTCATCAACCGGCTGCGGACTGACAACTATCAGCCTGACTTTGCTTCGTTCGGCTTTCCGATTAGCCATCTGCTCGTAAAACGCCGTACTTTCGATACAAAAGCGGCAGTTCGTCGAAAACGCGACCACGAGGTTTTTCTCGCTTTTTGACCAATCTATTTCTCTCAGATTGAACTTTTTGTTCGCCGCAATGCCATTTAGTTTTGGGGTAGCCGCTGCATGATCAGACAAAACGTATTTGGAAACCAGAACGGTCCCGAACAGAATGGCAATAACGATAATCGCCACATTGGTTAGCGACTCGAGTTTTTTATGAATATCTTTCATGGGCACACTGCGGACTTATTTGTAGCTTAAGTTTTACGTTGGTTGGGAAATACAATCTTAGACTAAGGCTTTCATCCGATCAATTTGTCATAGTGTATGTGTGGCGGACTACGCGGGTGCAACCGGTGATGCCTATGCTAATCAAAAGTGACAAGTCCAAAAGAAAGAATGGTAAATGTGCGGCTCTCACCGAATGTTCACGATCAGTTTAAGATCGCGTGTGAGTTACGCGGGGTATCGATGTCCAGCATTCTACATCAATTCATCGTCCGCACTATTCGAGAAGAACGCGAACTGGAACCAAATGCCTTTCGACCGGACGCAACAGTTTCGGAAAGTTTGCCCGACACAACGAAACGAGATATGAAAGGAAAGAATGGGCGGTGACAAAAGCTCCGGGCCTAGAACCATCCTGAGCTGCAGATGCCCTCAAGGAGTCGGAAATACGGTTTTTTTGCCACCTAGTCTCGCGAAAATTAACCGGCTTACCTGCGTAAACTATTTGAATTTTCTCGATTTTTCTCTTTCGTTAACGACGTCGCCGTGGTTTTCGAGCGGTGTTGCAGAAGTGTTTGCGACTTCATACGTCAGGCGTTTCCCTTGCATCAGGAAGTTCTTGCCGTTCCATTTGTAGGTGGTTCGCGTGAAGAATGTCGGGCAGCAGAGTTGCTCTTCATCACCGGTTATCTTGCCGGTCTCGATCTCGCCAAGCAGGAATCGGTCCTGACCGTAAAGTTCGATCGTGAGGAAACCATTCTCAACTCGTATGTCTTTCAGCCCGCCGTCGGCACGGTCGCCGGTGCGGAAATTCCAGACAAGTTCGGGCTTGCCGTCTTTCCATTCGTAAATGTAAACGAGCTGCGGGATGGCGGCTCCACCGGTTTCGACCTTTAGGATAACGACCGCTTCATCGGCGCCGTCGGCATTCACATCGAGAAACCGCGTGCTGACGTAAGACATCCCTATCCGGCGTTCGGCCTTTTTCTCCGCCTTTTCTTCCGGCGTCATTTCTTCGTCAATATCTGTGCCGACCGGCTTGACCTTGCCGTTTTCGAGCGTTACGTCTTTCGTTTCGGGATGCTGCCAGCCGCGCGGGAGCGGATAGGTGAAGTTGCGAAAATCGAACTTACCGATCTCAGCCGTCGTTGTTTTGAATCGATCGTCGGTCAACTCGGCCTGCAGGTTCGGAAACGCAGGCGTTGGCGACGGAACGGGAGATCTGAATTCCGCGACAGGCGGCACGGCGTCGGGAGCAACGGCTTGGGTTTGCTCCGGCGAATTACTGCACGCGGAGGCGATCAACGAAATAATTGCTATCGAACAACAAACTACGGTTGGATAAAAAGCTTTCATCAATCAAACGGTGAGGGCGGTTAATCACGCGTCAAACTCCTGTATTTAATACGATGCGGCTGATCTGCATCGACGCCGAGACGGCGCTTTTTGTCTTCTTCGTACTCGGAAAAATTACCGTCGAAATATTCGACGTGGCTGTCGCCTTCGAACGCCAAAATGTGGGTGGCGATGCGGTCAAGAAACCAGCGGTCGTGGCTAATTACGACGGCGCATCCGGCAAAGTTTTCAAGGGCTTCCTCAAGTGCACGCATCGTGTTCACGTCGAGGTCGTTGGTGGGCTCGTCTAATAGAATAACATTTGCGCCGGTCTTCAGCATCTTGGCCAGATGAACGCGGTTGCGTTCGCCGCCCGAAAGCTGGCCGACAAATTTCTGCTGATCGGCACCTGAGAAGTTGAACTTGGAAACGTATGTGCGTGCGTTCATCTGACGCTTGCCGAGCGTTACGAAATCGAGCCCGTCGGCGATCTCATCGAAAATGGTCTTATCGGCGTTGAGCGAATCCCGCGACTGATCGACGTAGCCAAGCTTGACGGTCGGCCCGACTTTGAACTCGCCGCTGTCGGCTTTTTCCTGTCCGGTGATAAGGCGAAACAGCGTTGTTTTCCCCGCACCGTTCGGGCCGATAACGCCGACGATGCCGCCTTTCGGCAAAGAAAATTCGAGATCCTCGAACAAGATCTTGTCGTCGTAACCCTTGGAAACTCCGTGCGACTCAATAACAATATCGCCGAGACGTTCGCCGGGCGGAATGTATATCTCGAGGTCGTCGGCACGTTTCTCGGACGTGGACGCGACCATTTCTTCGTAATCGTCGATGCGCGCCTTTGATTTCGCGTGGCGGCCTTTGGGCGACATGCGTATCCATTCAAGCTCGCGTTCGAGCGTTTTTTGCAGCTTGTCTTCGCTGCGTGCTTCCTGAGCTAACCGCTGGCCTTTTTGCTCAAGCCACGAAGAGTAATTCCCCTGATAAGGAATCCCTTGTCCGCGGTCGAGTTCGAGAATCCAGCCCGCAATGTTGTCCAAAAAATAACGGTCGTGAGTTACCGCGATGATCGTGCCTTCGTACTTCTTGAGATGCTGTTCAAGCCAGCCTACGGTCTCGGCATCGAGATGATTCGTCGGTTCGTCTAACAGCAAGATGTCGGGCTTTTGCAGCAGCAGCCGGCACAACGCGACGCGGCGTTTTTCGCCACCGCTCAAGGTTTTGATCGGTGTTTCCGGCGGCGGACAGCGAAGCGCGTCCATCGCCATTTCGAGCCGTGCGTCCAGATCCCATGCGTCGGCGTGGTCGAGTTTTTCCTGCACTTCGCCCTGCCGTTCGATGAGTTTTGACATTTCGTCGTCATCCATCGGCTCGGCAAACTTGGCATTTATCTCCTCGAATTCTTTGAGAAGATCGACTGTAGATTGCACGGCTTCTTCGACGATCTGCTGAACAGTTTTCGTCTCATCCAGCTTCGGTTCCTGTTCAAGATAGCCAACGGAATAGCCCTTTGAAAAAACAACTTCACCGTTGAACTCAGTATCCTGCCCGGCGATTATCTTTAACAAAGAAGATTTACCCGAGCCGTTAAGCCCAAGCACACCGATCTTTGCACCATAAAAGAACGACAAATAAATATCCTTAAGAACAGGCTTCTTGTCGTAAAACTTACTGACCTTGACCATCGAAAAGATGATCTTGTTTGGTTCTGACATTGTTTTTATTCTTCGCCCCGCAGCCATGCGGGAATATCGACACGACCGTTCAACACTCGCCAGATCTCTACCGAGTGCTCACGGTCAAAATAAAGGATCACATACGGAAATCGCCGAAGCGGCCATTGACGCAAATCGGAGATGACCAAAGTGTGTCCTAACCGTGGCGAACCGGACAACGGAAAACGTGAAAGGTGTGATGTCGCCGCCTCGTAAGCGTCGACGAATGCCACGGCCAACTCCGGCCCACCTTCCGAAAGGGAGTGTTGGAATGCGTGGTCAATGTCGTCGTCGGCTTGATAACGAGTGACAACAGGTTTTGATTTCACTCGTGATCTCGTGCGCTCTTACGCAACTTTTCAAAGTACTCGGCATCCAACGGCTTTTCGTTCAGCGGCGACGCTCCGCCCTCCATTATCAATTCCCGAAGCCGAACGCGATCCTTCTCCTTTCGCAGAAGGTCCCGCATGTACTCGCTGCTGCTCCCGTAGCTGCCGTCCGAGACCTGCGAATCGACAAATGATTTCAGCGTCTCAGGCAAGGAAATGTTCATCGTGCTCATTAGCTAAAATTAGCATTTATGGCAAACTTTGCCAACCCTGATGCCTTTTGGCAGTCAATAGATGTTCTTGTTGGTTCTGGATTGCTCATATCAAAGACGTAAGATTATCTTTTCCCTAAATCCAAACGCAAACCGACGCGGACGGAGCGTGGTGCGGCGACCGATCGAACGGGCGTGAGAGCGATGTCGTAGCGCGAGTTAAAAAGGTTCTCGACTGAGACGAACGCTTCGACAAAGTAAGGAAATTGATACGAAAAACGCGCGTCGGCTGTCACGTATGCGCGAAGCCGCAGAGTGTTCCGGTCGTCTTCGAACTGCGACGACGCGGCGCGCATCTGCGTCGATAACGTCCATCGCGTGCGATAACGATAAACAGCCTGAGCCGTGAAATTGTGTCGCGCGACCTGAGGCAGCCTTGCGCCGACGAGATCGGGATTTGCGGGAAAATCGCTGATCTTTGCATCCACAAGCAGATAGCTCGCGTTGACCTTTATGCCTGTCGCGGGAGAGGACTCGACATCCAACTCCAATCCTCGGCTGGTCGTCGAGCCGACATTTTGCCGCTGTCTCGTGATCAATGTCGGTGTCGTCGCTAAGGTAACGCTTACGACCGGGTCGTAAACGCGCGCCTGATAAATGATCGCGCGGGTTATCAGTTTGCGGTCATAGAACGTCGCACTCGCACCGCCTTCGAAGGTGTCCACACGCTCGGGCGTGAGGAAAGCGTTCGCGTTCGTGACGATGTTCCCGACCCGAAATCCGCGATAGAGTTCGTTCAAAGACGGCGCGCGAAACGAGCGCGAATATGCCGCATAGATCGAGACGTCCTTGGTCACCTCATAAACGGCGCCGACGCGCGGGCTGAATGCGGAATCGGTGCGGTCGGCGAACCGCGTCTCAATGGTTGTGCCAGTTGCAAGCGTTCGCGTAGTGGCGACTCCGTCGGAGTTTTGGCGCTGATCGAAGCGGGCCGAGAGATTCAGAACGAAACGCGGCGCGACGGCCCAGTTATCCAGCACGAACAGAGACAGATCGCGAGCGTTGCCGCCCGCGTGCGTGATATTCGTTGACTGGCCCGCAAGGAAACCGATCTCGTCGCTAAAGCCGCGTACATTTAGAAATTCGCCGCCGGCAGCGATCGAGTGACGGGCAAGCGAACGTCTCCAGGAGAGGTTCGCTCCGTACGCGCTCGACGGGACCCGTTGAATTCTGGTTAGGCTCTCGTTGTTACGATCCGCCGAAACGGACGAGAATGTCTGATCGTAAACCTGCCGTTCGCCGAACGCGCGCAGCGTAAGGCCGTCGAGATCGCCACCGGCGGCAAACTGTCGAAAGTAAGTTTTGTTGTTCGTCAGGCTCGTGCCGTTATCTCGGCGCTCGCCGAAGACGTTGCCGCGAACGAATACGCGATTCTTATCGCCGAAGCGTCGGCCGAGCTTTAGGATAATGTTCGAGTAACGCGACGCCGCATGCGTGTCCGCGGTGCCTCGCGACGCTTCTTCGACGGGTATGTATCCGGCGGTTTTGAAGATGTCGCCGATCAGATCGGCGTCCCATTTTCCGCGTGAGGCAAGAAGCACGCCGCTAGCGTCCGCGCTTGTTTGACTCGCCAGCGAAGTCTCGAACTTAAATTTAATTTTCTCGTCGTCTAGCTTGAGCGGGACGATATTTATTGCACCGCTGAGCGCGCCGCTTCCGTAGATCGCGCTTGCGCCGCCGCGAAGAACCTCGATCTGCTGCAGCGAGATCTGCGGTACGCGCGACCAATACGTCCAGCCGCCGAACGCGTCGCTTATCGACAGTCCGTCAAACAAAACGCTCGCCCTTGATGCGCCGCTCCCCGAGAGCCCTCGAAGATTGCCGCCCTGCGCTGTCGGATTTGTCGTTCGGCTGGAGCTGCGCCGGAAAAGCTGAAAGCCCGCTACCTGACGAAGCGTATCGTCAAGCGTCCTAGCGGCGGTCACGCCGAGGCTGTCGATATTGATCACGGCGATGCTTGCTGCCGCGTCCGTTTGCCGAGTTTCGGCGCCCGTTACCGAAACATTCACGTTGCCGACGACGGCTGAAGGCTGAAGCGTGATCGTCAGCGGCTCGGCCCGTGCTCGTTCGATCTGTTTCGTTACGGATTCGAAACCTGAAGCTGAAACTGACAGCTTGCCCGTCGCGGATGTAAACGAAAAAGCACCGTCGCTATTTGTCACGGTCCGGTCCAGCACACCGCCACCTTCCAGAACTACCTCGGCCCCGACGACCGCGTCGCCGCGCATGTCAACAACCGTGCCGGTCAATGCCTGACCCGCAATGTTAGAAGCCGCGAATAAGAATAGTGCCAAAAGCGAAAAAATACGCACACTAACGTTTTAGCATAGAGGAGGCAAAAACTGACCTTGTTTGGTTCAGGATTGCGGATAAATAGCGAGCTTTTGAACGCGGATTTTACGGATGAAACGGGCCTGGACGGATCGGGACAAGCTCATGTTCGGCTGGATCGTTGCTGATCCGCCCGATCCGTGTAATCCGTATCTAATTTGTCACCGCTCGTCGAATTGAACTTTTATCAATTCGCTCTCGGCTTATCTCAAAACCGATTCCCGGCCCATTGGGAGCGGTGATGGTTCCCTGCGGCGAAACTTCGACGGCCGGTTCGATGATGTCTTCGTGCCAATAGCGTTTTGAGGCGGAGACGTCGCCGGGCATTGTGTAACCCGCTAACGTGGAGATGGCGATGTTGTGGGCGCGGCCGATGCCGCTCTCTAGCATGCCGCCGCACCAGACGGGGATGCCTGCATTGCGGCAGAGTTCTTCGATCAGCTTTGATTGCGCGTGGCCGCCGACGCGGCCGTTTTTAAGATTGATGATCTTACCGGATTTTAACTCGATGGCTTTGCGTGCATCGTCGGGCGACTTGATCGGTTCGTCTAGGCAGATCGGTGTTTTGATCTGGCTTTGCAGTTTGGCGTGGTCGATGATGTCGTCATAAGGCAGCGGCTGTTCGAGCATCATCAGATCGAATTCGTCTAGGCTCTTGAGCTTATCGATATCGGCGAGCGTGTACGCCGAATTCGCGTCGCCCATAAGCAAAATGTTGCCGAATTTTTCACGCACTTGTTTGATTATGTCGTAATCCCAATGCGGAGCGATCTTGATCTTGATGCGTTGGTAACCAGCGTCGAGTTCGACCTGTATCTTCTCAAAAAGCTGCTCGACGTTGTCTTGAATGCCGATCGAAACGCCGCAGCGAATTTCCTGATTTACGCCGCCGAGATGCCGCCACAACGGCACGCCAAGCTTCTTGGCTTCCAGGTCCCAGCACGCCGTCTCGATCGAAGCCTTCGCCATCCGATGCCCGCGAGCGGTTTTCATAAGGTCAAAAACATCTGCAGCAGACTCGACCTCTTTACCGACAACCATCGGCGCAAGGATCTTCTCCGCCGTAACCCACGCCGAATCGGTCCATTCGTCCGAATATCCCGGCACCTCGCCGCATGTAACCTCACCCCATCCTTCGGCGCCGTCAGCATCCAAAACGCGCACCAAAATGATGCGTCGTTCATACGTCCGCCCAAAACTTGTCTCAAAAAATTGGACGAGCGGCATCGCAATCTCGATCAGCTCGATGGATTTGATCGTAAACATAAGCAATAAGGTTAGTAACATACGCCGCGAAAATCAAAACGCAAGTAGATTTGGGTCGGTGCAACGTTTTCATGAATTCAACCACTTGTTGTTGTTGGGCCCAATGTGCGGCGGGGACGAAATTGCTTGTATTGCGTTCATATATTGCAATAGAATCCATTCGTTCCTCGTTTCCTCAAAATAAGACCGGGCCAAGGAAATAATATTGATTATGGCCGTGATTTATATTTTCCGAAAAATTGTCCGACCGGCGCTTTGCCTTTTGCTGGCGGCGAATCTTTTAGTCGCCGCAGCGCAAGTGCCGGATGACTCGAAGGACGCGCTTAGCGCCGCCGCGATGAAGGAGTTCAAGGACGCGACGGCACTCGCGGGCAAAACTGACCACGAGAGTCTTGAAGCCGCTATCGAAAAGTTGAATAAGGCGATCGAGTTATTTACAAAAGCCGGTAACGGTGCTGGCCGAGCGGGTCCGTTGATCCTACGAGGAACCTGCTATGAGCGATTAGGACGATACTCAGAAGCGATGGCCGATCAACAGGCTGCACTTGCGCTTTACGAGGCAGCGAACCTTTTGAATGCGCAGGCGTTGGCGCTGAATTTTATCGGCGGGCTTTACCTCAGGCAAAACGACGCGGAAAAGGCTCGCACAGCATTAGAACGCGCATGGGAACTCATACAGAAAGAGCCTTTCCAGTCTGTCGATCTGATGATCCTAAACAATCTCGGAAACGCATACATCGTGCTTGAGGAGCGGAAGAAGGCCACGGATACTTTGTGGAAAGCTGCTCAGCTTGCGAAAGATCGCAAACCTGAAGAAATGGTTGGTGCGCTGAAGAACTACGCAGACGGGCAAGTCCAGTTAGAGTCACCAAAGGTTGCTGTGTTCTATTACGAAACGGCATTGAAGCGCGCGCGGGCGGCCAAGTTGCAAACCCTCGAAGTAATCCTTTTGAATTCGCTCAGCGGACTCTATTTAAACCACCTCGATGAGCCGGAGAAGGCGAAGGTATTCCTGGATCAGGCGCTTCCAAAACTCGATGCGGTCAACGATGATGGGCTTAAATCCATCGTGCTCTACAACTTGGGATACTACAATTACCTTTCGATCCGGATGCAGGACGCCCTCGTTTATTTTGAGAGCTCAAATGTCCTTGCACTCAAGATAAAGAACCGGCCGTACGAAGCCAACATTGCGAACGGTGTCGGCCTGATCCATGCGTTTTTCGACGATCACAGAAAAGCGCTTCCCTATTTCGAACGGGCTATAGACATCGCCCGCGAAACCAACAACAAGAGTTTAGAGACGCTCGCGCTGGTCAACCACGCAAAGTCGCTAGAACCGACGGGGGATTCTAAGACGGCGATCGCCGATTTTCTGCGGGCGACCGATCTTGTAAAGGGCGGATTTCCCGGTGTTAAGAGAGTCGCGATCAGTGTCTTGTTTGATTTCGGGAGCTTTGCGTTCCGCTCCGGGAATTCAAAACAGGCCTTCGAGATCTATTCGCAAGCGCTGCCTAAAGCGCAGGAACTCGGCAACCGACCTATAGAGGCTGCAATTCTAAACAACATCGCTAAGATCCATGAAGTTAATGGCGATCTTGTGAAAGCGCGCGAAATGTATAACTCCTCACTCGCCATATCTCGATCCCTTGGAATTAGGTACAGCGAAGCAAAGTCCCTGGAAAACCTGATGAGCGTTTGGTCGAAACTGGGAAACAGAAATTTCGCGGCTTTTTATGGCAAGAATGCGGTCAACATATATCAGGAATTTCGCAAGGGCATGACGGGCCTTTCTGCCGAGGAACAAAAGTCGTTCATGAAGAACGTCGAAATTTCTTATCGGAAGCTCGCCGCCGTGCTGATCGAACAAGGCCGGATCGCGGAAGCGGAGCAGGTTCTTGTGATGCTCAAGCAGGAGGAGCTGATCGAATACGTCAGGCGCGATGACCGCGTCGCGAGCGATTTGCTAGCGACAATGGCGCTAACCGACGACGAGCGAGCAGCTCTGGCGCGTTACCAGACAACGGCGGAGCATCTCACTTCGTTGGGCAAGGAATTTAGCGAACTCGAATCCGAACGAAAGGCATTTGCGCCAGGCGAGTTTCCGAAACAAAAGCGTTATGACGAACTGAAGCAGCAACTCGCGGATGCATCGACCGCGTTCGAAAAATTTCTCGAGGAATTAAAGGTCAAATTCGGGCAACAGGATGTTCGGGTCGCGCAGGTCGATTCAAGTTTGAAGAAGACTCTCGATCGGTTAAAGGCAAAACATACGGCGGCCGTTTCGACGATCGTCGGCGAAGAGACGCTGAACATTATCGTCACTACTAGCAAAACGCAGCGCGCACACACGATCAAGAAAAGCGCAAAAGAGATCAACGATCTCGTCGCCAAATTTCGCACGGCGTTGACGTCGCCGAAATATGATCCACGGCCGACCTCACAGATGCTTTACGATCTGATCGTAAAACCAATCGAAGGTGATCTTGCTGGGATCAAAGCTGACACTATTCTTTGGAGTTTGGACGGAACGCTGCGTTACATTCCGCCGACAGCGCTTTGGGACAAGAAAAACGGTTATCTTGCTGAGCGGTTTGCAAATGTCATGGTCAATCTGGCAAGCCGCGATACTCTGGCATTGCCTGTACGGAACGGACAACAGTTATCGGTACTCGGCGTTGGCGTTTCGAAGCCCGCCGATGGTTTTTCGGCGTTGATTGCGGTTCCCGACGAGCTCGACTGCATCGTTTCGGACAAAGCCGCGGGAATTCTTTCCGCAACGCCGCAATGCAAGAATGGTGTGCTTGCGGGAAGGAAATTGCTCGATGAAAAGTTCACGCTTACAAGTTTTGAAGATGAGATCGGCCGGTATCCGATAATCCACATTGCAAGCCATTTCAAGCTGACGCCGGGCGACGATAAGAATTCATTCCTGCTTCTCGGTGGCGGCGCTAACAGAAAATTCACGGTCGAGAAGCTCCGCAACCAGCCTCTGACTGATGTTGAACTTATCGTGCTCTCGGCCTGCAACACAGCAACACCTGGCGGCGCGAAAACTAACGGCGTCGAGGTCGAGGGGTTTGGCGCGATCGCACAGGAAGAAGGAGCTAAATCCGTATTGGCAACCCTTTGGTCCGTAGCGGACACGTCCACGAAGGATTTTATGGTCGAGTTTTACAATATTTACGGAAAGAATGGAGCGTCAAAGGCCGACGCAATGCGGCGGGCACAGATGAAATTAATGAACGGGAAATACTCGGCCGGGGAAGCCACTGATAAACGACGTGCCGAGCTTTTTGTCCAGGGCGTTGACAAAACATTGCCGGTCTTCAAAACCGACCCGAACGCACCGTTTGCACATCCGTATTACTGGTCCCCTTTTATCCTCATCGGAAACTGGCTATAGAACCATCCCTGGTTAAAATTGCAGATGCTAGGCAGCAGTTTCGCGTTTCTGTTCAGCGGGGCCGCCTTTTGTCATACTTTAATGAAAGCAATCAGCAACCTCGATTTTGAGAAGCTTTTCATGTTCGCACACAAACCGCAGAGCTCGATTTGATACGATAGATGTTTCGGACGACATGAAAGCAATTTTCGTCAGATCGCGTACCGCAATATTGCCATCAAAGCCAGCGGGAGAACGTCACTCAATGGTTCAGACATGCTTCGCATTCTTGTTCGCCACTGTATTTTCGCTTTCGGTATTCACGCTCGGTTGTTCGGCACAGACGGAGCAGCAGGCGCTTGAATCGTTGCGGCAATTGACGCGCGACGGGAAATTGCCGGCGGAATCGGTCGTGGAGCAGATCGAACGGCGCTTTGCGGGACGGCAAACTGGCGTGCTCGCACGTCTGCTGCGTGCGCGGATAAAGTTTGAGAACAAAGACTTTGCCGGTGCGGCGACGCTGCTCGATTCACCGGATTTTGCCACGAAAACAAAACTCGGCGATTACGCGCTATGGCTCCGCGGCCAGGCGTTGCAAGCGAGCGGAAATCACGCTGCCGCGATAGATGTTTTTGCGAAACTCGAACATGCTTTTTCGAACTCGGTTCGCTCCACAGATGCCAAACTCAAGCGGGCAGAGTCCTTACTCGCGACCGGCCGCGCCGAAGAGATTGAGTCAATGTTGGTTCAATCTACAGACCGTGAAAACCCATACAAAGGTGTTTCTGTTGATCGCTAAAGCGTACGAATTCCAAAAGTCCAAAGAAGAAGCCGCCAGAAACTACTCCGGCCTAAATCGTGAATCAAGAAAAAAGATTGAATGGCGAATAGTAGAGTTGGGTTATGTTATTTCCATCAGCACTAACACTTCTGAGACAAGTGAAAAGTTGGCTATCGGGTGTTTGTTGCCATTCTCGTAGATCTCGATCTAGTCGGCGCGAACGTCCGTTACGACGCTGCCTTTCTCATCGACAACGATTACAGTCTAGTTGAATAAGATTTGTGCGATCTTTAACACTTACGACTCGACAGGCCTAGGCGTTGGAACCAGTTTCGGTGCGGGCTGCTGTGAGAGAGCCTGAAACAAAAACAACTATGTAGAACGTAACGGGAAACCAACTTGGGGAAGTGAGCGGTTTCGCATCAATTTTTAACTAAAAGCATAACTATGAGGATCCTGATCCAGCTAACAAACGACTCTGCGCAAATCCTCAAAAAGTGTTCTGATCTACCCTTCAAGGAACGATCTCAAACTGAACATGCTGGGTTGCGATCTGCTGCTTTTGCTTTGCGAGCGCATCGGTGACGATCACCTGCAGAATGTAATCGCCCGGCAGCATCTTATCGCTTATGTTCAGGGCTCCGCTGAGCGCGACCCTCCCCATATCCGTCTGACCCGCAAGATCAACCGGGATCAGCTCGCCATTTAAGATCAGCTTTCCGTCGAGAAATATGCGGATCCGCGTTTGCAAACTGGGTCTTTGACTCGGATCGAGCTTCGCATTGTATACTTCCATCCCGTATTGAAGTACGCTGCCCAGCTTCATGCGCCGCAGAGCCGTATCCTGTGAAGAGCTTGACCGAACGCCGGCCTTCGGATCCATTAGGTTCTCCCACTCCTGAGCCGTCAAGTTTTCTACTACGATGCTCGACGCGGTGAGCCGACCCTTCTTTACATTTGGGATCTGGATGAATTGGCTTGCCGAACCGGCTTTTCCGCTTTGGGTGTCACGGATCGCAACCCTGTATTGGTAAGGGCCTGCCTTTTTCACCGGAAATATAAAAAAGTAAACAAACCCCTCATCGACGATCTTTTTATAACCTTCGGGACTAACCGCTAGCGTGTATGTCTTGCGGATCTGATCGGCGGGAATATCACTGTCGCCGAAGCTCGCGGCCCAGACGTCAAAAACGGCTTTCTTGGATCCATCAGGCTCGTCCGAAAACTTGAGATCCTTCGCCTCAATATGCAGCAGCGAACGTACATATGAGCCTTCCTGTGCATTTCCAAATAGTGCGTTCAGTCTGAGGGATATGTCATTCACCGCAAACGGTGACATCAGCGCCCGCTTAAGCTGGAAGGCCGGCGACCCCGTTTCAACTACTGGCTGTTTAGCAACAGTTTCATCGGAGACATTGAAAAATCCGCTGCGGTATCTCGCAGTCATGCCTTTTCTGAGAACCTTGACCTCGATCTTATTGAATTTGCGTTTTGCTGCATCGAAGGTTTCAGAATCCGGTTCGTAGGCAATCAGGTAATAGCTTTGATCCTCAAGAACCGTTCTAACGCCAGCGGCAAGATCATTACTGTTCCGGATGGAAAATCCGCCCGTTTCCTTTGCGAGAGTGCTCATGCCCGCCTGCGATTCCTGTAGCACTACGTTACGCTGGCTCATCACGCCGGCCATCCTTTGCGGACTGGGCGTGGAACTGCCGCCTGAAGCGCTGGGAATTGTCAGTTGATCCGCAGCCGTAATTCCGGTGTATTGCACGCCGCGCGAGTCAACCGTATAAAAAACAACAGCCGCTCGATTGGCCGTTTCTATCAGTTTTGCCAGGTAACTGTTGAGCCTATCCGACTGCGAGAACCCATCCGTGTTGAACATATTCCACCCTTCGGAGAACATGATCACGGATTTGCGCCCCGGCAACTCTCCCATACCTTCAACAATAGACCGCAGGGCTCCTAAAGTACCCGTCGCAAAGGCACTCGCCCGGACGGCGTCGAACCCCTCGCTGCTTGCTGACACGGACGCCGTGGCTCGGCCCGTTTCCGCCTCTACGAGTTCCGCAAATGACGGTCTTATCGGCTCAAACGCGGTGATCCCGGCATTTCCGCTCGGGTTCCACTTAACACGTTCGATGGCGGCATAAAGGATATTTTTGTCAGCGGTAAATTGCTGCAGGGGACCAGTTCCGACTCCGGTCTGAATAATGGCCACAAAGTCGCCATCGATCATTTGCTCGTCCACAAACTTTTTTAGAGACCACCGGGTTTTAGACGCACTCTCGAATGATAAATTCAGATCGTCCACTACGAGAGCGATAGTTCGGCGAACCTGTTCCGGCCTTAAGGTACTCGGTGGAATCGGTACCGGTTCTTTGGGCGCAGTTTTCGCAGCTTCCTTCGCTGTTTTCGCTTCCTCCTTCGTAATCGCACGAGCTGCTGAGACAAGTGAAAAATTGGTTATCAGTTGTTTTTTGCCATTCTCGTAGATCTCGATCTCTTCGGCGCGAATGTCTTTTACGACCCTGCCTCTCTCATCGACTACGGTCACGTCTAACTGAATAAGGTTCGTGGAGATTTTGACGACATCCGAGTCGACAGGTGTTGGAGTTGGTCTTGGTACCGACTGCTGCGAGAGCACCGGAAAAGAGAATAGAACTATGCAAATAACAATGCGAAACCAGCTTGGGGAAAGTATGCGATTTCGCATCAATTTCTTAACTAAAAGCATAAAGAGTATTTAGGGCAAGACTTCGAATTGAACATATTGGGTTGCAACACTTTTCTTTTTCGATGCAGAACTATCCGTGACAATCAACTGAAGCACATAATCACCCGGAAGCAGGTTGTCACCAAGCTCGATCGCTCCACTGTGTAGGATCGGTCCCAACGAAGCGGTTGACAGATCGATCCGGGTTTCCGGTGACTGAAAGACCGGTTTCCGTTCGTGAAACACCCTCGTTTGGATCTGAAGATCCATAGGTTTTTTTCCGTTACTTTTGATATTGAGAACCTCTACGCCGTATCGCAGTATCGTGCCTCGATAAAACGTCCTCGCCGCAGTTGAGAAGCGCGAATCGGGTTCTTCAATAGCTCCGGACGAAGAAGTACTCGTTTTGAACTGGGTTGGGGTGCCCTCGTACTTCGCCAAATACTGTTTCGACATGTTTTCGAGAACGATACCTGAGAGCGTGACTCCCTCCTTTTTTAGATTCGGCACCTCGATAAATTGGTTGGCTGAACCTACCTTGTTATTTTCTCGATCTATCAGCGCGATCCGCAATTGATATGCTCCCGGCACCTTGACCGGGAAAACAAAGCTGTAAGCAATACCATCCGTCCGAACCCGCTCAAGTTGATCGGCTTTCACCGTCGTTGAGCCTGTAGCGTTGTTCTTATCAACTGGAACACCATTATCACCGTATGTGATCCCAAGAATGTCGAACGAAGCTTGGTAATCGCCGCTTGAAAGTTTCTTGAATACAAGGTCTGCGGCATTGATATGCAAAAAAGAATGTATAAAATAACCGGATTTCGGTGAATGTCCGAAGAGCGCATTCAGTTTTACATTGACACCGTTAAGAGCGAACGGAGACGTTAAGGCTCGCATTATCTTTGTAGGGTAGTTTAGATCGACAACCAGTCTCTTTTCCTTATCTCCCACGAAAAAACCACTTCGATGTCTGACCGAAACGCCCTTTCGCAAAATTTTTATCTGGATCTGATTGAACTTGCGCATCTCTGGGTCGAAGGTATCTTCTTCCGGCTCATAGGATACGAGATAATAATTTTGATCTTCGAGAACTTTTTGCACGCCGGCACTTAGGTCGTTCTTATCCGTATAGGCAAAACCGCCGGTTTCTTTTGCTAAAAAATAAAGTCCCTGCTGGCTGTCGAATAGTGAAGTGTTTCGGTCGCTTATACGACTACCAAGAGTTGGCTGGTCCGGATCGTTTTGCGTGTTCGGGTCGTATAGCGAATCACGCGCGGTGAACCCTGTATACTCCAAACCTCTGGCATCCATGGGATAAAACACAACTGACTTTTTGTTCGCCTCGGCGACAAGATTCTTAAGAAATTCCATTACACGCGATGCTCCGAAACCATTGTTCCGCTCGAATATTTTCATGCCGTCGGAAAACATTATAACCGACTTTCGCCCAGGTAACTCTCCCATCCCATTCACGATATATTTCAGAGCACCGAGAGTTCCGGCAGTGAACACGCTTTCGCGAAAATCGGAAAATCCTTCCTGAAAGTCTTTTTCGGCTTTAAGGTCCTCCTTGTCAGCACCGAGTGCGCCTCCACCCTCGGTTCGACGAATCATTTCCTGCATCGTCGGTTCGATGGGATCGAATGATCCGAACCTGCCCAGACCTTTTGGATTCCATTTGACCCGCTCGATCGCTGCGTATAATTGGCTCTTGTTAGAGGTAAACTGCTGCAAAGCTCCGATGCCTGCACCTGTGCGAATGATTCCTACAAGGTCCCCGTCCTGCATCTGTTCATCGACAAACTTCTTCAACGCCTGACGCGTGTATGCGGCACTTTCGAAAGAAAGAGTTAGGTCGTCAACTACCAGCGCCATCGTTCGTTTGACATGCTCCGGTCGAATAAGAACCGGCGGATCGGGAATTGGCGCACCTTCCTTCTTGGCCTTATCCTTATCCTTATCCGGCTTTGGCTGCGGCATTGAGACAAAAGAAAAACCCGTGATTGTTCGTTTTACTCCATTCTCATAGATCTCGATCTCGTCAGGCCTGATATCCGTTACGGCCCTGCCGTTCGCATCGGTTACTGAGACATCAAGCCGGATTAAACTAGTGGAGATCTTTACAACATTTTCATCAGGGGGCGTCGATTTGGGTTGCGGTTTAACGTCTTGCCCAAAACTAGTCAACGCGGTAAGCAGCGCCACGAAGACTATCAAGAAATATTTCATCATCGCAGTAACTCCTAACGAGAGAGGAACGGTTTGTCTCCAAATTGTATGACAGATTGGATGTTAGTCAGATATTATATGACAGATCGGACATTCCCGGAAGGCAAATCTTGTCGAGAAATGAAACCCGGGAGACTCTATTTCAATGAATGCTGTCCTCGTGGACAACACATTCACTAGACATACATCAGCAAAGGCACATCGAGTCGTTCGGGGCTTCTCCAATTTGGTAAGATGAAAAACAGATCAAATTCGGTTGAATCCGGCATCCAATCATTGTTTATATCTATGGGTTTTCCAGGAAGATCGCCATTTTTTCATCTCGTGTCGTTTCTAACGATCGTCTTCATAGGAACGTCAATCGCGTGTTCGGCGCAGACGGAGCAGCAGGCGCTTGAATCGTTGCGGCAATTGACGCGCGACGGGAAATTGCCGGCGGAATCGGTCGTGGAGCAGATCGAACGGCGCTTTGCG
>Ga0307505_10001047_pt1 | contig 24725 bp, 16 predicted proteins | sample 23_S_MG_FD_202183 | JGI IMG/M metagenome (GOLD analysis project Ga0307505, IMG submission 202183) | Soil microbial communities from Populus trichocarpa stands in riparian zone in the Pacific Northwest, United States - 23_S | ecosystem: Environmental > Terrestrial > Soil > Riparian zone > Trees... | reverse complement strand
CCGACAGCCACAATCTTGCCGTCGGGTTGGATCACCATGTCATTGATCTGCTCAAATTCACCATAATCGGTAGTCACAATGCCATCACCGTCGAAACCGGGATCAAGATCGCTGTCTGCCGCCCAAACCACTATGCCGGCCAGCAGAGTCGCTCCAAGAACCAGTGCCAGTAAGAGCACTCGATAATGAACCAAACGACGCACACGTGTGCGCCGCGCAAACCTTCCTTTTTGTTCCATTTTTGCTCCTTGAGGAAAGCCCAGGTGGGCTGGTGTGAGTACAAGTACCGCATTGAGGCTTCGCGAGGAAAAGGTTGAGTAATTAAAGAGAGCGGGAGTGCCGTCTCCGTGAAGCCCTCTTTAATATGAACGTCTAAGCCGGCCTTTAGCGGAGCAAGGTTCATGCCAGCTACGACATGGTGATCCAAGTCGAAAGAAAGGGGCAGTTCTGTTCAGCAATACAAATTGAGGTGTCTTCGATTGGAGACAAATCTAAAGCCAGGTGAGCACACGTGTTGACACTTACTTTTCGATCTCACCGGACTTCCAATTACGGACACCGCCTGCCGCAGCAGCATTTATGGGAGTTGTTTGTGTTGCGCGATTGAGAACGTCGGGGAAAAACTTTTGAGTCTTAAGCGCCGGTCTGGGCGACGCGTGAATGACCCCTCGCTCGAATATTGGGCCGCAATCTACGCCCTAAGTGATCGTTTCTCAACGACAATAATTGTCACTTTTAGGAAGTGTTCTCGATCGCTTCGGACCACTTAGTTAACACCATTGAGGTACCGGCCACTGCTTCATCGGAGGTAGTCAAAAAGCCTTCGATTGCGGGATGTGCGCTTTCTGCAAGTTCCACACAATGCCAACACCGCACTTAACCAAGGAGATCAAGGGTAAATGACTAAACTCGTAAAACTGCTGATGGCAGGAGCTATCCTTCTAACCCCAAGCGCCGTCGTGCTCGCACAACAATCAACAAACAAAGACGATCCCGAAGCCATACGTCCTTTTCGTGTCGACTTTTCCCGAGCAGATCTCGACGACCTGCGCCGGCGCATCGCTGCCACTCGTTGGCCCGATCGGGAAACCGTCCCGGATCAATCACAAGGTGTTCAGTTGGCAACGATGAAAAAGCTCATCACCTACTGGCAGAAGGATTACGACTGGCGAAGAGTACAAACGAAACTCAATACCTATCCGCAGTTCATCACCACGATCGATGGAGTCGACATTCATTTCATTCACGTGAAATCAAAGAACGCAAACGCGTTGCCCATCATCATCACGCACGGTTGGCCCGGTTCGGTGATCGAGCAGCTCAAAGTCATCGGTCCGCTCACCGATCCCGTGTCTAATGGCGGGCGCGCCGAAGATTCGTTTGACGTTGTCATTCCATCGCTGCCCGGCTACGGGTTTTCAGGCAAACCGGCAACTACAGGCTGGGATCCGATTCGAGTGGCGCGCGCGTGGGTCACACTGATGAAGCGGCTCGGATACACACGATTCGTGGCGCAAGGCGGCGACTGGGGGAACGCAGTAACCGAGCAGATGGCTTTGCTCACTCCTCCCGAATTGATCGGCATTCATACAAACATGCCTGCCACCATACCCGACGACGTTGCAAAGACGCTTCCCGGTGGTCCACCACCGGCCGGCCTCTCTGCAGACGAAAAGCACGCGTGGGATCAACTCGCATTCTTTTATACGCATGGACTGGGCTACGCCAACGAAATGGCGAACCGGCCACAGACGCTATACGGTCTTGTCGATTCGCCGGCCGGACTCGCGGCCTGGATGCTCGATCACGACGCGCAAAGTTTGGCGCTGATCACGCGCGTCTTTAACGGTCAACGAGAAGGTCTTACGCCAGACGACATTCTCGACAACATCACGCTCTACTGGATGACGAACACAGCCGTGTCTTCGGCTCGTTTGTATTGGGAGAGCAAGCTCGCCTTCTTTGCTCCAAAAGGCGTGACGGTCCCAACGGCTGTAAGCGCTTTTCCCGATGAGCTGTATCAGGCGCCGCGCAGTTGGACCGAGAAGGCGTATCCAAAGCTCATTTACTACAACAAGCTCGACAAAGGCGGACACTTCGCGGCGTGGGAGCAACCCGAACTTTTTGTTAACGAGATCCGCGCTTCATTTCGATCGCTGAGGTAATCGCTTCACGCGAGCCCGGCAGCTCGCGCGATCAGGAACAAGCCTACTCCAACGACAAGAACTCCAACGACTCGCGCCACTCCCTCACCGCGCGGCGCGAGTCGCTCCACCGTGATGGCTGCCGTCACAACAGCCATGGCTTGAAGGTTCATAATGCCCATGGCCAGCAAGATTGCCATAAGACCAGCACAGCATTGCACGCATTGGACTCCGAGGTACAAACCGTGTCGCCAGGTCGTACGTGAAGTGTCCGACGATGCCAGCCCGCGCGCAGATTCCTGGCGGCAACACGCAAGGTGATGCGCTTTCCACCGTGTGAACTGAAACCCGCCGGCAATCAGCACGACCACACCAACGGCGATCGGCACCGCGCGTGCCAGCAGCGGCTGCCGCATCTCGATCGCCGCCAGCGCGATGCCTAAAGGAAAGACAACCATTCCGAAGATGGTCCACACAAAGAAGTATCCAACGCCTGCGAGCGCAGTCAGCGAACCTAAACGCGTCTCGCCTGTTCTGCAAACTTCCTGCCGGTAACGCAAGAGCATTGGGACCAACGACGGCGTCATCATCGCCACCATCATCACGATCCACATTAAAAGGAACGAAGCCGCAGCGGCGGCCCACGTCTGTCCGGGCATTCGCATCCACGTCATCGACATGGTCCAACCACCCGGCATCGGCATTCCCGTCGCCGGCATAGCCGTGGACCAGACGATCGTTACAGCCGCACTAACGACAAAGAGCAACACTGCGATACCGATGAACGCCCGATCCGAGGTTCGTCTACCGATGTCCATGCGGCGGCAGATATGCGACTCCAAATTGTTAGCGAACGTAGTTGTGTTGATCATGTTCGCCTTTACCTTAGCTCTCTTCGCTCTTTCGGAAAGCCGCTTCTCCCGCCGTAGATATCTCCACCCACTTCGGATTAGGCGACGCTTCGGCGTCGTAGTTGTCGTGCCAATTCCACCACTTGTACGGCGGCGTCTGCGGGTAGCCTTCCGGCGAGTCCTCCCATTCTTCCTGGCGCCCGAGCGCAGTGATGTCGAGGTAGTTCCAGGTGCTTCCCATCTGCTCGTCGCCCCGGTTGTTGATGAAGTAAGTGCGGAACACGTTGTTGTCGTCGTCGCGAATGAACGCGTTGGTTCCGTGCCACTGATCCACGCCGAAGTCGAGATCGAAGTTGTCCGTGATCGTGTACCAGGGAATGTCCCAGCCCATTCGTTTCTTCACGCGCTCGATGTCCGCTTGCGACGCTCGTGAGACAAACGCGAGCGTGGTATGGCGGGCGTTCAAATGCGCGAGGTGCGCGACCTGGTCGGCCACAAAGGAGCAGCCGCGGCACGCATGATCGGGCCAGCCATATACGCCGGACTCAAAAAAGGCGCGGTACACGATCAACTGGCGGCGGCCCTCGAACAGATCGATCTGACTAGCCTTTCCCTTTGGGCCGCCGAACTCGTACGTTTTCTCCACTGCCAACCACGGCATTCGCCGCCGCTCGGCCGCCAGCGCGTCACGAGCGCGGGTCACCGCCTTCTCTTTCACCAGAAGTTGCTCGCGCGCAGCTTCCCATTCCTGCGGCGATACTACTGCGGGTGTGTTCACCGGAAGACCTTTGCGCGCTTCTCTGTCTCTGTCATTGTTCTTGTCCATCTCGCTCTCCTTATCCTGTTCTTCTGTGGAAGCTACAATAGCGCGAGGTACAAAAATGGTGGGAGTTACAAGTGTGACGTGATTCCGATGGACTTGCTGATCAATGCAGCCGCGCGCGCATTGGCGGCTGGCGATCCCCTCGGCGCCTTGAAGCGGGTTGCGCTGCGCGACGACGCACCCGCGCTCGCGCTGCGAGGAATCGCGATGGCGCAGTTGGGCGATTTTGTTCGAGCAAAGCTTCTTCTGCGAAGGGCCGAACGTGCCTTCGGTCCGAATGAAGCCATGGCCCGCGCGAGATGCGTTGTCGCAGAGGCCGAGGTCGCACTCTTCTCGCGCGACTTGGGCTGGCCGGCGGAGGCTCTCGACTCAGCGCGCACGACGCTTGAAGTGTACGGCGACTGGGTAAATGCCGCGCACGCGCGATATCTCGAAGTCCGTTACCTTCTCTTGATCGGACACATCGACGAAGCCGAGCGTAAACTCGGCGAGCTCGAACCAACGCGTGTCCCGGCTGTGTTAAGAACGGTCCACGAGCTGATGGTCGCCGGGATTGCGATTCGACGCCTCCGTGCGAAAGCGGCACGCGCTGCGCTCGCACGGGCGAGGCGCGCAGCGCAGGACGCGAACATCCCTGCACTGACAGCGGAGGTTGAAAGTGCGTACGTCGTTCTCAACACACCTGCCGCGCGGCTGATTACGAGCGGCAAGGAGCAACTTCTCCTGCTCGAGGAAGTCGAAGCATTGCTTGCGTCCGAAGCATTCATCGTCGATGCGTCCCGTTGTGTTGTGCGTGAAGAAAGTAAGCTGGTCTCGCTCGCAGCGCGTCCGGTGTTGTACGCACTCGCACGCGCGCTGGGCGAAGCGTGGCCAAGTGACGTGCCGCGGGACGTCCTTGTTGCGCGAGTGTTCGGATCGAAGATCGTCAATGAATCGCAGCGAGCGAGGTTGCGAGTCGAAGTAGTCCGACTTCGCAAGATGCTTCGGACGTTAGCCAACGTGAGCGCGACTAAACACGGGTTTGCCTTGACGCCGTGTCGTGCTCGCGAAGTGGTCGTGCTAACAAGTCCTGTCGAAGAGGAACATGCGGCGGTACTCGCCTTCCTCGCCGATGGTGAATCGTGGTCCAGCTCGGCTCTTGCTCTTGCACTCGGAACGAGCCAGCGCACCGTACAGCGCGCGCTCGAATCACTTGCGGCAGCAGGTAAGGTGCAGGCTGTCGGCCGCGCGCGAGCTCGTCGTTGGATGACGCCGCCGCTGCCGGGATTCACGACGACGTTGTTACTTTCCGGTCCACTCTCGATTGACTAACATGGAGTATGAATAAATCAACTGCCGAGATCGTTCGCGAGTATGGGCCATTCCCAGATACTGAGGGCGTGCATGGAGTCACGTACGACGGTGTGAACGTCTGGTTTGCTGCCGGAGACAGGCTGAACGTTTTAGATCCTGTAAGCGGCGAGATACTGCGTTCGATCGATGTCGCGGCTGATGCTGGAACAACCTTCGACGGCCGCTACCTGTTTCAACTCGCCGAAGATCGCATCCAGAAGATCGATCCGCAGACAGGTCAGGTACTTGGCGCGATCCCCGCACCCAGCGGCGGTGCGTGCTCGGGACTCGCGTGGGCTGAAGGTACGCTCTGGGTCGGTCAATATAGAAACCGCAAGATCTTCCAAGTCGATCCGGAGACAGGCGCGATCCTTCGCACGATCGAATCCAACCGCTTTGTTACCGGAGTCACGTGGGTTGAGGGAGAGCTCTGGCACGGCACATTGGAAGATGACGAAAGCGAACTGAGGCGGATCGATCCTCAAACGGGAGAGGTCCTGGACAGACTCGAGATGCCGCCCGGAGTTACCGTTTCAGGGCTCGAGTCCAATGGCGCCGATCTGTTCTTCTGTGGAGGCGGATGGAGCGCAACGGTAAGAACGGTGCGTCGGCCTAAATGACGAGTATGAAGAGCACTTTCACTTTTCCAGGCACATCCTTGACTGTCAACCGGATGGGCTAGAGTCAACGTCCTTTTGCCTGTTCACCTCTGAGCGTCAAACACGTGCTTGTTGCCCGCGCCACCAGACTACCCGTCTCATCTGTTATGTCACACTCAACCAGTCCGACTGTGCGTCCTTGCTTGACTACGCGACCGGCGGCGCGCAAACGCGCGTTCCAGATGGGCTTGAGAAAATTGATCTTGAGTTCGAGCGTAGTAAAAGATTCTTCGTCACTCAGATTCGAGGCATAAGCGATTCCCATCGCGGCATCAGCAATGTCGCACAGAATTCCACCGTGCAGGGTGCCCATTGGATTTCGGTGGACTTCTGTGGTTTGCAATTCTATGACGGCACTGCCGGGTTCGATGGCAACAAGCTCGAACCCGATCAGTGTGGCGACCGGCGCCTGCGGCGCTTTGCCTTCGATCATTGCCTTAGCGGCGTCAAGTATTCTGGTCATCAAATCACTCCATTCGAGACATAATGGCCGCGACTGAGGAAAGCCACAACCGCGCGCGCCGTACCTCCCACCGTTAAATAGTGGTTGCCCGACTGTATCCGTGATAGCATCCGCCTAACGCTCCGGCCATACCAAACGTAGTCTAGGCGGCAATGCTAGAGTCCCCGCAAATGCGTGCCCCTTTAAAACGCTGGTTACCATTCGTAGGCATCGTTATCGCATCCACCGCAGCACTCGCCTGGAGTGTTTCACGCCTTCATCACACCAGGAAAATAGAAGAGGTTCCCGCACCGTTGAAGCGCGCGGTCGTGAGCCCGGCAGCCAACCCGCCCTCTCGTAACGGGAGTGAGCTGGTCGATTCCGATAACGACGGAATACCCGATCTTATCGAGTTGCGCAGCTTTCAGGATCGCGACAGTTTTCGCCGCTGGTTCACCGCAATCGCAGAAACGCAATTCTATCAACTCAGCGATCAATGGAACGCCGAGCAGCGCGACTGTGCCGGACTAGCGCGATTCGCAATACGTGAAGCCCTGCGGCGTCACGATCGTATCTGGTTTCAGAAGATGGGACCGGCATACCAAAGTGTTGCGCCTGACGTTAAGAGTTTTGATCTGGACCACAACCCATTCGGCGAAAAGATCTTTCGTACGGATTTCGGATCGTTTGCTGAAACGGACATTCGCAACGGCCGGTTTTCAGAATTTGCCGATGCTCGCACACTGAAAAATTTTAACGTGGTGTTCGTCAGCCGCGATCGGCGCGAAGCTCAGGCCGGCGATCTGCTCTTCTTTTACCAACCCTGGGTCCAAAAGTATCCGTATCACGTGATGATATTTCTGGGCCAGGCGCGAATTGCACCAAATGGCGCGCAGGACTGGGTCGTTTATCACACCGGCTCGTCGCCCGTCGACAAAGGAACTGTGAAGAAGGTCGAGCTTTCAGTGCTCGATCAGCATCCCGATCCGCGCTGGCGGCCGGTTGAGCGTAACAAGAATTTCATCGGGTTCTATCGCTTGAAGATCCTGCAGTGAGTAGTACGAGGATTATTAACGTGCCTAATAACAAAATCCGACGCTACCTTGCGACCGGCATCATCTATCTTGCACTAGTCGCTTCGGTCTTTGGCTTCAACGTCATCCGCGCACGCACTGCGCCACCTGCTACACCGCCGCCCGCGGAGGAACCTCCGAAGGTCTCGCTCACCAAGCCGTACTTCTCGCTAACCACGAATCGTTCTTACTCCCCAAACGAATCGGCGCGTCTGTGGGCCAGCTACCAAAACATCGATTATCTGGATTTCCGCGTTTATCGCATTAAAGACCCGAACAAGTTTTTCAAGCAGCTCGACGATCCTCACGCGATGGGCGATAAAGAAAAAGAGGAAATCTCGCAGGGTTACGGTGCGCGTCCGTCTCTGCTCGAGCGTACACACCGCTTGAAGACTTCGCTCTTCGTAGCAGTCAAGGATTATGTCCGCACTCACCTGCTGAGACAGCATCGCGAAACTTTCAATCAAAAATTTCGCAAAGAGCCGCCTGCTGAGCGCACCCCGCTGAACGTGGCCGACTATGCGCGCGTGCCGTTGCTGAATCCGGATCAGAAGGTGAAAGACTGGCGCGAGAAGTTGCCCGCACTGGAAAACGAATATGACAGCCGGATGATTCCGCTGGGCAAGATGGAATCGGGCGTCTACCTGATTGAGGGTGTTAACGACGCTATGCGCGCTTATTCGATCGCAATCGTGACTAACCTCACGATGATCGAAAAGACGAACCGTCATGGTCAGGTCATGGTTTACATCGTGGACCGCAAATCAGGCGCGCCACACGAAGGCGTCTCAGTCGAAATCACAAACGCGAACAATACGCTGACCACCGGTAAGACCGACAAACTCGGCATCTTCAAAACGGACGTGAAGGTTCCCGAGCAACCGGAGACGCCGGCGGAAGACGTCAACCCCTACGAGCCGCGGAACAAGCCGCTTCTGATCATGGCTCGCCAACGCGACGACTTCGTCATTTCCGATGTCGACTCGTTTTACTTCGGCGGCTACGGCGGTGAAGGCGGCGCGCTCTCCAGCGAAGATGTGACCAGTTATATTTACACCGACCGTCCCATCTACCGCCCTGCGCAATCAGTCTTCTTTAAAGGGATCCTGCGCCAATGGACCACGAACGGTTACAAACTGCTCGACAGCAAAACCGTCAAAGTTGCGATCGAAGATCCAAACAACGGTAAGGTTTTTGAACAGGAACTGCCGCTTTCGAACCGTGGCACATTCAGTGGCCAGTTAGACATGGGCGAGGAAGCGCCACTCGGCAGCTACAACATCACCGCGACCATTGGTGAAGTCAGTACGAGTGGATACTTCGAGGTTCAGGAATACAAGAAACCCGAATTCAAAGTCACCGTCAAGGTAGGCCAACAGTTCGTAGCCGTCGGCGAAAAGGCTCGCTTCACGGTCAACGCGAATTACTTCTTCGGCGCGCCGGTCACAAATGCCGAGGTGCACTACTACGTCTACAAGCAACGTTATTACCATTGGTGGTGGGACAACGACTCGGATGAATTCGACGACGCGGCTGGCCCAGGCAATGAAGGTGACGACGACGAAGATTTTGGCTACTACGGCACCGATCTGGTAACCGAAGGCGACGCTACACTGAACGCCAGAGGCGAGGCGTATGTCGACTTCGAAGTGCCGGCGCCCGATCCGAAAGAAGAATGGGATTATTCGTATCGCCTGGAAGCGCAGATCACCGACTCCTCGCGCCGAGAGATGCAGGGCGCCGCTTCATTCATCGGCACGCGCGGCAAATCTGTCGCCGACGCCTATCCGGAACGCTATCTTTATTACCAGGGCGACCCCGCCAGGATTCGCGTGAAGACCGCGGATTACGCGGGTAAACCTGTCTCCGAAAAAGTCACGCTGAAGTTCATCGAACAAAACTGGGAAAAGAAAAGCAGATGGGAAGAGAATAACGGCTACAAGTATGAGATCGTCGATTACATCCTTCACGAACGCGAGTTAGCTACCGGCGAAGTGAACACCGACAGCGAGGGCAACGCAACTTATGATTTCACAGTGCCTTCACCCGGCAGCATCTACGTCAAAGCAATCATCACCGAAAATGGCAGAGAAATTGTGAATCGCGGCGGGTCTTTTTGGGCCCCCGATAAGAAGGGCCAGTGGTCGGATTTTTCATATCAGGATTACGACGAGAAATCGATCAAGCTTGTTCCTGATAAGAAGTCATACAAGCCGGGCGAAACAGCGCACGTGCTGGCAATGCTGCCGACGGATCAAGCGCACTTGCTGGTGACTACGGAATTGTCAGAAGTCCTCACCGCGCGCCAAATCGACGCCACCGGCCGCAGCATCGTGATCGACGTCCCGATCGACAAGAAGTACGCGCCTAACGTTTACCTCGACGTGTCGTTCGTCAAGAACAGCGACATGTACAACCAAAGCCAGATTATCGGTGTGCCTGCACGCGACAAGATGCTGAAACTCGACATCGTTCCGAACCAGAGCGAGTTTAAGCCTCGCGACCTCGCGTCCTACACGATCGTGGCCCGCAACGACGACGGCTCGCCGGCAGCGAACACGGAAGTCAGCCTCGGAATTGTAGACGAAGCAATTTACAGCATTGCCGCAGAAGCGGCCGGCAACATCAAGCGCGACTTTTATGGCCGGCGCTACAACGAAGTCCAGACGAATCTTGCGATTCATTACACGTTCACGGGTTACGGCGGTGAGAAGCCGGCAGATTTAGCGTCAAACAAGCCTCCTTATCAGCTCGCTGACTTTAAGAACGACAGTTCCTACGCCGAAACCACTATTCGGAAAGAATTCAAAGACACCGCGTTTTGGCAACCCGATGTGGTAACGGGCGGCGATGGCAAAGCGACCGTGAGCTTTAAACTGCCCGACAATCTTACAACGTGGCGTGCAACGGCGCGGGGCGTGACGGCGGACACGCGCGTCGGTTCAGCCGTACAGAAAACCATTGCACGCAAAGACGTGATCATGCGTTTGGAGATGCCGCGCTTTTTGACGGAAGGCGACACGGTCACGATCTCAGGCGTCGTGCACAACTTCCTGAAGAGCGACAAGTCCACGAAGATTTCGCTGGAATTAAACGGCGCGCAGTTACTCGATGCGCCTGCCTCAACAGTCACGATCCGCCCGAACGGCGAGCATCGCGTGGACTGGCGTGTACAGGCGAATACGGTTGGGAAACTGACGTTGCTCGCGAAAGCGCTCACTGACACCGAATCCGACGCAGTCGAGATGACGATGGACGTTGTGCCACATGGTCTGAAACGGACCACTGGCAAGACGACGACGATCATGCAAAACGACGCGGAGCAAACACTTACTCTGGATGTGCCGGGAAGTGCGAACACGCAGGCGCGTGCCCTGCGGATCGAAGTGTCACCGTCCATCGCCGGCGCATTGTTCGGCGCGCTTGATTACCTCACGAGTTTTCCTTACGCCTGTACTGAACAAACAATGTCGAGCTTCGTGCCGAACATCGTCGTGGCCCAGACATTGAAAGACATTCCCACAGCAAAGATTCGCGCGTCGAATGATCTCGATAGCAAAGTTCGCAGAGGTCTGGATCGGCTGTATGCGTATCAGCATGGCGACGGCGGTTGGGGTTGGTGGAAAGACGACAGGAGCGATCCATTCATGACGGCCTACGTCGTCGATGGTATGACGATGGCGAGCCGTGCGGGTTATCCCGTCGACGATTGGCGGCGCGAACAGGGACGCCAAAAACTGTTGTCGCTGCTCAACGCGGGCAAGAACGATAACGGAAATCCAATCGACGACGAAACGCGTGCTTACATGATTTACGCGTTCACCGAAAGCGGTGATGGCGATGCTCACTTTCTCGACGAGTTGTACGGCAAGCGAAACAACCTCGGACCATACGGGCGCGCGCTGCTGGCGCTGGCGTTGCACGAACGCAACGACGGGCGCGCGCAGGAAGTCGCGAAGCTGATCGAAGGATCGGCCCTACAGGACGAGTTTCAGGCGCACTGGCAAACGGCACGGGTGAACGACTACGGCCGGGATGTTTATCTCGATGTCGAAGCGACGTCGCTTTCGCTGAAGGCGCTATCGCGGATCAAGTCTGACTCGTATCTACTGCCCAGAGCCGCGCGCTGGCTGGTCCATAACCGGTCCAACGGCTATTACTGGCGGTCGACCAAGGAAACCGCGTTTGCTATCTACGGGCTCAGTGATTACCTGAAGGTCAGTAAGGAACTGTCGCCGGACTACACGTTCGAGGTGTATTTGAACGGGACCAAGGTTGCGGGACAACACGTTGGGGCCAGCGACGCCACGAACGCAGAGGCTGTGACGGTTTGGAAGAAAGGAACGGAGATTGGTCCATCAAACCAAATCCGGATCGTGAAACGCGGCAAGGGTGCTTTGTACGTCTCAGCCGCGCTTGAATACTTTACTGCCGATGAGAATGTCGCCGCGCAATCGGCGGGCGGATTGAAGATCGAGCGTGAGTATCTGCGGCTGCACGTCTCTGAAGACGAGAACGGCAAGGCGAGTTGGAAGGTTGACCCGCTGAACGGCGAGTTGCGTTCAGGCGACATGATTGTCGTTCGGCTGCGGCTCACTGGCCCGCGCGCACAGTATTTGATGATCGAAGATCCGATTCCCGCCGGCGCGGAGCAAGTGGCGCGCGTGAGCGGGATTTATCTCAATTACTCGCTTGGCAATTGGACCGACTGGTACAGCAATCGCGAGTTTCGCGACAACCGCACGGCGATCTTCATGAATTACTTCGACGGTGAAGCGACGCTGCAATACGCGATGCGCGTCGAGGTGCCCGGCGACTTCAAGATCGCACCCGCCCGCGCGGAGCTGATGTATCAACCGACGGTGCAGGCGAACACGGCAAACGACCGCTTGAGGATTCTGGATAAGAACTGACATGACTACTACTCTGAAACTTTGGTTCAGTTCAATCGCGACCACGATCGCACATCCTGGCGCGCTACTGGTCTTTGCGATCATCTACGCGGTTCTGCTCTTCGCGTCTTACTTCTTTATCTCGATACGCGAAGCGACGATCTGGCAAGTGCTCGTTACCTACGCGCTGATGATTCTGATTCCGCTGCGCTTCTTCGCCCTGCAAAGTTCGATCATCAATCGTGTATTGGATCAGAAATTCCGCTGGCGTGTAATCCTGATTGATGCGCTGAAGTTTTTGGCGGTGACGATCCTGATGCTGCTCGTTGTGTGGCTACTCCACTACTTGCTGAACAAAATCTCGGCGCGTTATCCGGCTCCAATTGTGGAAGTCTCACCGGACAAGAAAGCGGCTCCGCCAACAACGGCACCGCTTCATTGGCCCAGTCTAATTATTACCACGCTGCGTTTTGTGCTGTGGGGTGTTGCGTTTCCGTTGGCTGCGATTCATCTATGGATTGCCGTGGCTGGTGGTGAACTCCGCGGTCTTTTCAGAGATGGAGCGAAATCGTTTTTCAAACGAATAGGCTCGGCACTCGCGCGCGCCTTCTCATCACATTCTGTTTCGATTTACGGGCTCGGTCTGATCGTTTTCTTTGTGTTGCCGTACGTCGCGTTGGTACCTACGTTTACTATCAGCGGCCACAAGACGGAGTTCGCTGTTTTCAGTCTGCGATTGCTGCTGGCATTCGTGTTTAGCCTCGTTGGTTGGGCATCGACGTTGACCGCTCTCGCGAGAACTGCACCGGCTTTGCCCGTTGAGATTACGGCGCCGGATGTGACGATTCCGACAGAGTCGGCCGCCTGAAGGTGCAGACTCTCTGTGCCTCTGTGTCTCTGTGGTTGTTTTTCAGCATTTTGAACCACAGAGACACAGAGAACATCGAGCCAGTTAAAGATATGAGATTTCCTCATGCAATGCTTCTCTCATTTGCCAGCGCGGCGATTTTGTTTCTCACTCTTCCTTCGTCACCCATAAAACGGATTGCATTCAACTGGGCCGACTCCTCTAATAAAAACGAAGCAGCAATCGATGCGGCGCTTCAGCAAGCCGCCGACTCGACGCTCGCGAACCGCGACGGAACAATCATAGTCATGGATGTGCGAACGGGTCGCGTCCGGGCGATAGTCAATCCACAACTCGCCTATGCACAGGCGTTAATGCCCGGCTCGGCTATTAAGCCTTTCACGGCGTTAGCCTCACTCCGCGCCGAATTGATCGATGAGAGCTCGCGCACTGTCTGTCCCGGCCGCTTTACGGGATTGAATTTTTCACTGCCCTGCGTACACGAGAATCACCTGCCCCCGTTTTCGCCATCGCAGGCGATCGCCTACTCATGCAACTACTATTTCGCGGCTGCCGGCCAGCGGCTCGGAAGAGATAAGTTAGTGGCGACTCTACGCGAGTTCGATTTTGGTCAGGCGACGGGGATCTCGGAAGAAGAACTTAGCGGCGTCGTGCGCCAGTGTGAGATCGGAAACAGCGCCCGCGTGCGCAAATCCGAGCCTCACGCGGCTGACGAATCGGATTGCCTCGAGAGATCAGCCGTGGGTGAGAGTAATCACATCCAGGTCACTCCCATTCAATTGTTGACGGCTTACGCAGCGCTCGTAAATGGGGGTCATTTGTTCAAACCCCAAGTGACTTCAGCAAATCATTTTCTACCGGTCGAGCGGTCCAACATCAGCATCGCATCACAACATCGTGCAATCATAGTTGAGGGAATGCGCGGCGCAATCAGCTACGGAACGGCGCGCGCCGCAAAACTCGATTCGTTGCCGTTAACCATTATTGGCAAGACCGGTACGGCAAGACCTGCAACGGGTTTTCGCAACAACGGCTGGTTTGTTGGGTTGGCGGGCCCGTTTCAGAGCACTGGCGAAGTAGACCCATCGCGAATTGATCTGGCCGTACTGGTTCTCTTGCCGCGAGCGCACGGTTCAGATGCCGCAAAGGCCGCGCGGCCGATTTTCGAGATGTATGCAAATGAGATTCGTGGACGCGCAGACACACCCAGCGTTTCGAGAGGCGATGCCAATCCGAGTAATACGAACGTCCCTTCCTCGGACGCATCGTCTGATATCAAAGTGCATCTCGTCCGCGAAAACACCACGCAAACCCTTTCACTCGAAGACTACGTCGCGGGAGTGCTGCGCGGCGAAGCTTCAGTTGAATCTGAGGCGGAAGCATTGAAGGCGCTCGCCATCACGATTCGGACGTACGCGCTGAAGAATATAGGCCGTCATGCAACACACGGCTACGACTTTTGTTCGACAACACACTGTCAGAGGTTTGTGACTGCGGCGACAGGCTCTTTGGTTGACGGTCGAATTGCTGCCGCGGTTCGGGCCACCGAAGGTCAGGTGCTGCTCGACAACCACGCCCAAACCATCGACGCATACTTCAGCGCCTCTTGCGGCGGCGAAACCGCCAACATCCGGGACGTCTGGGGAGTGACACCGGCTTCCTATCTTCGCGGCGTGCGCGATGAATACTGCGATGCCGGTCCTCACGCGAAGTGGACCGATACCCTTAGCCGTGATGATCTTCTGCGTGCCCTGCAAACTGATTCGCGAACCGACGTCGGTAACCGATTGGACCAGGTTCTGGTCAGTAAGCGCGACGAAACCGGACGGGCAGAATTCATCGCGCTCGACGGTGAGCATCGCAAAACTGTTCGCGGCTGGGATTTCAAGATTATCGTGGGCCGTGCTCTCGGGTGGAACGTTTTGAAGAGCTCGCGATTTGAAGTTGCTCGTTCAGGATCGAACTTCATTTTCCGCGGCAGCGGTTTCGGTCATGGGCTCGGCCTGTGCCAGGAAGGCGCACATGTGTTGGCTGCGCGTGGAGCGGGCTATCAGAAGATTCTCGAGAAATATTTTCCTGGGACAGTCGTGAAAAAAGCTAATGTTGCCGGCAAATCGAAGGCTGATGTTTTGTTGAGTTCGTTCGCTTATCGAGATGCCCATCATGTGGGACTCACCAAGGGTTCGCGACTTCTAACGATCTTGTCCGAGCACTTTAACCTCTCGTATCCAGCCGGTGTAGACCGGCGCACGGCCAATCAGATTCTGAATACGCTGGAATTGACGCGCAACGATTACCTGCGCCGCGCTTCTTCCGCGTCTACTATCGTGAATATTCCGCGAGTCGGCATTCGATTAAATGAAAGCACCGGCGACTTCACATCGCGCACGGGCCAACCCTCGTGGGCCGCTGCTGCCACGCAGGGAAATCGGATCGAGTTACAACCTGTGAGGATCCTGAAGCAGCGCGGTGTTCTCTTCACTACGCTCAGACATGAATTAGCGCACGTCATGATCGATTCCATCAGCAACAAACGCGCGCCGCGGTGGTTGGAAGAAGGCTTTGCGCTGTATTTGGCGGGTGAGGGCCAGGCGATTTCGCGTTACGTTTCGCGAAACCGGTTAACAGAAGATGAGCTCGAGCAACGCTTACAGCACCTGCAAACGCAAGTCGAGATGCGCACGCTTTACGCTGAAGCGTATCGCATGGTTGCCGAGATGATTCGTCGTCAAGGTGAACCGAGTGTCTGGACCAGGCTCTCACGTTTTTAACGTAATTTAAGACTCGCCTGCAACTGTGGAGGTCAGGGGTTTCGGCCCCCTCTGCTCCACCAGTTATGGATGACCTCCGCATCATGATAACTCCATTGAAATCGATCTTTCTGCTTGCCGATAGCGAGCTTCTTTTTTGGCGTGAGAATGGACAACTTCTTTTGGACCGAGTAATCAAAGAGTGCAAACGAGACCATCTGAAAGCTGCCTACATTGGCGCCTCGAACGGTGACCACCCGGACTTCTACGCGATATTCGTATCTGCGATGGAAGGCGTTGGTGTGTCCGACTGCCGAATGATTTCTTCCAGCCTCTCTGAAGTGGATCTGGCGTTTCTCAGCGACGCAGACATTATCTTGCTTGCGGGCGGGGATGTTGAGGCAGGGTGGCGAGTCTTCCTGGCCAACGGATTAAATGAGCACATTATCAGAAGATACTCCGAGGGAGCTTCTTTGATCGGAATTTCTGCTGGCGCTGTTCAACTGGGCTTGTGTTGTCTCGCCGCCGATGGATCAGTCGTCGAAACGTTTGCATTGGCACCCTTTGTAATTGGCGCTCACGAGGAATCCGATAACTGGAGGACGACATTAGAGCTCCTGCAATTATCAGGCAGCAGTAAGTCTGCTATTGGCTTGCCGAAAGGTGGCGGCGCTGTTTATCACCCGGATCACACCCTCGAACCTTTGCGTTACCCGTTGGTGGAATTGTCGCTCGAGGGAGAGCACCTCGGCGAGACCACGAACAACGAGGCAACGAACAATCTCAGCGGCCAAAAATAATGACACTCCAGTAGTAAAGAACAGTATGCGATGGCATGCTCTTTCGCATTACTGCGTGTCGCAAATATCGCTTGACGGGCTTGAGCATAAGGACTCATACTTCGCACACAATCGGGAACTCGTATTTCTCCGGCAATAGATTTGAACACTCGCAGTCTCACTGCCTCATATGTCAAGTCCTCTGCCTCAAAAGAAAAGCTTGCCGTCGATCCTGAAATTGCCCTGCGTTGCGACGAACGCTCTTTATTTAGGTGTTCGTAACATTCCTCGACGGAAACTATTGATTCTTGCAACCGTGATTATTGCGAATATCTCGCTTGGTACTTATCTCGCGTTTCGAGGATCTACTGCTCCGGAGGTGTCGACCACCGTCGTAAACTCAGTGCCGATAGTTGATGTAATCGACGATACCGGAACTAGAAGATCTTTATCGTCCCTGATTGGACGAGTCATTGTCCTGCAATTCATAAACCCTGAGGCGGTGAACCAAGTCGATTCAATCTCACGGATGTTGACCAGGTTCGGGGCGGAGATATCGTTTGTTCTGATCACTCGCGACTCGCGTGAACTTCGTGGACGCCTTCCACCGCTGCCACATAACGCAATAATTGTTCAGCATAATTTTGCAGAACTTAAAACGATCTTTAAGGTTCCCGACTGTTGTGAACGAAGATTCATCTTCGACAACACAGGGAAATTGAGCTATCACGACTATTACTATGAAGCGGATTTGACGGCCCGATTAAACGCGCTTCTGCAAAAGCCGCTGCCACCTCTCTCTTCCGCGTTGTTAGAGTCGCTGGACTCGCTGCCGAATGGTCTCATCTTTTCTGCGAAAGAGATGACCCGAAGAACGAAATCGGGCAAGGCCGTAATCACCATTTTTACTTCCGTACGCACTGGTTGCCCATCCGGAGACCTCGTTAGGGTTCTCAATCGCTACGCAAGTAAACGTACTGATGTTTCCTTTCTGACCCTTCTTCCGAAAAGCTACATGAGATCTGACATAGACAACTTCAAGTCAAACCTTGGGGTTAAGTTTCCAGTTGAAAGAATGGAGGAAGCGTTGTCAAAGGAATACGTGAGACTGGTCAGCCTGTATGGTGAGAGCCAGCTCAATGGAATAGTGCTCCTAATCGATCGAGGCACTGTGACGGTGGTAGACACTCCAAACGAAGTAGACCTCAAGCTTTCTCAACTGTAATGAGAAAAAGTCCTCAAACAGCCGAATGTCTTCTGGTTCTGGTTTTGTCACTGCTCGCAGGGAGTTGTACGAAGGAGAAATCTCTGAGTACCGAGTCTCCAGAATTCGCGGCGAAGCAAAGGCTGCAACAACAATTTGATTCGCACTCAGCAATTCTGTCCACGGTACGTCAAATAAAAAATGGCGCTGGCATTAGTTTCGTTGTTCCGTCTGCAATTGCCTATTCTGAAGCTGGCGATCTCTATGTTGTGGACAACAATGGTCAAGTGGTCCATCGCTGGAGGGCCGGTTCCAATGATGTTGAGGTTTTCCTGACCCAGAAAGCCGGCACGTTTGATTTTCCCTTCGCAATTCAGTATGCGCATAACAAACTCTATGTCTCTGACAACGACGGGATCAAAGTGTTTTCCGCGGATGGCCAATTTGAGAAACTAATCAGGACCTACTTCGGCATTTTTTCTTTCGCGATCACAGCACGAAACACAATCATGGTGAATGCCCTCGTGCGAAACGCTGACTCTTCAGATCCGCTGATTGTTGAATTAGACCCCAACGGAAAGTTAATCAGAGGATTCGGCTCGCGTCAGAATGTCCAAGGGCATGATGGTCTTGCAGATCAGGCATTTCTCTCACTCAGTAATGATCAACTGTTTGTTGCCTTCAAGTATCGGCCAACCATGGAGATTTATGACATCGCTTCGGGGAAGCTGAACCGGACAGTCGACATTGCTCACCCCGTATTCCGAGGCTTGGAAAAGGCAATGCAGGATGGTGAGGCGAGCAGTAGAAATTCACCCGAGCAATCCCTGACGCCAAGGTACCTGGCAGGCATTCGGACACTACGAGATCGAATTTTCGTGTGTCTTTACTTGCCAAAGCCGACAATTTGGGAGCTGAATGAGAATGGACAACGGGTTAGACAGTTTGAGATTGCTTCCGATTCTCCAGCATTAAATATCTTCGGCTTCGACGTTCGAGCAATGGGCAGTAGTGCAACGTTATCGTTGGGGCTCACTGATCCGGAGTTGAGTCCTAGTGTTCTTGAGATGAATACCGACCTAAACTGAAAGGAGCAAGCCAATGAGAAAATTAGACTTTGGTATCGGAGTCCTGACCCTCCTGCTCGTATTTCTTTCCTGGGGGGTCGTTGAAAGAAAAGCTGATGCTTTAACCTGTCAGGATCTGACGGGTTGCTGTGGCGCGGCAGGATGTTCAGGACCGGGTGCTGTTAATGGTTGCAGTATAGAGTGCGCCGGTGGCGGCAGTGTGACATGTGCAGTGAAGGGAGCTGATGGTAAATGCGGTGGTCCTAGACCCCCAATTACGCCGAAACCCATACCGGAATGAGGTTGAAGATCCAAGCGGCGGATGGCCGGACCGTTCGCCGCGGATCTATTGCCGCCAGATTTACGACGATGCGGATACTTTGTGTAGCACTCATTCTCCTCTCGTGTCTCTCCAGTGTCGCAGGACAGACACCAGCGGATTCAACGACGCGGCGATCTGACCAGGACCAGAATCGTGAGTTATTGCGTTTGCGGGGAGACCTGGACCGCCTCGCTCTTGAGGCCCGCACACTGCAGGACCAGGACTCGCGGCCTGACGCCGTGATTGCGGTTGCTGATACCTATTGGGAGCTCGACCAGCACAAGGCTAGAGATCTTTTTCTTACAGCGCTGGATTTAGCCTTGGCGATCGAGGGCTCAAGCAAGGAACGCGATTCGACGGTCCGGCGGGTTCTCGCCTCTGCCGCAAGCCGAGATCCCGAATTGACGAAGAGGTTGATCGATCGTCTCCAGACTGCCCAAGATCGCGACTCGCGCATAGAGCCTATAGGAGCGGCAATTGATCTATTGCAGATCGATCGGAAAGCGGCTGAGGCTGTCGCGCTCGCAAGTTCTCATCTAGGACCTTCGCTCGATTCTGCCTGGCTTATCTTTGAGCTCCAAAAGCAAGATCCAGCGGCAGCGGATCGCGTCTACTTGGCATATCTCAATAATGTAAGTCGAGGGATGCCTAATCAGTTGCTTTGGCTCGCCGGATACCCGTTTGGATATGTCGAAGCATTTGGAGGATCGATTGATCCCCTGCAGTTCACGGGGATGTTTGGAATTCGGAGCTCAACTCTGACTGCCAATCCTGCCCTTGCCAAGTCATTTCTTGAAGTCGCCACAGAAGTAATCAATCGATCGTTTCGAGAATCAACTGGAATCCCTCCCGAACAGGCTGAAGCGCTAAATGGGCTGGTGTTTTTTGTAGCCACTTATCTTTCTCCTCAAATAGGCCGCTACCGCCCGGATTTGAAGAGCCGTTGGCTTGTGCTGCAAGAGAGCGCTTCCGCGGGCATTAGCATGAATCGGCGGCAAGAGATTTTGAGCAAAGTCAATAATATCTTTGCGGCACGGCGAGAGCATGAGAAAACAGGTGAAGGGAGTACGTCTATCGAAACCCTGCTCGCCGAGGCAGAGAAGTTATCTACAACATGCCAGAAGGACTCGGCTTATGCGCGCGCCTTATTTCAGCTAAGTTACAAGAAGGACTTTAGGCGAGCGATCTCCGTGGCAGATAAGATCGACTCCCTCGACCTGCGAAATCAAGCTCTTCAGTTCATTTACTATGATATGGCGGTAGCAGCCCTCTCAACGAAACCCGCGGCAAATCTTGATGAAGCCTTGCGCAATACTGAGCGGCTCACGTTGCCTGAACAACGCGCACTTCTTTATATGAGGATGGCTCAAGTCGCGCGTGGAAATGAGGATCGGGATCGTGCCTTTACGTTTTTGCTTGACGCGGGCCGTTTAGCCGAGCGAATAGCTGAGCCTACCGCTCGAGCGGGACTTCTGTTCTCAGCAGCCTATGAACTGGCCGATTTGGATTCAAGCCTAAGCGAGCCAATCAGGATGATGAGAAACGCGATTCAGGTCGTGAACGACACCAAGAACATCAAAATGGATCGAATTACCGTGTTGCGCCGCGTAGATTTAGGTTGTAACAAGCAAGGCGGAGAATGGTATGGATCGGCTGGCCCACTAGCGCGGTTTGACCTTCTCGAAACGCTGGCAAAGATAGCAAGCTCTGATCTAGCTACGGCGCAAGAACTGGTTAATTATTTAGCGGAAGGGCCGAATCGCATTCGGGCTCGGGCCGCCATCACGAGAGTGGAATTAATGGCCTACCGCGAGACCCGCAACTGATCTCACGCAACGCATAGTCACGCGAACTACCCATCTCACCGAAACTCTCACCGAAAAGATTGACACCCGTCTGCCATGAACGCTATCGTTCATTCATCCCGGCATTTTGCGTTACCGTTGCTCAACGAGATGTAATTTCGGCCTCCCTATCCCGAGCATCTCACGGCCACCACGTTCTCTGATTCCCAGCAAGTCAGACTCAATTTGGCGAACTACTTGATCCTCGATCGAGGATCTTGAAGTCACCATCTACTAAGGAGAACACATGAAGAGGAAAACGCTTAGCCTCGTCCTCGCTCTCGTCATCGCGCTTGTGCCGGTAATGGCTACCGGTCAGGTGCGCGCGCTTAAAGTTAACGACCTCAAGGTCAACAAAACCGTTCAGGCCACACCTGACGTGTACATGAAGGACACCCCAGCGGACACAGGCATCGAGCCGAACCCGGATACTGGACCAATGTGGGTGACAGAAGACATCTGGGTACGAAACAACCCGGATCCCGGTTATCAACCTTTTCCCTTTCCCGAGTTGACACCTCCGTGGACTCCGCTGCCACACGAGAACCCGGAATATCGCGATCCGAAATTCAGCACGCCCAACTACGTGTACATTCGCGTCCGCAACCGTGGCACTGCGGCCTCGACCGGCACAGAGCGATTGAGGCTTTACTGGGCCAAAGCATCCACCGGACTCGGTTGGCCTGCGCAATGGGTGGACTACATGGCAAACAACTGTGGGCCAACCAAACTCTACGGCGCCGAAGTCACCAAGCCGCGTAAGAATGCTGCCACGGCGACGGCAGCCGAGCGTGACGCTTACCGCGATGCAATTCTCTCAGTGGGAACACTGCCGGCCTTCGTCTTTCCCGACAGGTCTTACTGGCACAAGCAGGATCAAGTGCACGAGTTTGGCCCGGCCAACAGACACGCCACATCTGCTTTCCTGCCGTGGCACAGGGAGATGATCAATCGCTACGAAGTGCTGCTTCAGGAAGCCAATCCGCTCGTCACGCTGCTTTATTGGGACTGGACCACCAATCCGTCCGGTTTATTCAACTCCACCTTTATGGGCGCATCAGGCAGCGGCCCCGGCCAAGCTCCCATCGGCCCTCCATTCCATCCGCCGTTACCACCAACGCTCCATCCGCCAGATGTGTTTCGCGATCTGGGCGGCCACCCCAGTGCGCCTGCGCCGACCACAACTACGGACGCCTCCTTGTTGGCGCAAGCTACTTATGCGCCCAGTGGCTTTAACCAAGTTTTGGAAACCGGACCACACAACTTTTCGCACGTCTACATCGGCGGGCTCAACGGCGATATGAGCTTTGTCGATCGCGCTACCGAAGACCCGTTCTTCTTCATGCTGCATGGCAACGTCGATCGGCTCTGGGCGCAGTGGCAACGTAATACGGCTTCACTGACACGGCTTGACCCGGCAACGGTCTATGGCGGTCATTCCGCCAACATCAACATCACGACTAACATGAGGCCGTGGGACGGCACAGGCCCCGCGATCCAGCCGTGGACAATCCCGGACGGTTATATCGTGGTCAAGAATCCGAAGCACCCGTCGGTCGTCTCGCCACCGATCTATGACACCGCGCCGCTGGTCGTTCCGATCTTGCAGCCCGGCGAAGCCGTGGTCATACAGGTTCCATGGTATCCGCCCAACCCTGCCGACTTCGGCTGCTTTGGCGATCCCGGGCATATGTGTCTGCTCGGACGTATCGAGACATCCACCACCGCGCCGTTCGGCATGACATTTCCCGAAATCGTGAACGTCCACACGAATGTGCGGAACAACAACAACATCGTTTGGAAGAACGTCACTGTGGTGGACAATTTCCCCGGCGCGTCAATGGCTGCATCCATTCTGATTCGCAACATCTTTCCCCAGACCGTGCTCACACAGCTACGCCTGGTGAAACCAAATCAAGGACCGACGTTCCTGGATTTCGGCGACATCTTTGTGGATATGAAACCGGAACTGTTTGCGCGTTGGACCGAAGGCAAGTCAGCCGGTGAGGGGTTTGAAGTCGTGGGGCCGACCACCATCAAAGTCACAAACACACAGACAGTGCTTGCGAACATCCGGCTCGAACCGGGAGAAACTTTTCCCGTAGAGGTGCGGTTTGCGCTAACAAGCAATCGGCAGGTGCCACAGGGAGTAATACCCAAGTGGGACTTGATACAGGTTGGCACGCCCGACAATCCCAACGCCGTAGTGGGCGGGCAACGCTTTGAAGCGGACTTCCAGAAGATCGTTCTCGTCAAGAAGGGCAGCCAGTGGCGTTATCTGGACAACGGAAACAGTCCAGCCGCGAATTGGACAGCTACTGAGTTCGATGATTCGCAATGGAAGCAGGGCCGTGAGGGGTTTGGATTCGGCGGCGATCAGCCGACAAACATTAGCGGCGCAGCGGCCGAATCATCGCGGATTGCCACCTATTTCCGGCACTCTTTTGATGTCGCTGATCCGAGCTTTTACAAGAGTCTGATACTGCAGCTGAAACGGGACGATGGCGCTGTAGTGTATTTGAACGGGAAAGAAGTTAGCCGTATGAACCTGTCCGGAGGTACGGTGACATCGTCAACAACTGCAACACGCGAGGTGGACGGACTGGAGGAAAAAGTCTACTTCCCGATTGCAGTGAGTCCCGAACTTCTGCGTCAGGGTCGCAACACAATCGCGGTCGCGATTCATCAGAACGCGCTTGACAGTCCAGACCTGACTTTCGATCTGGAACTGTACGCGAATCCAGCCGTTCAGGGTTTCGCACCTAATGTAGGTTTCGCGTCGGCTGTCGACGGCTCGATGTGGCAGACCGGGCAGGTCATTTCGATTCAAGCCGAGGCGCTCGACACAGACGGGCAGATCAAGTCGGTCTCATTCTACGCGGATGGGAAACTGCTTGGGACAGATGACACAGCACCTTATGCCTTCCAATGGCAGGGTGCGTCAGTGGGAGCGCATAGGCTCCGGGCAGTGGCAGTAGACAATGAGCAGCGACAGTCCATAACGGATACAACTGTCGTGGTGGTTGAAAACATACCGCCCGTTGTCCTACTGACTCAGCCAGGTGATGAATCGATGTTCGCTGTCGGCACAGATATTACAGTCGCCGCCAACGCATCCGATGCCACCGACGGCATCAAGCAAGTCGAGTTTTTCGTGAGAGAGGGGAATTTCTTTTTGTCTCCAGACAAGTTGATTGGCGTCGGAACGCGTTCGGGTTCGACTCATACTGTCTCGCTCAAAGGGCTGACGCCGGGACATTACATGGTGTGGGCAGTAGCTACGGACGATCGCGGAGCGACGAGCCAATCCAATCCCATACACGTTGGGATAGGGTCGCACTAACTTTCTTCACTCACCATTAACTTCAACAACTTACGGCAGGCCGAAAGGCCTGCCGTTCTTTTTCGTAGTGCATCAGCTTGAATTACGCCAAAGGCGTTCGCCGAAGGTGTCCGCCGAAATACGCCGTAGGCGTTCGCTAATTTCAGCCCAAGGTTGGAGCGCAGCGACAACCTTGGGGATAGACAACAAAATAGTCATTGAACCCTGAAAGGGTTCGCCAACTGCCTAACCCCTTCAGAGTCTGTCGGGAAAAAGTCATAGACAGCGGATCAGGAATAAGTAAACTGCGGTCATGGGAAAGACATTTCGACCGTACGACCTGAGCCAGTTGT
>Ga0307505_10001046_pt1 | contig 24760 bp, 25 predicted proteins | sample 23_S_MG_FD_202183 | JGI IMG/M metagenome (GOLD analysis project Ga0307505, IMG submission 202183) | Soil microbial communities from Populus trichocarpa stands in riparian zone in the Pacific Northwest, United States - 23_S | ecosystem: Environmental > Terrestrial > Soil > Riparian zone > Trees... | reverse complement strand
GCACATCGGCGACCGACTCGATCAGGTCGAACGTTCCGAACCCGCCCGGCTGGTCGTCGCGCTGAGTGGAAGACAGCGCCATCTGGAACAGCGCGCCGGGCTGCAGCACCGAGACCGTCGGCACGAACCAGTCGGGCCAGGGCGATTGACCGGTGACGAGCCGATGGTAAGCGCCCTGAGCGGCGGCTGTGTCGGAGAAGCGCCACGCGTTCTGGCGCATCCATTCTGCGGCGGGTGGGGACGTGAGATCCGAGACGTCGCAGGGCGCCGCAGCCGCCTGCTGCGCCCATGAGGTTGCGGGCAGGCATAGCGCCGCGATGGCCAGGCACGTGGCCACCGTCTTCCGAATTGTCATGTTTCCCCCTTCTTGTTGTACCGTTACTCCGTCGGCAGGAAGTCCGGCACCGAAAGATAGCGTTCGCCGGTGTCGTAGTTGAAGCCGAGCACGCGGGCACCCGCCGGCAAATCCGCCAGCTTCTGCTGGATAGCGGCCAGAGTTGCGCCGCTCGAAATGCCGACAAGCAGGCCTTCCTCGCGCGCGCAGCGGCGGGCCATTTCCTTGGCCGCCTCGGGCTCGACCTGGATCGCGCCGTCGATCGCCTGGGTGTGGAGGTTGGTCGGGATGAACCCGGCGCCGATACCCTGGATGGGGTGCGGGCCCGGCTGGCCGCCGGAGATCACCGGCGAAAGCGTCGGCTCGACGGCATAGGCCTTCAGCTCGGGCCAGGCCTTCTTGAGCTCCTCGGCGCAAGCGGTCAGGTGACCGCCGGTCCCGACACCAGTGATCACGACGGAAGGCGGGGCGTCGGCGAAGTCGGCGAGTATCTCCTGCGCCGTGGTCCGGGCGTGGACCTCGACGTTCGCGGCGTTCTCGAACTGCTGCGGCATCCACCCGCCCTCGGTTCGGTCGAGCAGTTCCTGCGCGCGCGCGAGCGCGCCCTTCATGCCGAGCTCCTTGGGCGTCAGGTCGAAGGTCGCGCCGTAAGCCAGCATCAGCCTGCGCCGCTCGAGGCTCATCGATTCGGGCATGACCAGCACCAGCTTGTAGCCCTTGACCGCGGCGACCATCGCCAGGCCGATGCCGGTATTGCCGCTGGTCGGCTCGATGATCGTGCCGCCGGGCTGCAAGGCGCCCGACCGCTCGGCATCCTCGACCATCGCCAGCGCGATGCGGTCCTTGATCGAGCCGCCGGGGTTGGCGCGCTCGCTCTTCACCCACACCTCATGGTCGGGAAACATCCGGGCGAGGCGGATGTGCGGGGTGTTGCCGATGGTGGCGAGGACGTTGTCGGCCTTCATGATGCGGGTTCCTTGGCTTGATCCGAGTGCAGGAATGTCGGGGCGAACGTCCTTGCTTTACGCAGCTCAGGAAAGATCACGGCCCAGATCGCGGTGACGATTATCGCACCCACGCCCCCGAAGGCAACCGCTCCCGCGGCCCCGAGCACTCCGGCCATCAATCCGGCGCGGAACTCGCCGAGCTCGTTGGACGCGGAGATGGCCAGGCCGGAGATCGCCGAGACCCGGCCGCGCATCGCGTCGGGCGTGTTGAGCTGGATCAGCGAGTTGCGGACGAACACCGAGACCATGTCTGCCGCGCCGAGCAGGCCCAGCATCGCCAGCGAGAGCGCGAAATTGCGCGACAGCGCGAACACCAGCGTGGCGGCGCCGAAGGCCACGACCGCCCAGAGCATCTTCACGCCGACGTTGTTCTCGAGCGGCCTCCAGGACAGCCAGGCGGCGACTAGCGCGGCTCCTACCGCAGGCGCGCCGCGCATCAGCCCCAGTCCCTCCGGACCGACGTGGAGGATATCTCGCGCGAACACCGGGAGCATCGCCGTGGCGCCGCCGAGCAGAACCGCGAACAGATCGAGCGTGATGCAGCCGAACAGGAAGCGTTCGCGGCGCACGAACACGAAGCCATCGACGATCTGCCGCAGCGGATGCCGCGGCGGTCCTTCGTGCACGGCGCGCACGGGCCGCACGCTCATGATGAGCAGGGCGGAGCCAAACAGCAGCCCGGCCGCGACGAAATAGGGCAGCGACGCGCTCTCGGCGAACAGGAAGCCGCCCGCGGCCGGCCCGATCACGGTCGCCGCCTGCCATGCCATCGAGCTGAGCGCGATCGCCTTGGGCAGGAGCGACGGCGGGACGATGTTGGGCGCGATCGCGCTCAGCGCGGGGCCGTTGAACACGCGCGCGGCGCCGTGCGCGGCGGCGAGCGTGAAAAGGAGCGGCAAGGTCAGCGCGTCGCTGGCCGTAGCAACGGCGAGCGCCAGCGCGATGCCGCAATCGATCGTGTTGGCGAACAGCACCACACGGCGGCGGTCGAAGCGGTCCGCGGCAACCCCGGCCACCGGGGTCAGCAGAAACAGCGGCACGAACTGCGCCGCGCCAAGCAGTCCGAGCATCAGCGCCGCGTCGCGCAGGCCCATGCCGTAGTCTTCGCGGGCTACGTCGTAGGTCTGGTACCCGATCAGCACCACTATCGCGAGCGTGGCGAAAGTAGCGAGGAAGCGGGCGAGCAAATAGCGCCGGTAATCGGCGATCTGCAGCGGCGATGTGGGTTCCCTGGCTGGCTCGCTCACCCATGCGCCATGACAGGCAGGCGGGAGGCTGCCAAGCGGTCAGAAACTTGGGCGGGATTTACCCTTGCTTCGTCAGCCCCGGCGCCGCAGGCGCGGGTTGGGCTGGAGCTCCTCTATCATCGCCATGAAGTCGTCGAGGCGGATGATGCGCTCGAACTGGAAGCCGGCGCGGTCTTCGGTGACCCAGATGCAATAGGCTTCGATCCGGCCGATCAGCGGAAGGCGGATGATCACGCGATCGCCGCGCCCGAAGGCGGGTGTTTCCGCGCCGATCCCGTCGACCATGAAGCCATGCGCCGAGAGGTTGCAGATGTGCAGCTTGATATCGCCGATCGTGCGATGCTCGCCGATCACGGGAAAGTCGACCGGATGCCGCGCAGCGCGCCGCATGTCGGGCACAGACAGCTGAGCTCCCCCTGCCATTCCTGGTGACCTCCCTCTCGTCATAATTCCAGCGATCGGCTTCGCAGGAAATGCTGGATAAAGAGTAAAGGCCCCGGTCAGGAACCGCGAAGGATCGCGTGACGCTTGCGCCCCAGGCTGAGCTTTCGTTCCGCGCCTGGCGCGACAAGGACCAGAAAACCCGGATCGGTCACGGGCTCGTCGTCGATTCGCACCGCACCCTCGGCGACCTTGCGCTTCGCCTCGCCGTTCGAGGCGGTGAACCCGACCTCGGTGCATGCCGCCGCAAGCCTGATACCCTCACCCGGCACGGCCAGCACCGGCAAGTCCTCGCCCATGCCGCCGCGCGCGAACGTCGCCGCCGCTGTCGCTTCGGCGGTGCGGGCCGTTTCCTCGCCGCGGACGAGCTTCGTGACTTCGTTGGCGAGCACGATCTTGGCCTGATTGACCTCCGCGCCCTCGAGCGCCTCGAGCCGCGCGATCTCGCCCAGCGGCACGTCGGTGAACAGGCGCAGGAAGCGGCCGACATCCCGGTCGTCCACGTTGCGCCAGTACTGCCAGAAGTCGTAGCCCGGCAGCTGGTCTTCGTTGAGCCACACGGCGCCGGCCGCGGTCTTGCCCATCTTGGCGCCGTCCGCCGTGGTCAGCAGCGGAGTTGTGACGCCGAAGACCTCGACCCCGTCCATCCGCCTGGTCAACTCGACGCCGTTTACGATGTTGCCCCATTGGTCCGAGCCGCCCATCTGCAGCCGAACCCCCATCTCCTTGGCGAGATGGCGGAAGTCGTAGCCCTGCAGGATCATGTAATTGAATTCGAGGAAGGTCATCGGCTGCTCGCGATCGAGCCGCAGCCGGACCGAATCAAAGCTCAGCATGCGGTTGATCGTGAAGTGGGTGCCCACTTCCTGCAGCAGTTCGATATAGCCGAGCTGGCCAAGCCAGTCGTGGTTGTTGACCATCACCGCGCCGGTCGCGCCGTCCCCGAAATCGAGCAGCCGCGTGAAGACGGTGCGGATCGAGGCGATGTTGGTTTCGATCGTCGCGTCGGTCAGCATCTTGCGGCTCTCGTCGCGCCCGGTGGGATCGCCGATTCGCGTCGTGCCGCCGCCCATCACCACGACCGGCTTGTGCCCGGTCTGCTGCAGGCGGCGCAGCAGCATGATCTGCACCATCGAGCCGACGTGGAGCGAAGGGGCGGTCGCGTCGAAGCCGATATAGCCCGGCACCACCTGCCGCCGCGCGAGGGCGTCCAGGCCCACCGCGTCGGTTAGCTGGTGGATGTAGCCGCGTTCGTCGAGTAAGCGCAGCAAGTCGGACTGATACTGGCTCATGGCCCCCTCTTTGTTCGGCGGGCGCGCCTAGCACGCAAGGGACCGCATGCAAACGCATCTGCTGTTGTCGCATCGCGATCACCCGCCCGCGAACGTGACGCGGGTCGAGGCGCGGATCATCGGCGCGGACGCCAACTGGCTGCGCGTGCGCTGGCGGATCGAAGGAGCGCAGGCGCTGGTGATTCCGCCTTTCGCGGGCAAAGGCCGGGCCGGCGAGCTTTGGCAGACGACCTGCTTCGAGGTGTTCCTCAAGCCGGAGGGCAGCGCGGCCTACGTCGAACTGAACCTGTCGTCCTCGGAGCGCTGGAACGCCTACGATTTCGAGGCCTATCGCTGGGGCATGGCGGAGCGACCGTTTCCGCGCGAGCCCGAATGCACGATGCGCCAGGGCAGCACGTTCGCGATCTTCGATGCCGCCATCCCGGTCGCGGGGCTGCCCGATGCGCAATGCGCGATGGGGCTGAGCGCGGTGATCGAGGAAGCAGACGGGGTGAAAAGCTATTGGGCGCTGGCGCATCCCGATACGCAGCCCGACTTCCACGCCCCCGCTTGCTTCGCCGCGACGCTTCCGGCACCGGACGGTTCATGAAATTCGGCATCGACCGCCTGCTGGCGGAACCCGAGCTGCGCAAACCGCTCGAAGGCCGGCGCGTCGCGCTCGTCGCACACCCCGCCTCGGTCACGCTCGGCCTGGCCCACTCGCTCGACGCGCTGATCGCGGCCGGGATCAACGTCACCGCCGCGTTCGGCCCGCAGCACGGGATCAAGGGCGACAAGCAGGACAACATGGTGGAGACCGCGGACGAGACCGATCCGCGCTACGGCATCCCTCTGTTCAGCCTCTACGGCGAAGTGCGCCGTCCCACGGGTCAGATGATGAGCGCGGCCGACGTGTTCCTGTTCGACCTGCAGGACCTCGGCTGCCGGATCTACACTTTCTGCACGACGCTGCTCTACCTGCTGGAAGAGGCCGCCAGGCATGGCAAGGAAGTCTGGGTGCTCGACCGGCCCAATCCCGCCGGTCGCCCCGTCGAAGGCACGCTGCTCGTCCCGGGGCAGGAAAGCTTCGTCGGCGCCGGACCGATACCGATGCGTCACGGGCTGACGATGGGCGAAATGGGGCACTGGTTCATTCGCCGCGTCGGGCTCGACGTCGCCTACCGCGTGATCGAGGTGCACGACTGGCTGCCCGAGGCCGGACCCGGATTCGGATGGCCGGAAAGCCGCGTCTGGATCAACCCCAGCCCTAACGCCGCCAGCCTCAACATGGCGCGTGCCTATGCCGGCACGGTCATGCTCGAAGGCACGACGTTGAGCGAAGGTCGGGGCACGACCCGGCCGCTCGAGGTGCTGTTTGGCGCGCCCGACGTGGATGCCGGCGCGGTGCTGACCGAGATGCGGCGGCTGGCTCCGGACTGGCTGGTCGGCTGCGCGATCCGCGAATGCTGGTTCACGCCGACTTTCCACAAGCATGCAGGAATGCTCTGCAACAGTCTGATGATCCATACCGAGGGGCCGTTCTACGAGCATCTGGCATTTCGCCCATGGCGGTTGCAGGCGCTCGCCTTCAAGGCAATCCGCCGGCTCTGGCCGGACTACGAGATATGGCGCGATTTTCCCTACGAGTATGAACTCGAGCGGCTCGCCATCGACGTGATCAACGGTGGTCCGGCACTGCGCGAATGGGTCGACGATCCAGCTGCCGGGCCGCGCGACCTCGATGCGCTCGCCGATCCGGACGAGTCCGAGTGGCGCGCCGAGGTGCGAGAGTTGCTGCTGTACTGAGGCCCGCTACCTCGCCGGCATCAACCGGTGCCTGCCCGGCTCCGGGAGCGGGCGGATGTCGCTGGTGTCGTTGCGCATGACCAGAACCGAACAGCCGCCGATCCGCTTGTCTACGGCGGCGATGAACAGCGGCTTCTCTTGAGCGGCGTCGCGGTCGAGCGCGGGTTGGCCGTTCTCGCGGCGCACCTCGTGGATACGGTCGCGGCAGACCGGGCTGGAGCCTTCCGCTCCGATGACCGGCCCAATCCTCGGCAGGGCGTCCGGCGCTGGCTCGATCGCGCGCGGCGCTCCGGCGCCGGTAGCGAGGAACAGGGCGGCCAGCGGCAGGAATACACGGCGCATCGAAGCTCTCCCTTCACGCATACCATAGCCCGTTTCGGGCATCGTTCAAAGAGACGACGGTCACCGGTCGGGCTGATGCGGACATTCGTAGACCGCTTGTTGCAAACCGGCGTTGATCGATGCCTCCTTTCCGGCCACGGAGGCTTGCCATGTCCATGACTGCCGCTCGCACGCTGCCGCTGTTGTTCGCGCTCGGCCTGTTCGCGGCGCCTGCGCATGCCCAGGATGAGGGAGACGACAGTCCCACGATCGTCGTAACCGGCCGGCAGGCCGTCGGCGAGGGCGAGGCGCTCGACGTGGTCCGGCGCGCGGCGCGCCCGGTCGACGGCCAGCTTGCGCGCTTTCAACAGCCGGTCTGCCCGCGGGTGATCGGTTTCCAGGATCGTTATGAGGAGATCGTTGCGGCAAGAATCCGCGGAACCGCCGCCAAGGTCGGCGCGCGAGTCGGCGGCGAAGACTGCGTCCACAACCTGTTCGTGGTGATCGTCGACGACAGCCGCGAGTTCGTGGACGCGCTGCAACGCCGTGAGCCCGAGGCCTTCGCCGGGCTGTCGAAGCGCGAATTCACGGCCCTTGCCGAAGAGGAGGGCGCTGCCCGCTCATGGAGTTCGACGATGATGACCAATTCGGTCGGAACCATCGCCGGATCTCCGGGAGGCGGTTCGGGCGGCGCCGCGGTCAATTCGGGATACGGAGGTTCCAGCATCAGCTTCGGCGGCAACACCAACGTGATGCGGGTATATGAATCCTCGAACATCAATCCTTCGGTCCAGCAGGCGATCGGCGCGGCCTGGGTTGTGATCGAAACCGGCGCGGCATTCGGCAAGACGCTCGACCAGATCGCCGATTACGCCGCGATGCGCGGCCTGGCGATGGTTCGTCCGGCCGAGCTGGCCGCGAGCACCGACACGATCCTGGCCCTGTTCGTGCCGGGCGCACCCGCCGCCCCGGCCGAGCTGACCGCGTTCGATCTTGCCTATCTCAAGGGGCTCTACGGCATCCAGGGCCGTCGCTGGGCCCGGCAGCAGGTTCGCCAACTGGCTGACGCCATCGTACGCGAAAGCGATCGAGCCTCCCCCTAGACACGGCGCATGGCCTTTTCGCGGCGTCTGGCCTCGCTGCTCCGACCTATTCCACCGGAATGGCCCCGATTAACAGGCCGGTAACCATCGCCTGTTAGCGCTCCCATGAACAGCGCTCCCACAAGAGGACGGGCGGGGATGGGGCATACATGTTGCATCAAGTGATAGAGGCCTCAGGCGCGGACGCTGCCGACGGTATCTCGCAAAGCTGCAGCGAGGTCACGCTGGGCTGCTCCGACGTCTCGGGGCTGGTGCAGCAGGTCCTCGCCTCTTCGGAGCGGCTCCGGATCGAGCACACGGCGCTTCTCGGCACGGTGGCCACCCTCAACGAGGATCAGGACCAGGTCGCGCAGGCGTGCGACGAATCGCGCCTGCTCTCGCAGCGGGCCATCGAGCAGCTGGGCCAGGGCACCAGCCACATCCGCGCCTCACTGGCGGAAATCGGCAACCTGCTCGGTCTGGTCGACACGCTGACCCAGCACGTGACCGGGTTCGCCGCGGCGATGAGCCAGGTGAAGCAGTGCTCGCACGATATCGACCAGATCGCCGAGACCACCAACATTCTCTCGCTCAATGCCGCCATCGAGGCGGCGCGGGCGGGCGAGGCGGGCCGCGGGTTCGCGGTGGTGGCTGCGGAGGTCAAGACGCTCGCCGGCAAGACCCGCAAGGCCACCGACGAGATTTCGCGCACGATCGACGCACTCGGCAGCGAGGCCGGGCTCGTCGTCGCCCAGATCGAAAGAGGCGCGAAGGTGCGCGACGAAGCGAGCAATTCGGTAGCGCGGATCGAGGAAACCCTGGTCGGCGTAAGCGAGATGGTCGGCGAGGTCGATCGGCAGAACGACCAGATCGCGCAGGCGACAGGCGCGATCAGCGGTCACGTCTCCCGGCTGCAGCAGACGCTCGCCTCGTTCGACGAGGCGGCGCGCGACAACGAGGGCAAGCTCGGCCGCGCCCAGGACCGCATGGGCGAGCTGGAGGAAATGGCCAGCATGATGTTCGACCAGGTCGTGCACGCCGGACTGGCGCCGCGCGACATGGCCATGGTGGAGAAAGCCGGCGCGGCGCGCGACGAGGTCGTGGCCCTGGCGCTCGCGGCGCTCGAAAGCGGCGCTCTCACCGAAGCGGCGCTGTTCGACGACAACTACGTCGAGGTGTCCGGCACCAACCCACAGCTCTACCGCAATCGCTTCTGCGACTGGGCCGACGCAAACTGGCGGCCAGTTCTCGACCGGGTCAAGGCCTCGGACGCCAGCATCGTCGCTTCCGTGTGCGACGATCGGAACGGCTTCCTGCCGACTCACCTGACCGACCGCTCGCGCAAGCCGACTGGCAGGTACGAGCACGACCTTCAGTATTGCCGCAACGGGCGCATGATCTTCAACGCCATCGACAAGCGCATCAAGGCCAGCGACGCACCTTTTTCGATGGCGGTCTATCGCTATGAGGGCGACGGCAAGAACTACCGCGTCGTCAGGCTTGCCAGCGTGCCGATCGTGATCAACGGCCGCCGCTGGGGCGACTACGAGATTTCCTACGCGCTGTAAGGAGCGCGATGGTATTCGGCGGTCGCCGCTGTGGGGCGATCTCGAGCTCGCCTACGCGTTCTGAACGGCCTGCCCGGTCAGGGCAGCCAGAACGGCTTCCAGACGGGCTTTCCCTCGCCATGCCCGAACCTGCGCTGCTGCTCGTAACGCGCGAAGCGGCGGGAATAGGTCACGATCGCGGTGACGCAGACGATCAGCAACACAATGACCAGGTAGGCGATCGCTTCGCGGCTCATGACATGCTCCGGGGTCGAATTACGCGCCTGTTAAGGCCAATAAGTTGGTTTGGCGGCTTGATCGGTCCAAGCCTACCTTCACTCGGAACATATTGCAACGCAGCATTTTAGTTGCATTCCTTGTTGCAGTGCCGCAAACATTCCGACGATGGGGGACATCGCGATCGGCATCCGCGCGGATCTTGGCGACCTGGTTGCCCGCCTGGGCGAGCAGGCCGGCGACATCGCCGTGCAGTGCAGCGACACCGGCGGCATTGTCGGCAATCTCAACCGGCAGATTTCGGCCGAAGCGGAGCGGCTGCAAGAGCTGGTCGCTGCGATGGAGGCCTTGAACGTGAGCCGGGCGGAGCGCCGCGAAGCGACGTCCGAGTTGTTGCAGACCGCGGAAGTGGCGCAGGTCGTGCTCGAGAAGGGCCACAAGGTGGCCGAACAATCGCTCGACGAAGTATCGCGGCTGGTCAGCGACGTTACCGACATAGACGGCGAGCTGGAATCGTTCCTTGCGACCCTCGGCGAGATAGGTGGCATTTCCGCCAAGCTCGCCGGGATCGCCGAGCAGACCCAGTTGCTCAGCTTCAACGCTCGCATCGAGGCTGCGCGGGGCGGCGCGGCGACCAAGCCGTTCGAGGTGCTGGCGTCCGAAATCCGCCATCTCGCCATCACGACGTCCGAATCCTCCAGCGAGGTCGGCCGCAACATCGCCCGGCTTCAGGCGACCGCGGGCTCGTTGATCGGCTCGCTCAAGGCCAACATCGCCAACGGCCGCGAATCGACCCGGCATATCGATGCCCTGCGCGAGGCGCTGACCGAGATGGCGGCCCTCGTGCACCAGTTTCACGACCGTTCGCGGACGATCGCCGACTGCAACGCACGCGCCGACGTCGAGATCAGGAAGGTCGACGCCGGCCTGGTGGAATTCGGCCAGGTCGCCGCCGAGAGCGCGCGCCGGGCGGATCAGGCCAGGCAGCAGCTCGATGCGCTCGAGAGCCGCGCCAACGACATGCTCAACCAGGTCGCGCACGGCGGCGTCGACACGAGAAACACCGCGTTCGTCGCACTGGCCTTCGAAGGCGCCCGGGATATCACCGCGCTGATCGAGAAGCATCTCGTCGGCGAGCTGTCCGAAGCCGCGCTGTTCGACACCGAATACCGCGCACGGGCGGACACCGATCCGGTGCAGTACGACAACGGCTTTGCCGATTTCGCCGACCGCCATGTGCGCCCGATCCTCGACCGTCATACGCACCGGAACAAGGCGATCGTCGGCTGCTGCCTGGTCGACATGAACGGCTACCTCCCGACTCACATCACCGAGCGCAGCCAGGCGCCGATCGCGGGCGAGCGGCTTCGCAACCTAGAGTTCAGCCGCAACCGCCAGATATTCATGGATTCCCAGACGCGCCGGGCGCTCGACGGAGCGGAGGAATTCTTCCTGTTCGCTTATCGCCAGGACCTCGGCGAAGGTCGCTTCCGCGCGCTCCGCAGCGTGTTCGTCCCGCTCCGCTTTGCGGGGCGCAAATGGGGTCTTTACGAAGTCGGCTACATGATCTGAAGCACGGCGGTGACAGCGCTGCCGTTGCCGGTTACGCTCGCTCCGGGTCGGCCGGGGGAGGGCGAATTCATGACGGAACGGATGGACGAGGCGGCCGCTGCCTCGCGGCTGATGGAAATGACCATCGCCCACTGGGGCGGCGAGCTGCTGTTGCAGGCGGCTCGGATGAGCCTCGCCGACAAGTTCACGGGCGACGAACCCCGCACCGCGAACGACCTCGCGACCGAATACGGTATGCGGCACCGCGAGCTTTACCGCTATTTGCGCGCGCTGGCCGGGATCGGGCTGCTGGCCTCCGCGGGTCCCGACAGCTTCCGCCTCACCGATCTCGGCGCCGCGCTCAGGACCGGCGCGCCGGGCGCCGCGCGGTCGGCGGTGATCGCTCTGGTCGGCGACATGGTGAAGCCGGCGTGGCGGGAATTCGACCATGGCCTGTTCACGGGAGACACCGGATTCGAGAAGGCGCACGGGATGGGCCTGTTCGAATACCTCCAGCATAACCCCGGCATGGCGCAATTCTTCAGCGAGACCATGGTCGGTTTCCACGGCCGCGAGCCGCCGGCGGTGGCCGAGGCCTACGATTTCTCCGGCATAGCTTCGCTGGTCGATGTCGGAGGCGCGTCGGGCAACATGCTCGGCCATGTCCTTTCGCGACATCCGGGCGTGAGCGGCATGCTTTACGATCTGCCGCACGTGGTGGTCGATGCGCCGCCGCTGCTCGCCGGATTCGGCGTCGCCGAGCGGGTGACCATCGAGAGCGGCAGCTTCTTCGAAAGCGTGCCCGCCGGCCACGACGCCTACCTGCTCAGCCACATCATCCACGACTGGGACGACGACGAGAACGCCACGATCCTGAAGAACGTGCGCGAGGCGATGAAGCCGAACGGTAAGCTGCTGATCGTCGAGATGGTCCTGCCCGAAGGCGACGAGCCGCACATGGGGAAGATGCTCGACATGATGATGCTGCTCGTTCCCGGCGGCGAGGAGCGCACGCCCAGCGAATATGCCCAACTGCTCGAGCCGAACGGATTCCGGGTGACGCGGGTCGTGCCGACTGCCTCCGCGGTAAGCGTGGTCGAGGCGGTCCTGGCCTGACTTCGATGGGGCGTGGATTCCTTCGCGACGCGGAGTGGCTGAACTCCGCGCGGGCTCGCGGCTACCTGTGGCTGCTGGCGGCGCTGAACATGGCGACGCTGCTCTACATCGTCGCGACTTCGCGCGGCGGGATCGACCGCAACGGCTTCCTGCTCGGCACCGATTTCCTGAGCTTCTGGACGGCCGGCCAGATGCTGCACGATCCGGCGCCGGTATACGACGTCGCCGCCCACAGCGCGGCGCAGCGCCGGTTCTTCGATCACGGCGATGCGTACACCGCGTTCTTCTACCCGCCGGGCTTCCTGCTCGTCTGCTACCCGCTCGGCTTCCTGCTGTATTTCCCGGCTCTGGCGATCTGGCTGGCGGGGACCGGCGCGGCCTATCTCGCGGCGGTGCGGCTATGGCTGCGCGAGGCGGGCCTGCCGTTCCCCGCGCTTCTGCTCGCGGCCGCGTTCCCTCCGGTCCTGATCACGGTCACGCACGGCCAGACCTCGTTCCTGGTGGCCGCGTTGCTGGGGCTTGGCGCCTTCTGGGTTCGAAACCGGCCCGTCGCGGCCGGCATCTGCTTCGGCCTGGCGACGATCAAGCCGCAGTTCGGCGTGCTGGTGCCGCTGGTCCTGCTGCTGACCGGCGAATGGCGGGTGATCTGGGTGGCAGGCGTGACGGCGGCCACGCTTTGCCTGGCCGCAACGCTGGCGTTCGGAGCGCAAGTGTGGCCCGATTGGCTCGCGGTGAGCGGTGCGGCCCAGGCGGCGATGAACGAAGGAGCGGTCGGCTTCGCCAAGATGCAGAGCACGTTCGCCGCCGCGCGGCTGCTCGGCCTGCCCACCGGCATCGCTTACGGGCTGCAGATCGCCGTCGGCCTCGCCATTGCTGGCGCGATTGCCTCGGCGGCCTGGCGCCGGAGCTACACGCCCGCGCTCGGCGCGGCGATGCTGGCGGGCGCGCTGCTCGTGACGCCGTTCGTTCTCGACTACGACATGGTCCTGCTGGCGTTTCCGCTGCTGTGGCTGGCCGGGGCGGGGTTCCAGCCGTGGGAGAAGGCGATCGCCGCCGCCGCCTTCATCGCCGCGGCGTTCGCCCGCCCGCTGGCGGTCCATGCGGGCGTGCCGATCATGCCGCTGGTTCTGGCCGCGCTGTTCGTGGTGCTCGTGCGCCGTGCGAAAGAGGCGCGTCCCGCCTAGCTTTCAGGCGTCGATCATCTCGCGGTCGACCTCGCCCGCGCGGTTCTGGATGAAGTTGAAGCGGTGCTCGGGATTGCGGCCCATCAGCTGGTCGACCAGCTCGGCGACCGCGAAGCGCTGCTCGTGGTGCTCGGGCAGCGTGATGCGGATCAGGCTGCGCGAAGCCGTGCTCATCGTGGTCTCGCGCAGTTGCTGCGGGTTCATCTCGCCGAGGCCCTTGAAGCGGCTGACTTCGACCTTCTTGCCCTTGAACAGCGTCGCTTCGAGCTCGGCGCGGTGGGCGTCGTCCTTGGCATAGGCGCTCTCCTTGCCGGCGGTCAGGCGGTAGAGCGGCGGCTGGGCGAGGTAGAGGTGCCCCTGGCGGACCAGTTCGGGCATTTCCTGGAAGAAGAACGTCATCAGCAGCGTGGCGATATGCGCGCCGTCGACGTCGGCGTCGGTCATGATGACGATGCGGTCGTAGCGCAGCGCGTCGGGGTCGCAGTCCTTGCGGGTGCCGCAGCCGAGCGCGAGGACCAGATCGGCGATTTCGCTGTTGGCGCGGATCTTGTCGGCGGTGGCGCTGGCGACGTTGAGGATCTTGCCGCGGATCGGCAGGATCGCCTGGGTCTTGCGATCGCGCGCCTGCTTGGCGCTGCCGCCGGCGCTGTCACCCTCGACGATGAAGATCTCGGTCTCGGCGTCGCCTTCGCCGGAACAGTCGGTGAGCTTGCCGGGCAGGCGCAGCTTGCGGGCGTTGGTGGCCGTCTTGCGCTTGATCTCGCGCTCGGCCTTGCGCCGCAGCCGCTCGTCCATTCGCTCCATCACGCTGCCCAGCAGCGCGCGGCCCCGCTCCATGTTGTCGGCGAGGAAGTGGTCGAAGTGGTCGCGCACCGCGTTCTCGACCAGGCGCGCAGCCTCTGGCGAGGTGAGGCGATCCTTGGTCTGGCTCTGGAACTGCGGTTCGCGGATGAATACCGAAAGCATGATCTCGCTGCCGGTGACGATGTCGTCGGCGGAGATGTCCCTGGCCTTCTTCTGCCCGACCAGTTCGCCGAAGGCGCGGATGCCCTTGGCGAGCGCGGCGCGCAGGCCCTGCTCGTGAGTGCCGCCGTCCGGAGTGGGCACGGTGTTGCAGTAGTAGCTGTAGGCGCCGTCCGACCATAGCGGCCAGGCCACCGCCCATTCGACGCGGCCCTGCGATTCCCCGTCTTGGGAGGGAAAGTCCTGCCGCCCGGCGAAGAACTGGCTGGTCACGCATTCGCGGTCGCCGACCTGCTCGGCGAGATGATCGGCCAGGCCGCCTGGAAACTGGAACACGGCCTCGTCGGGCACGTCCTCGCTCGCCAGCGATGGCGCGCACTTCCAGCGGATCTCGACGCCGGCGAACAGGTAGGCTTTCGATCGAGCCAGCTTGAACAGCCGGGCCGGCTTGAACTCTCGGTCGCCGAAGATCTCGGAGTCGGGAACGAAGCTCACCGTGGTACCGCGCCGGTTGGGCGTGGCGCCGAGCCGCTGCAGGCCGCCGGTCGGGTGCCCTTTCGAGAACTCCTGCGCGAACAGCTCCTTGTTCCTGGCAACCTCAACCCGCACGTGCTCGCTGAGCGCGTTGACCACGCTGACGCCCACGCCATGGAGCCCGCCGCTGGTGGCATAGGCCTTGCCAGAGAACTTGCCGCCCGAATGCAGCGTCGTGAGGATCACCTCGAGGCTCGACTTGCCGGGGAACTTGGGATGCTCGTCGACCGGTATGCCGCGGCCGTTGTCGCTGATGGTCAGGCGGTTGCCTTCGTCGAGCACGACCTCGATGCGGTTGGCGTGGCCTGCCACCGCCTCGTCCATCGCGTTGTCGAGCACTTCGGCGGCGAGGTGGTGGAACGCGCGCTCGTCGGTGCCGCCGATGTACATGCCCGGCCGTCGCCGCACGGGCTCAAGCCCTTCGAGCACCTCGATCGCGGATGCATCGTAATCGCCGCCGCCGGCGGGGAGCTGATCGAACAGGTCTTCGGACATGGAACGGCTATAAGGCTCGGATTCGTGCGGGTTCAAGGGAGAGGCGGGCGGTTATCCGCCCCCCTCTCAACTTCGGCTAGCGAGCAAGCTCGCAAGCCTCCGTATCTCTCCCCTGAAGGGAGAGAGCAGCGTTGCGCTTGAAAGCCCTCTCCCCTTCAGGGGAGAGGGTTGGGAGAGGGGCTGTGCGTCAAAACCGCGTCGGGGCCGGGTCGACAACGCTGACCGAGCCGTTGCCGACCTGCCGCACTTCCATCGCGCGTTCGCCGATGCCGCTGCTGAGGAAGCGGAACGGGCCGTCGAGGCCGAGGAAGCCGTCGGCCGCCAGCATCCTGCCAGCGGGGAAATCGCGGCCGGGCTGCCAGTCGCGGGCAATGCGCAGCGCCAGCAGCACCGAATCGTAGCCGAGCGTGGCGATACGGTACGGCTCCTCGCCGAAACGCGATTGGTAGCTGGTGACGAACTGGCGGTAGCGCTGGTCCGAAACAGCCGAGAACCATGCCCCCCGCATCGCCGCCGCGCTGGCGAGGCTGGCTTCGCCGCTCCACAGCTCGGTGCCGAGGATCATGACCTGGATGCCGCCTTCCCTGAGCGTTCCCGCCGCCATCGCGGACAGGCGCGATCCTTCGGCGATCAGTACCGCATCGTACCCGCCGCGCGCCTTCAGCCGCTCGGCGGCGCTGACGATCGAGGTGTTGCCGCGGTCGTAACGTTCGGTTCCCACCAGCGTCCCGCCGGCACGAGCGACCGATTGCGACAGCGCGTCGGCGGCGCGGCGGCCGTAATCGCCTTCGGGCACCAGCGCGGCGAAGCGCCGCGCGCCGTTCTGGCGGGCGTAGGCGACGGTGCGGGCGATCGACTGCTCGGGCACATGGCCCATCACGAACACGTCGGCCGCCGCGACCGAGGTGTCGTTGGAGAAAGTCACCAGCGGGACGTCGGCAGGGCGGGCGCGGGCGGCGATGGGCGCCACGTCCTCGCGCAGCAGCGGGCCGAGGATCAGCTTGTTGCCGTCCGAGATGGCCCGCGCGGCGGCCGTGCCGGCGCCGGTGGCGGTGTCGTACGTGGTAATGCGCAGGTTCTCGGCGTTCGTATCGAGCAGCGCCATGGTGGTGGCGTTGGCGATCGAGCGGCCGACGGCGGCGTTCTCGCCCGATAGCGGCACCAGCAGCGCGACCCGGTGACGCGACGTGTCGGTCGGCAGCACATCCTCGACCGGGCCGCTCGTCGGCGCGGGCGTCGGCTGCGGCCCGGGCCGCCCACCGTCCGGAACGACCTTACAGGCGGCCAGGAAAACGGTGAGCAGTCCGACGGCGAGCGCCCGCCCAAAGTACTTGCGCCTTATCGCCAACATGCTTGCGACATCCTCATGATGTGGGCCACAAGCGCCGCGTGAGCGACGCCGAGCGACCCGAACCTCTACCTCCCGGCCTCTATATTGTCGCGACCCCGATAGGCAACCTCGGCGACGTGACGCGGCGGTCGGCCGACGTGCTGGCGCGATGCGACGCGGTGGCTTGCGAGGATACGCGCGTCATCGGCAAGCTCCTGAAGCATCTCGGAATCTCCAGGCCGCTCTGGCGCTACGACGATCACAGCGCGGCGGAGGATCGCGCCCGGCTGCTGGCGGCACTGGCGGACAAGGCCGTGGCGCTTGTCAGCGACGCGGGCACGCCGCTGATCTCCGACCCCGGCTACAAGCTGGTGCGCGAGGCGAGGGCGGCGGGCGTGCCCGTCACCAGCCTGCCGGGCCCGAGCGCGCCGGTGGTGGCCCTGACGCTGTCGGGCCTGCCCAGCGACCGGTTCCTGTTCGCGGGGTTCCTGCCGGCCAAGGACAAGGCGCGGGCCGAGGTGCTTGCCGAGCTGGCCGGCGTGCGGGCGACGCTGGTGTTCTTCGAGACCGCACCGCGGCTGTCGAAGTCGCTTGCGGCGATCGGCGAGATCCTGCCCGGCCGCGAAGTCGCGGTCGCGCGGGAGCTGACCAAGCTCTACGAGGAATGCCGGTCCGGCAGCGCGGCCGAGCTGGCGGCGCACTACGAGGCGCACCCTCCCAGGGGCGAAATCGTGCTGATGATCGGCCCGCCTCCCGGGATCGAGCCGAGCGAGGCGGACGCCGATGCGCTTCTGCGCGAGGCGCTCCGGACCGACAAGCCCTCGCAGGCCGCGGCGCAAGTCGCCCGCGTGACCGGGGTCGACCGCAAGACGCTCTACGCGCGGGCGCTGGAGCTGCGGCCAAGGCCGCCCGGCGAGTGAAGCGCGAGATCGCCGAACGCCGGGGCCGCCGCGGCGAGGGACGGGCGGCGTGGTGGCTGCGCCTGCACGGCTGGCGAGTAACGGGACGGCGGGTCAAAACCCCGCGCGGAGAGATCGACCTGATCGTGCGGCGCGGGCGCACCGTTGCGTTCGTGGAAGTGAAGTGGCGTGCGGGAGCGGAAGGGCTCGATACGGCGATCGACGCCTACCGCCTCCGCCGCGTCGCCGCCGCCGCGGAAGCCGTCGCGCACCGCTTCACGCGGCCCGGCGACACGATCCGCGTCGATGTGCTGCTCCTTGCGCCGCGCCGCTGGCCGCGCCACATCGTCAACGCCTGGCAGCCCTGAGGGAAATCGAATGACCTTGCGCGTCGCGGTCCAGATGGACCCGCTCGAAAGCATCGGGATCGCGGGCGATTCGAGCTTTGCGCTGATGCTGTCGGCGCAGGCGCGCGGGCACGAACTGTTTCATTACGACGTGGGCGGCCTGACGCTCGACGAGGACGGACGCCTGCTTACCGTGGCGCGGCCCGTGCGTGTGCAACGCGTCGAGGGCGACCATTTCAGCGCCGGAGAGCCACGCCGGCTCGACCTCGGCCGCGACGTCGACGTGGTGCTGATGCGGCAGGACCCGCCGTTCGACATGGGTTACATCACCGCGACCCACCTGCTCGAGCGGATCGAGCGCGAGACGCTGGTGGTCAACAATCCCGCCAGCGTCCGCAACGCGCCCGAAAAGGTCTTCGTGCTGGATTACCGGCGCTTCATGCCGCCCACGCTGGTGACGCGCAGTGCCGAGGAGGTGCGTGCCTTCATGGGTCGCCATGGTGCGGTGGTGGTCAAGCCGATCCACGGCAACGGGGGCAAGGCGATCTTCAAGGTGCCCGAAAGCGGCGAGAACCTGTCCGCGCTGATCGAGGTGTTCAACCAGACCTGGCCCGAGCCGCACATGGTCCAGCCGTTCCTCCCCGAGGTTGCCGACGGAGATAAACGCATCGTGCTGGTCGACGGCGAGTTCGCGGGCGCGATCAACCGCAAGCCGGGCGAGGGCGAGTTCCGCTCCAACCTCGCTCAGGGCGGCTACGCAGAGGTGGCGACGCTTACCGCGCGCGAGGAGGAGATTTGCGCGGCGCTCGGCCCCGAGCTCGAGCGGCTCGGCCTGATCTTCGTCGGCATCGACGTGATCGGCGGAAAGTGGTTGACCGAGATCAACGTCACCAGCCCGACCGGGATCGTCTCTATCGACGCCTTCAACGGCACCGACACGGCGGCGCGCATCTGGGAGGCGATCGAGGGGCGCCTGGCGCGGGCATAGCCCGAACCCTTCCGCGCCGCCGATCATTGTTAGCCCCATGCAGGACTTCATCTTCGACGCCATCGCCTGGGGCGGGTACTGGGGCATCCTCCTCCTGATGGCGATCGAGAACGTGTTTCCGCCGATCCCGTCGGAAGTGATCATGGGCATCGGCGGGGTTCTGGTGGCGCGCGGAACGATGGAGTTCTGGCCGCTGATCCTGGCCGGGACGATCGGTTCGACCGCCGGCAACTACGTCTGGTACTGGGTCGGCGACAAATGGGGCTATCGCCGCCTCGCGGAATTTACCGAGCGGCACGGCCGCTGGCTGACACTGAGCTACGACGACATCGAAAAGGCGGCGAAGTTCTTCCGCGGCCACGGGCAATGGGTGGTGTTCGCGCTGCGCTGCTCGCCGTTCCTGCGCACGATGGTCTCGCTGCCTGCCGGCCTCTCGCACATGAAGCTGTGGCGCTTCCTGCTGTTCACCTTCGCCGGGGCGGCCTTGTGGAACATGCTTCTGGTCGAAGGCGGACGGCGCCTCGCCCCGCTGATCGAGCGCTACGAGAACGTCGCGAGCTGGGTGATCGTGGGCTTCTTCGCGCTGATCGTGCTGGTCTACATCTACCGCGTCATCACCTGGAAGCCGCGCGAGAATTAACGGGCGCGCGGGTGGGCAGACCGGTAAGTGTCGAGCAGCGTCGCGGCATCGACCTTGGTGTAGATCTGCGTAGAGCCGAGGCTGGCATGGCCGAGCAGCTCCTGCAGGCTGCGCAAGTCAGCTCCCGCGCCGAGCAGGTGGGTGGCGAAGCTGTGGCGAAGGGCGTGCGGCGTAGCAGTTGCCGGCAGGCCGAGCGCGAGGCGCGCGCGCGCCATCGCCTTTTGCACCATGCCCTGGCCGAGCGGGCCGCCCCTGGCACCGCGGAACAAGGGTTCGGGCCCGGCGAGCGGCCAGGGACTCCGCGCTGCGTAATCCGCCACGGCGGCGCGCACGATCGGCAGCAACGGCACCACGCGCTGCTTTCCGCCCTTGCCGGTGACCATCAGCGTCTCGCCGAGCGGCAGGTCGCCGCCCTTGAGCGACAGCGCCTCGGCGATGCGCAGGCCGGCGCCGTACATCAGCAGCAGCACCGCACGGTCGCGCGCGCCGATCCACTCCTCGGCCGCCGACTGCCTGACGACGACCGCGATATTGGTGGCATCGTCGGGCGTGACCGGACGCGGCAGGCCTTTCTTGATGCGCGGCCCGCGCATCCGGGGCGCGGTGGGGTCGGCATGCCCGGCCTGCTCGCGGGCGAAGCCGAGGAATGCCTTGAGCGCCGACAGCTCGCGCGCCGCGGAGACGTTGCCGATGCCGTCGGCGCGGCGCGCGGCGAGCTGGGTGCGCAGGGCAACTGCATCGAGCCGGGCGAGGGCGGGCCAGTCTTCGGCGGGCACTTCGTCGAGCAATCGCGCCGCGGTGGAGACGTAGGCCCGCACGGTGTGCGGCGAACGACGGCGTCCTGTCGCCAGGTGCTGGCCCCACTGCTCGAGAAGGTCGGCGCGGCTCATGCCGCTGCCAGCGCGTCCGGCACCAGCTCGCCGAGCAGCGCATCGAGCAACGGCATGCCCTGCGGCGTGACGCCGACGCGATCGCCCCGGCTCCACGCCAGGCCGAGCTTTTCGTGGAAGGCCAGTCGGTCGCGATCGATCAAGGCCGAGACGGGAAGGCCGACTTTCCGCGCCAGCGCCTGCAGATCGACACCCTCGCGAAGGCGGAGGCCCATCAGCAGCGCTTCGGCGGCCTGTTCGCGGGGGACCAGCGCTTGCTCTTCGGCCAGACCGTGGCCGTTGCGTTCGACCGCATCGAGGTAGTTCTCGGGCTTCCGGTGCCGCTGCGTTGCCATCCCGCCGCGACGGCCGTGCGCGCCGGGGCCGATGCCGGCGTAATCGTGGTAGCGCCAGTAGGCGAGATTGTGCCTGCTCTCCTCGCCGGGCCGGGCGTGGTTGCTGACTTCGTAGGCCGGCAGCCCGGCGGCGGCGGTGCGCTCCCGCGTCAGCTCGAACAGGTCGGCGGCCGGATCGTCGGCCAGCGGCTCGAATGCGCGTTGCCGCACGTCGGTGGCGAAGCGCGTGCCCGGCTCGATCGTCAACTGATAGAGCGACAGATGCCCCGTGCCGAAACCGAGGGCGCGGGTCAGCTCCGCGTCCCAGAGTTCGGGCGTCTGGCCAGGCCGGGCGTAGATCAGGTCGAAGCTGACTTTCGCGAAGTGCCGCTGCGCGGTGTCGAGCGCGGCGAGCCCCTCACTCACATCGTGCAGGCGCCCGAGGAAATGCAGCGCCTCGTCGTCGAGCGCCTGGAGCCCGAGCGAGACGCGGTTGATGCCGGCAGCCGCCAACGCGGCGAGCTTGGCCGCCTCGACCGACGAAGGATTGGCTTCGAGCGTGATCTCGATCCACTGTGCGAAGCCCCATAGCCGCTCCGCCGTTTCGAGCAGCGCGGCGACCAGTTCCGGCGGCATCAGCGACGGCGTACCTCCGCCGAAGAACACCGACTCCAGCGCCTCGCCGCTTGCCAGCTCCGCCTCGTGGCGCATGTCGACGAGCAGCGCCTCCTGCCACTGCACCGCATCCACGCCATCGCGCACATGCGAGTTGAAGTCGCAGTATGGGCACTTCTTCAGGCAGAACGGCCAGTGGATGTAGAGCGCGCGGGCCATGGCCGTGAACCTACCGTCCGAACTGCTCCGCGACCAGCTTGGCGAACGCATCGGCGCGGTGGCTGATGCGGTGCTTCTCGGCCGGGTCCAGCTCGGCGAAGCTCCGGTCGTAACCCGTGGGCACGAAAACCGGGTCGTAGCCGAAGCCCATAGTGCCGCGGGGCGGCCAGGCGAGCGTCCCATCGGCCCGGCCTTCGTATACGAGGAGTTCGCCGTCGGGCCATGCGAGCGCCAGGACGCACGAGAACCAGGCGCCGCGCGGGGCCTCGGGGCCCTTCGCCTGCAGCATGCCCTCGACCTTGCCCATCGCCATGTACCAGTCGCGGCCCGGATCGCCTTCGAACCACTGCCGCTCGGCCCAGTCGGCGGTCCACACGCCGGGCAAACCGCCGAGCGCCGCCACCGACAGCCCGCTGTCGTCGGCGAGCGCGGGCAGGCCCGAACTTTCGGCCGCGGCGCGCGCCTTGATGAGCGCGTTGTCGACGAAAGTGCGGCCGGTCTCGGCAGGCTCGGGCAGGCCGAGCGATCCGGCGGAGATGCACTCGACGCCGTAAGGCTCGAGCAGCGCGGCGATTTCCTTGAGCTTGCCCGCGTTGTGCGTGGCGATGACCAGCTTGCCGGAGCCGAGCGTGCGACTCATCCCAACCTCGTCATCCCCGCGAAAGCGGGGACCCAGTAGCAGTTGGGCGCTGCGCGCGATTGTTCGTTCGCTGAGTTCCCGCTTTCGCGGGAAAGACGAAGGGACGTTTTCACTTCGCCACGGCCGCGTCCTGCGCGGCGAAGATGCGGTCGCAGCCGATGCGGGCGAGGCGCAGCAGGCGCAGCAGGCCTTCCTCGTCGTAACAGGCTCCCTCGGCCGTGGCCTGGACCTCGGCGATCTTGCCGCCTTCGAGCAGCACGAAGTTGGCGTCGGCGTCGGCCGCGCTGTCCTCGAGGTAATCGAGGTCGAGCACCGCCGTGCCCTGGTGGATTCCGCAGCTGACGGCGGCGACCTTGCTCTCGATCGGGTCCTCGGTGATCATCCCGTTCGCCATCAGCTTGTCGACCGCGAGGCGCAGCGCCACCCAGGCGCCCGAGATCGCCGCCGTGCGCGTGCCGCCGTCGGCCTGGATGACGTCGCAATCGAGCACCACCTGCCGTTCCCCGAGTTTCGAGAGGCTTGTCACTGCGCGCAAGGATCGCCCGATAAGGCGCTGAATTTCCTGTGTTCGTCCGCTCTGCTTGCCCTTGGCCGCCTCGCGCTGCCCGCGGGTATGAGTGGCGCGCGGGAGCATCGAATATTCGGCGGTGACCCAGCCCTGCGCCTTGCCGCGCAGGAACGGCGGGACCTTTTCCTCGACGCTGGCGGTGACGATCACTCGGGTGTCGCCGAACGAAACGAGGACCGATCCCTCGGCGTGCCTGGTATAGCCGGTCAGGATCTCGATGGCGCGCATTTCGTCGGGCGCACGGCCGGATGGTCGCATGGGAAAGCTCCGTAGCCGGGGGTTCGGCTTTTCTGCGGCTCCCGTAGCGACTAGATACGCGCCTGTCATGGCCTCTCCCCCCGTCACCGAACTGACCGAACGCGCCCGGGCGATATTCCGCCTGGTGGTCGAAGGTTATCTCGATAGCGGAATTCCCGTCGGCTCGAAGACGCTGGCCGCGGAGGGGGGGATCAACCTGTCGCCTGCCTCGATCCGCTCGGTGCTGGGCGAGCTCGAGACGCTCGGGCTGCTCGCCGCGCCGCACACCAGCGCGGGCCGCATGCCCACCGAACTGGGTCTGAGGCTGTTCGTCGACGGCATGATGCAGGTCGCCGAGCCGAGCGCGCACGAACGGGCTGCGATCGAACGGCGCCTCGGCCAGCCGGGGCCGATCGAGGCCGCCCTGGAGGCGACGAGCGCGGTGCTTTCGGACATTTCCGGAGCGGCGGGCATGGTGATGGTACCGCGCCGCGAGCCGCGCCTCGCGCAGATGAATATCCTTGCGCTCGACCAGGGCCGCGCTCTGGCGGTGCTTGTCGGCGAAGACGGCTCGGTCGAGAACCGCGTGCTGGTGCTGCCGCCGGGCACCTCCGCTTCCGCGCTGCAGGAAGCCTCGAACTACATCACCGCGCGGCTTACCGGCCGCACGCTGGCCGAAGCGGCGAGGGCGATGCAGGCCGAGATCACCTCGGGCCGCTCGGCGCTCGATGCCGCGAGCCGCGACCTGGTCGAGCGCGGCCTCGCGGTGTGGAGCGAGGACGCGGCGCGGCGTCCGGTGCTGATCGTGCGCGGACAGGCCAGGCTGCTCGACGATGCCGCGCTTTCCGATATCGAGCGGGTCCGTTCGCTGCTCGACGACCTCGAGGACAAGCAGTCGGTCGCCGAGCTGCTCGACCAGGCGCGCGAGGCGGACGCTACCCGTATCTTCATCGGCAGCGAGAACCGGCTGTTCGCGCTGTCCGGCTCGTCGGTGATCGCCGCGCCCTATCGCGACCGCGAGGGCAAGGTCGTCGGCGTGCTCGGGGTGATCGGGCCGACGCGGTTGAATTACGCGCGGGTCGTGCCCATGGTGGATTTCACCGCCCGATCGCTGGGCAAACGCATTGGCTGAGAACACCGGAAAAACGATGAACGACAACGGGAAACCGCACGACGAAGCGGTCGAAAAGGAACTGGCGGGCGTGCCCGAGGAACTGCTCGACAAGAGTTCGCCTGGGGGCGAGGCCGAGGAAGGCACGATCGAGGAAGCTCTCGATTCGCTGCGCGGCGATCTCGAGAAGGCGCAGCAGGAGATGCTCTACGCCAAGGCCGAAGTGCAGAACGTGCGCCGGCGGATGGAAAAGGACATCCACGATGCGCGGGCCTATGCCGCGACCGGCTTCGCGCGCGACGTTCTTTCGGTGGCCGACAACCTCGCCCGCGCGCTCGACCACGTGCCGCCCGAAATGCGCGAGGACGACAAGCTCAAGGGCTTCCTCGCCGGCATCGAGGCGACCCAGCGCGAGCTCGACAAGGTGTTCGGGCTCCACGGCATCAGCCGCATCGCCGCCAAGGGGCTGCCGCTCGACCCCAACCAGCACCAGGCCATGCTCGAAATCCCCACCGACGAAGCCGAGCCCGGCACCGTCGTGCAGGAAATGCAGGCCGGCTACATGATCAAGGACCGCCTGCTCAGGCCGGCGATGGTCGGGGTGGCGAAGAAGCGGGACTGACAGCTAGGAAAGCTTGATTAGCTCCGCCGCCTTTGTGAGCTCGTTCGCGATTTCCCTGATCGATTGATACGTAAGTCGAGTAGCTGGCTGGATTCGCTCTGCAGCTGCGCCTGCGTTCGAAAACTCCGCGTAGCGCTCATCATCGTGATCGATCAGACCGAGCTGGCTGTGGACGATGTCAGTTCGCAAGGAGTTGAGTTCTTG
>Ga0307505_10001045_pt1 | contig 24766 bp, 16 predicted proteins | sample 23_S_MG_FD_202183 | JGI IMG/M metagenome (GOLD analysis project Ga0307505, IMG submission 202183) | Soil microbial communities from Populus trichocarpa stands in riparian zone in the Pacific Northwest, United States - 23_S | ecosystem: Environmental > Terrestrial > Soil > Riparian zone > Trees... | reverse complement strand
CTCCGTCGCGATCCACTCATCCCAATCCTTCAGCGCTCCTTCGACCTGGATCATGTGCCGCTCGCGTTTTTGCTTGACCTTCTTGCGTATCTCGACGGGGAGGGGTTCGAGAAGTCCAAAGGTGATGTTCACGGGTTGGAAGTTCTTGGTTTCGACATTCGAAACGTATCGGCATAGAGCCCCGATCGCCGAGGTCTGCGGAGCCGTCAGCAAAGGTTGATCGCGTAATACTCGTACGGCGTTTAGTCCCGCAAGCCAGCCGGTCGCGACCGATTCAACATAACCTTCGACGCCCGTGATCTGGCCGGCGAAGAAGAGTTTTGGATTCACCTTGGTAGCAAGCGTCTCGTTCAGGATCTTCGGGGAGTTGATGAACGTATTCCTATGTATCTGGCCGAACTGTAGAAACTCGGCGTTCTGAAGGCCGGGTATGAGTTTCAATACTCGCTCTTGTTCGCCGTACCGGAGATGGTTTTGGAAGCCGACGAGGCCAAACGCGTCCGCCATCAGGTTTTCCTGTCGAAGCTGAACGCAGGCGTACGGTTCTTCACCGGATCTCCGGTGGCGTAGTCCTTTCGGCTTCATCGGCCCGAATCGGAGCGTATCGACGCCGCGTCGAGCGATCTCCTCGATCGGCAGACAGCTTTCAAACCAATGGGTGTCCTCGAAACGCTTTAACGGGACGGACTTAGCCTCGATCAGAGCGTCGAAGAAAACTTGATATTCTTCGCGATCCATCGGACAGTTTACGTAGTCGGCCCCGCCTTTATCGTACCTCGCAGCTTTCCAGGCGATCGACATATCGATCGAGTCCGCAGCGACGATCGGAGCGATAGCGTCGTAAAAGTACAGTTGATCGTCGCCGGTAAATCGCATGATCTCAGCGGTCAGCGCGTCGGAGGTCAGCGGACCAGTGGCGATGATCGTTACGCCGTCATCTGGTATGGTCCGTATCTCTTCGCGGATGATCTCGATATTCGGATGAGCTTCGATCTTTTCAGTGATCAGTTCGGCAAACTTAATGCGGTCAACAGATAGGGCTGCTCCGGCCGGAACTCGTGTCGCCGCAGCGGCCGCCAGGACAAGCGACCCGCCGCGTCTCAATTCTTCCTTTAACAAATACGGTGCAGAACCCGGTTCGTCACTCTTTAGCGAGTTCGAGCAAACGATCTCGGCAAGCTTATCTGTGCGATGAGCCGGCGTCTGCAATACGGGACGCATTTCAAACAACCTTACTTGTGCGCCGGCTTCGGCTGCCTGCCAGGCTGCTTCAACCCCGGCGAGGCCGCCGCCGACAACATTGATGTGTTGGATCATAGTTCTTATCAATCAAGTATAACTGACAAGGCCCGAACATCCGTCACTAAACCCTTGACAATAAACAATGTTTAATTCATTATTAGTGTTGCTCTTTCCTCTCTCGCCGGAAGAGTGTGCCCACCTGCACAAACGAACCCGCGGTTTCTAAGCTCTTCTCAATTTCAACCGGCACTGAGCGCTTACCGCTCGGAAAATAAATGGAAACCTATCTACGCGGCGACTCGCACGCGAACCTTCCCTACCCTCCCCTAACTGAGCAAACCGATTCTGATTTTGAACAACTTCCTCCCGGATTTGGGTTTACAACTCTGCACAATCTAGGCGATTCGATCTTTACGTCGATCCCGGATGCTGTACTTGTGATCGATCGATTCGGCATCATCGACCGGGTTAACCCGGCAACCTGTGAACTCACCGGGTTTTCGCAGACCGAGCTGGTCGGCAGTTCGGTCGACGTTCTGACGCGCAATAGGCGTCTCTTCAAGCGTATTTTCAAGGAAACTCTCGGTGGAAAGAAGGTCGGAAGCCGATTCGAGATGCACTGCAACCGAAAGGACCGTTCGCGGTTTCCCGTTTCGATCTCGACATCGTCGATCTACGATCCGCAGACGCATTCGCACAAACTGGTGTGCGTCGCCCGCGACGTCTCTGAACGGAAACGGCTTGAGGCCGAATCGCGTGCGATGTCGAGGATAACTCACGGAGTTACGACGACGGCGAATTTGGAGGAGCTGTTCAAACTCATACATTCCACGATCAGAAGGATCGTGTACGCCGAGAATTTCTTCGTAGCGCTGTTCGAGCCTGCAACCGAAATGCTCACCATGCAGTTTTGGGTGGATAAGTATGATCCGATGCCCGGTCCTTTGAAAGTCGGAAGATCCTTGAGCGCATACGTTTTCCGCAAGGGCGAGCCGATGCTGCTGACCGACGCGGATGCGAAAAAGATCATTGAGACGGGAGAGGTCGAGTCCGTCGGGACGGATTCTCCGATATGGTTGGGTGTGCCGCTGAAGACGCCGGCCGGTCCGATCGGCGTACTGGTCGTGCAGGATTACGAAAACTCCGACACCTACAGCGAGCGGGACGTCGAACTGCTTTCGGCAGTGGCCGATCAGATAGCCGTCGCCATCGAGCGCAAGCGTAGCGACGACGCCCTCAAACTCAGCCAAGAGCGGTTTGAGTTGGTCACCCAGGCGACGAGCGATGCGATCTGGGATTGGAATCTTTATTCGGACGAGACATGGTGGAACGAGGGCGTCTGCAAGCTTTTCGGCTACACGTCCGAAGAGATGGGCAACGACATCAAGTTCTGGCGAGAGCGGCTGCATCCTGAAGACAGGGAACGAGTTATCAGAGATATCTCGCAGCATATCGATACCGGAAAGGCGAATTGGACGGACGAATATCGCTTCTTGCGAAAGAACGGAACGTTCGCCCACGTCATCGACCGTGGCTATGTCGTTTACGACGAAAACGAGATGCCCATAAGGATGATCGGATCCATGATGGATGTGACCGACCGCAAGGTGCTCGAAGACCAGCTCACTCATCAGGCTTTGCACGATCCGCTGACGAATATCGCGAATCGGGCGCTGTTCTCGAATCGAGTAGACCATGCGTTGGCAAAGCTTCCGCGGGTCGGGTCGAAGCTCGCGGTATTGTTTCTCGACCTCGATAATTTCAAGTCGATCAACGACAGCCTGGGCCACGCGGCGGGTGACAAACTGCTGATCGCCGTAGCGGAAAGGCTCCAGGATTGCCTTCGCACGACGGACACGGCGGCGAGGCTCGGCGGCGACGAATTCTCCGTGCTTTGCGAGTCTGTGACAAAGGTTGAAGAGGCGGTAATGATCGCCGAGCGGATCCTGCAGGTCTTTCAGCAGCCGTTCATGATCGACGGCAAGGAGACGCACGTCGGAACATCGATCGGGATCGCGGCGAGCAGCGATGACGCGAAGACGAGCGAAGCGCTTCTTCGGAACGCGGACCTTGCGATGTATCTCGCAAAGAATGAAGGCAAAGGCACTTACGTCGTCTTCGAGCCGAAGATGCGTGAGGCTCTGATGGAGCGGATCGAGCTTGAAGAAGATCTTCGACGCGGTATCGACCACCATGAATTCGTGGTTCATTACCAGCCGATCCTCGAGCTGACGACCAGTAAAATGATGGGGATGGAAGCGCTCGTTCGCTGGAACCATCCGAAGTACGGGCTGCTTTCGCCGATGAAGTTCATACCGCTTGCCGAGGAGACGAATCTGATCGTTCCCTTGGGTGCGTGGGTACTTCGTGAGGCGTGCCGGCAGGCACAGGAATGGCGGGAAAAGCACCACGAGAACAACGACTTTTCGCTCACCGTCAACATCTCGATCCGGCAGTTCCAGCAAAAGGAGCTGGTTGATATGGTCAGTCGGGCGCTGCTTGCCTCGGGGCTTCCCGCTCGCTGCCTGATCCTCGAAATTACCGAGAGCTTCATGATGCAGGACACAGAAGCGACGATTGTTAAGCTGCAGATGCTGAAAGACTTAGGCGTGCGGCTCGCGATCGATGATTTCGGCACGGGCTACTCCAGCTTGAGCTATCTGCAGCGGTTCCCGGTCGATATTTTGAAGATCGACAAGTCTTTTGTGGATAAGCTCGGTCAGGGAAGCGAAGGCAATGCCGTTGCGAAAGCTATCATAATGATGGGCGATTCGCTGAACCTGAAGACCATCGCCGAGGGCATCGAACATCCCGAACAGATCGGCGAACTGCAATCACTCGGCTGCGGAGCCGGCCAAGGCTATCATTTTGCCAAACCGTTAAACACGAGCGACATGGAAGCGTTCCTCGCGGCCCGGGCCTGACGCCGGCAAAAGTTCCCGTAAAAGATCCAGGAAAAACGCCGTGATGCCAGAAAAAGCGCGCACCCTGCACCGCTTTTTTGCGCGCTATTTTTGCTGGTCCCGCGAGCCTTGATGCACTCATATGTTGAGATCCTGTTTTTTAGAGGAACAGGCGTTGATGCAGTGATCGGTTCAGCGGTTTGGCGCTCCTGGGAGGCCGCGACCAAATAGTACTTGCAAAGTAGTTGCACGAATGATACATTCGTTTCTGATGGAGGAACGAGTGTAGATGAACAGAGTACATTGGGAAATAGTGCCGCGAGGGGACGTGTCGACAAATGGGGCACGGCTTTACGTCTCGATCAACAAGGAAGGGTATATCACGTTCAATCCGCGGGTTTTTGAGCGGCTCGGTAAACCCCAAGCCGTGCTACTGATGTTCGACCGCCTGAACAGCCGCATTGCTTTGAAGCCGACTGTCAAAGCATTCAAAAACGCATACCCAATTCGCACACGCAACGACCGGGGGAGCCGGATCGTTCGGGCGGCCCGCCTGCTTATTGAGTACGGCCTTCAGATCCCCGAACTTCTTGAGTTCAAGGGAATCGAGTTCGACCGAGACGGCCTGCTCGTCCTCGACCTCCGCACCGCCCGCGCATCGAATCGCGGAACGAGACGCGGGAAGACTTATCCAAAGAACGCTGCTGCCGAATAACGAGTACTTATTAGCGTCGCCTCGCCTTCGAGCGGACGCGATACAGCCGTTCAGTGAAACCGCCTTCTTCGACGAATGCTTTTTCGAGCGAGGCGATCTGGCGGTCGAGCAGGCTGCAGGCGACGGCGATAAGTGCAAGGGCTCCGTTGGCGGCGATCTCGGGGTAGGTGGCTGTTGTTGTGGACTTTGTGGACGGCGTGGACTTTGTGGACTGAGGACGTCCATCAGGTCCACTTCGTCCGATCTGTCCATTCTTTACCGCGACAACCCACGCAGCCACGTCGTCGGCTGTTTCCGGCCGGGCATCGATCAACGCCGCACGCCGGGCATCATCGCGTTGCCATTCGGTCAAGCGGCGATGCCGTAGAAAATCTTCATAGTCGAGCTTCAATTCTTCGAGGCTGGCACGCGCGACGCTCGTCAGCTTGAGTTCCATCTTCTTCGACGTACCGCTCGCCTGACTCCCCTCGGCGATGTTCTGAACTCCGCTCCGAGCGGCCTGAACCATCTGATCGTTCGTCCGGCTCCGGCGGTCGATGTATCGGTCACAAAACCTAACCGTCACGTCGTAAGCAAGCTGCGCCACCTGAAAGCTCTTGAGCTTCTTATATCCGCCGTGCTTTGGGATCAGCTTTTCCGGCTCCTTCATAGGTCGTGTTTGGTTAGGAGGTAGCGGAACTGGTGGACTTCCATTTTTAGGAGTTCGGCGGCGCGGGTGCGGTTGTTGCCGGTTTTTCGCATGGCTTCGGTGACGAGGTGGCGTTCGATGGAGTCGAGGTATGACTTGATATCGAGGCCTTCGTCGGGAAGGTGTTGAGGAATGGCTGCGGATGAAGATCTGCGGCCGTTCGTGTTTTCTGACAGAGAATCGGCGGAGATCTCGGAGCCGTCGGGGGCGAGGGTGACGGCGCGTTCGATGGTGTGTTCGAGTTCGCGGACGTTGCCGCGCCATTCGCGTGACGAAAGCGAATCGACGGCGGCGGACTCGATCGCGACGGATTTGCCCGATCGCTTGCTGAATTTTCGAACGAAGTGATCGACGAGCATCGGGATGTCTTCGCGGCGTTCGCGGAGCGCGGGGACGTGGATCGGGATGACGGAGATGCGGTAGAAGAGGTCCTGCCGGAATCCGCCGTCGTCGATCATTGCACCGAGGTCGCGGTTGGTGGCGGTGATGACGCGCGAATCCACTTCGATCTCCTTTGCCGAGCCAAGCCGACGCACGCTTCCGTCCTGCAAAACGCGGAGCATTTTTACCTGCATCGTCGCCGGCATATCGCCAATTTCGTCTAAAAATATCGTGCCCTTGTCGGCGGATTCGAAAACGCCTGCGCGGTTTTGGTCGGCGCCGGTGAATGAGCCTTTCATAAATCCGAACAGCTCGGATTCGAGCAGCGTCTCGGTCATCGCGCCGCAGTTGACGGGGATGAACGGCTGCTCGGCGCGGTCGGAGAGTTCGTGGATGGCGCGTGCGACGAGTTCCTTGCCGGTGCCGGATTCGCCGGTGACGAGCACGGTCGAGCGTTCGCGTGCCACGGCCTCGATCATCCGGAAAAGCTCCTGCATTTTCGAGCTCGTTCCGATGATGTTGCGGATGCTGCCGGTCGCCCGCTGTGCCTGTTTGAGCACGCGGTTCTGATTCAGCAGCTCGCGTCGTTCGAGCGTGCGGCGGACGATGAGTTTGAGTTCTTCGTTGTTGAATGGCTTTTGAATGAAATCGTCGGCGCCGAGTTTGAAGGCTTCGCGGGCGGTCTCGATTGTGCCGAACGCGGTCATCAGGACGAAGCCGATATCCGTGTCGATCGCACGAACTTTTTTGAGCAGTTCGATGCCGTCCATGTCCGGCATTCGAACGTCGGAGATGATCGCGTCGACCGGCTCCGTTTTGAGATGATTGACCGCCGCTCGCCCGTGCGGCGCCGTCGCGACCGTATACCCTTCCGCGCCGAACACGGCGCTCAGCACCTCGCGGTAACCCTTTTCGTCGTCAACTATCAGGAGGTTGGGCATCGGTTAAATGTCATCGGACGCGATCGAGCGGAATACCATCGTGATCGTTGTGCCTTTGCCCGGCGTGCTCTGGATGTCGATGGTGCCGCCGTGGTCGCTCACTATCTTATACACTATCGAGAGGCCGAGTCCCGTTCCGCCGGAGCCGCTGATGAACGGCTCGAAGACGTGCTCGAGCATTTCTTCGCTCATGCCGGTGCCGGTGTCGGCGAATTCGATGAGGACGCGGTTGCCCGCGGTGTGGGCGAGGCGAACGCTGAGCTTGCCGCCGTCGGGCATCGCCTGAAGCGCGTTTCGTGCGAGGTTCCAGAAGACCTGCTTGAGCTGTGTCTCGTCCGCGAGGATCGCGGCCGGTTCGGTGGGAAGTTCGAGATCGAATTCGTGGTCGGCTGAGACTTCGGGGCTGTGTTTGATAAGAGCTAGACAGTCGCTCAACGCGGTGGAAACATCGACCTCATCCCGGCGGGTGCCGCTGCCGTTCGTGGTCGGCCGGGCGTAGGCGAGGAAGTTCGTGATGATCGTGTTCATCCGGTCGGATTCGCGGAGCACGACGTCCATCAGCTTGGTTTCGTCTGTCTGCTCGCCGGCACGCTCCTGTAGGAATTGAAGCGCCGAGCTCATCGACCCGAGCGGATTGCGGATCTCGTGCGCGAGTCCGGCGGCCATCCGCCCGACAGCAGCAAGCCGGTCAGAACGCCGCACCGTCTCTTCCAGCCTTCGCATCTTTGTCACGTCCTGAAATGTCATGATCAGCCCGTTCGTCTGGCCTGAGCGTCCGGTGAGCGGAACGATCGAGCACATCACGGCGACGCTGTCGGTGCTGTCGTTCCTCTGAAATTCCCATTCGAAATGGACCGCCTCAAATTCTTGTCGGCTTTCCGGGTCGAGCAGGTGGCCAACGCGGTTTCGGATGTCGCAGCCGAAAAGGTCGAAGATGTTCTGGCCGATCGCGGCGGACGACCGGATGCCTGTTATTTCCTCAGCCGAGCGATTGAAGGCGTATACGCGTCCAACGAGGTCGGTCGTAACCAGACCGGTGCCGATCGATTCGACGATACGTTCGTGAAGCACGTTCAGATTCGCGAACATCTCCTCGGCAAACTTCAACTCTTCGCTCAGCTTGCGACGCTCTGACAGGCGCGCCGCAAGCAGCCCGACGAGTAGGATCGCGACGACGTTAACGCCGACGATCTGCAGGATGCGCGAGGGCGGTTGATCGCCCGAGCCGGACTGGAGTAGGTTCTGGGCGGCCAATCCTGAAAGAAGGCCGAAAGAGACGGCGCTGGCGATCGCAAAATAGAGCGTCTCGGCCTTGCCAAAGAAGAATCCCGCGACGCTGATCAGGACGATATATAGCGTTACATAGGGCGAGATAATGTCGCCGGTCTGCCAGACGAGCCAGGTCGTGAGCGCGAGATCGATAATGAACTGAATGCGGATCTGGTCGAGGATCCGCGGGGCGGTTCGGACGGCGACTAGGTATATGACCGTGAGTCCGGCGGTCAGCGCGAATGCGATCACCAGGCCGTCCGATATACCATCCGATGAGGGATCAAATATGCCGGTGGTCCGCCATAGGTTGGCCATCAGCAGGAAAAGGATAAACCCTACGCGGCCGAAGATCAGCCGGTAGGCCTTTGTCTTCAGTGACGAATCTTCCGGTGAAGGCTGCTGAGAGCGCCAGGGCATAGGAACACAGTTGGTGAAACGTCGAAGCACGGCAGTTTTCCAGCCATGCGACTTGTAAGAAATACGGTTAGATTCTACCTGAAAACCTCAATAGACAACTGTCCCGTCCGAAAATTTGAAATGGAATGAGCCGGTTAAACCGAAAGTTCTGCGATGCTAAGCGAACCGAAAAGTCGGAAACGAGTGCTGCCGGACACTAGATACAAGATGTTGTGGTAGGATTACGTTTCCTGCACAAGCACCTCGAAAATTCTGTTGACATCGCCCCATGATGTGAGCAAACTGACGGTGTTAAACGTTCACCCGTTTTCTGGAAACTTGGAACAATTAGTTGTTTGGCTCGTTTCACGCCGACAAAGTGTGCCGGTGAAGTTTTTTTAGCGATATTCGCTTGGAATTTCTTTAGACCATTTGGTCAATGATCCGGTTTTATTGGACGATCCGTTTTTGGAGAGATCGAAAGGCACATGAACAACATAAGTGATCCTCGCGCCACCCTCGCAGGCCTTCTCAAACGCACAGTTGAGATGGGAGGATCAGATCTACATATTCGCGTCGACACGCCGCCGCAGGTCCGTGTACACGGGCTGATGCAGCCGCTCGAAGACTGGGAACCGCTTACGCCGGAAGATACGGCGAAGCTCGCTTACGCGTACATCACGCCCAAACAGGCCGACCAGTTTGCCAAGCAAATGGAACTTGACCATTCGCTCGGGCTCGAAGGGCTTTCGCGGTTCCGCGTCAACATTTTCAAGCAGAAGGAAACGATCGGCGGCGTATTTCGCGTGATACCGTACGAAATTCGTTCGTTCGAGGAACTCGGGCTGCCGCATATCGTCTCGGACCTGTGCCGCAAGCCTCGCGGGCTCGTGCTCGTGACGGGGCCGACCGGCTCGGGTAAATCGACCACGCTTGCGACGATGATCGACCGCATCAACACGACGCGGCATCAGCATATTTTGACGATTGAGGACCCGATCGAATATCTCCACACTCACAAGAGTTGTGTCGTCAGCCAAAGGGAGCTTGGCACAGACGCGATGACTTTCTCCGACGCGCTGCGTACGGGTCTCCGGCAGGACCCGGACGTCGTGCTCGTCGGGGAAATGCGCGATCTCGAGACGATCGAGATGGCGCTTCGAGTGGCAGAAACCGGCCACCTGACGTTCGCAACGCTGCATACGAATACCGCTGCGTCGACGATCACACGTATCATCGACGTTTTCCCCTCGGGACAACAGGCCAATATTCGTACGCAGCTTTCGAACGTTCTTGAGGGGATCATGTGTCAGGCATTGCTGCCCAACGCAGGCGGAAGCGGCCGCGTAATGGCAATGGAGATCCTGATCCCGAATTCCGCAGTGCGAAACCTGATCCGCGAGGACAAGATCCACCAGATCTATTCGATGATGCAGACGGGTTCGGACAAATACGGAATGCAGACGCTGAACCAATCGCTTGCGACTCTCTACCGCAAACGGCAGATCACGCTTGAGATGGCGATGTCGCTTTCGGCAAATGTCGATGAGCTGATGGATCTCGTCGGCCATCAGGTTCGCCCGAGTGCAGCCACAGCGGAGACGAATTCTTTGCAAAGGTTTCGAGGAACGCTCTAGCTAAAAGGCTAAGCGGAAGTCGAACGATTAGAAAAAAATTAAGTCTGGTGCCCACGGCCAGCCGGAATTTGTATGAGAAGTACTTTTGCGGCACGGCGACAACGCACGTCCGGGTTTGAGACCGGCACGTCTCGCGAGTTTGCAGAGTTTGGAAACACCCCTGACCAGTTAGCCGTTGTGTGGGGCAGCGGCCAGTCCGGCATTGTTGCGGCATCGCCGCAGGCCGGACCGAGCGGCGTTTTCGCGCTCGACGTTACACGTTTTCCGTCCGACTTCAACCTCGGAGCATCCATCGAGATGCGCCGCCGAAATCAGCTCGGGCTGCCGCAGATGTCGCAGCGGACCGTGCTCGCGACCGCGCCTTCGCAATTCTCGGAACGTACCCGGATCATCGCCCTCGACGGCGAGCGGCTGACGTTCGATGAAGATACGCTTTCCGAATGGCTCGTCAACGCCGAACAGCAGATGCTGCTCGGAACCGATAATCATCCGATCTTCGAAACCTCGCTTGAGGACACCGCATGTGCTATCGGGCGCCTGCCGAACGGGCAAATAACGCTCACTGAAGTTTCGCGCGAGCACATTAACAATCTTCGCGAGCGGATGAGGTCGCTGGTCGGCGGAATGGCGACCGGCACGCTCAACCTGATTGTCGAAACGCCGGTCCGCTGTGCCGCCAGATATTTTCTGACTCGCGTTCCGGAAGGGAACGAGGTTCGACGGTCCGGCAAAGAGGCCGAGGTCACCGCATTCCTGCTGATCAATCGCGGCGGTTTCAGCATGGGCCTGTGGAGTCCGAAGACGGGCCTCTTCAGCGAGTATTCGTTCCTTGCGCCGCAAGATCTGAGCGTCGATCAGAAGGCCGCTCGCGGCCGCAAGATTGCCGAACCCGGTTCATCGCCGGAAGCACGGATCGACGCCTACATCAAACAGGCACTCGATCAGTTGTTCCTCCAACTCTCGCCCGAACGGCTCGAACAGATGGGCCTTGCGAGCTACGCACAGATCGTGTGGGGCTGCGAGATGGGAATGGCCGAGCGGGTGATGCCGATCGCTCACGATTACCAGGAACAGACGGGCCTTGAGTTTTTTCAGATCCCGATCCCGGTTGATGAAGCGGTTGCAAGCGGACTGCTGATCGGGTCGTTCAATTTTGGCAATTCGGAAGCGATCGGACCGCGGATCCTGCCGGTCGTAAATCTGGCACGCGACCTTCTGGTCCAGGCCGACACCGAAGAGGTCGAACGACGGCGGCTGGAAATGCTCGAGGCGCAGAAGCGCCGAAACAGGACGATCTTCGCGATCATGGCCGCGCCGGTGATGGCATTCGCGATCTTGACTGCGTTCGCCGCGGACATCGTCCGTGAAAGGGCGTTCCTCGGTTACAGAGAATACAGCGCGGATAATGAAGCGGCACGGCTCAAGCCGGCACTCGATAGACGCCGCTCGTACGAGGCGAATCTGCAGTGGTACCAGGACTTTGTAAAACAGGTCAGCGTGCTTCGCAAACGGCAGCCGGTCGGAACAAACCTGCTTTATCAGCTCGATTCGAATTATCCGTTCGCTATCGATCCGACATTTTATGTTTCGGACATGAAGCTGTCGCCGAAGGGCGAGCTGGAGATCAAAGGTCTCGCCCGTAACAAGGACGCGATAGCCCAGTTTCTCAAATCGCTCGAGTTTGCTGCCGGTGAGGCGAGCGGCTCGCGGCTGTTCGGAAATCTGACGTATGAGGTGCAAGAGGGTGTTCCGCAAACGGCGACCGGCCAGCGGCCGAACATTCCGCCGATGACGGGGTCGACATTGACGGGAACGAACGTGCCTCCGGGAATTGTGTCCTGGACGATGAAGGGTATCTATTTGCCTTTCGCGGCGATCGCGCCGCCCGATCCGAATGCGAAACCGGCTCCGGCAGCGAATCCGAATTCCCCTGCGGTCGCACAGCCACCGGCGGCACCGGCGAGATAGGAAAGCAATATGCGAAATCCGAGACAGACAAGTGGGCTGCAATCGGCGGGAAACAGCATTCTCGTCGAATCGATCAAGTATGGCCCTATTGTGACGTTCCTTGTGATGGCTCTCATCGCAGGCGGCGCCGCTTACCTGGTCTACAGCTTTCTGCTTGCCGATTGGGCTGAATCGAACAAGCAGCTTCGGGCTCAGGTGCTGAAGAAAGAGATCGACAACAAGACGACCGAGCGAATGGTGGCGGGCGAGCCGCAGTTCCTCGCGGAGTTTAAGAAAGTTGCGGACATGTTCAACGAGGCGAAGCCGCTGCTGCCGCAGGAGACCGAGGTGTCTGAAGTGCTTGCACAGGTCGAGACTGCCGCGCAGCGAAACGGCGTCACGCTTTCGGGATTGCAGGCCGTAAAGGAATCGGTTAAATCGCCAAACGCAGCAAAGCTATATGAACGCGAGATCCGAGCGACGGTAATGGGCCCATATCCGCAAGTGGTCCGCTTTTTCGACGATGTTTCCAAGATGCCGCGCATTCTATTTGTTCAGGAGTATTCGGTAACGTCGCTTCGGGCGTCGGTGACGACCGGATTCACACTCGTCGCGTATCACGCGCCGCCGCCGGCCGAGATGCCGCCGCTTCCCGGGGATCTCGCTCAGATAGTGGAACAGTCGAAAGCGGAGGTGGCAAAGCAATGAGACCGCCAAATGCACCCCAGCCAAAACTTGGACTTTTTGACCGCCTCTCGGTCAAGCTTTTGGGAACGTTCGTGGCGACGTTCCTGATCGGATTCCTGGCGCTCTGGGCGTACGGGGTTTCTACCTCGTATCTCGAAAGCTCGCTGGCCGAAGCCGCGATGCCGCAATCGCCGCAGCCCGTCGTGATCGATCCGAATCTGCGGGCCGAACTTTCGTCGGTGATGGCATTCGACCCGAACGCTCAGCAGCCGGCGATAAGAGACCCGTTCAACGACCGCTCCGGATTAGCTGGATTGAACGCCGTTCAGCAGGCGATCGCCGGAACGGCGACGACTACGGGTGGAAGCGGCGGATCGAGTTCAACCGGCCGTTCGACGACGCCCTCGGGTACGGGCGGTTCGGGTGGTTCGGCCCCGACGGCTCCGATGTTGTCCGCGAACGAGGCGACGAAACAGAGATATGCCGCGTGGCTTGGCCGTGCGGAGACCGGCGACGTCGCTCTCGATCCGCGCGTGTTCGCGATCGACGACTTGCTGCCGGTAGGTGTGGTCGATGGCGGTAACGGCCAACAAGAGGTTTTGTTCTATTCGGAAGCCGCGGCACGGACGTTCAGCTTCCCGATCGGTACGGTATTCAATGACGGTTGGTTAAGCGAACTTCGCCCCGAGGGTGTTGTTTTCACGTCCGGAGAAGTACACCGGACTTCGAGGCTTCGTTCGTGGGCCCGGGCACTTCGCTCGGTCGGTTAGAAATGTTTGGGTGTCCCTGTGTTTCGTGAGGAATAAGGCAATGAGAAGGATCCTGGTTTCAGTTTTTGCGGTGCTCGCCACATTCAGCGTTTTGGCGAACAATTTTATTCCGGTCTCGGCTCCGGCCTCGGATGGCGCGACGCTGTCGTCGGACCTCGCTCCGCAGGGAATGGCGAGGCTTTCGGAGCAGCGAGTTTATACGCCTGCTGCTTCGGTTCCCGGCCAACCGGCGATAGCGGAGGTTCAGGCACAGCCTGACCTGGCGGCCTTTACGCCGCACACTATTGCTCCCGAGGTTGAAACGGATGTTCGGCCGCAAGCCGCTATTCCGCAGGCCGTCTCGGAGAAGCCGTACGTGAGTGCCTGGACGCACCAGCCCGCGACAAGCTTTGAGAGGGCGAAACTCGGAACGGTTCCGAACGCTGTCGGGACTGAGATCCTTTCGGGAACGCCGGCCGATCATGTCGCCATGAATTCGATCGGCGATGTTCATTCCCAGCGTGCGAGCCGGATAACCGAAGCCGAAAAAGCTCCGATCCTTCCTGCTTACGTAGCGGCAGCTACCGATGGCCCGATCGACTTCTTTAATCCCCGAGCATTGATCGAAGTGCCGACAGCGATAGCCGATCAAAACATTCTCTCGGGTGCGAATGAACATCAGATCGCGCAGGCCAGCATCCCGACTGTAGCTGAGCGGACATCATTCAACGCTGAGCCATCGAACTTTGTTCCGCGTGTACCGGAGTTTGTCGCGGCGGCCTATCAGGCGCCCGAAACGATCTTCCAGCGAGCACGATTTGTCGTCGAGCCGACCACGCTCTCGACCGAGATCCTTGGTGATCGTGTTGAACACGTGCCTGGGTATTCGACCGGGACCGCGGCTCCGGAAAGAACCACTTTGACAGCCGAGAAGGCATGGCTTCCTGCGTTCGTTTCGACGGTCTCAGAGATCACGGCGTCAGTCTTCGGCCGTGAGAGAATTTCCGCTCCCGCCGATTCGCTGACTTCGACCGACGTGCTTAGCGAGAAGTCGGAACATACGGCTATTAACGAAACAGGTGCTCCTGTCGCCGAACGGACAACGGCAAGTGCCGAGAAAGCTTGGCTGCCGTCATTCGCAGCCGCGGTCACCGAGATCGCTTCGTCGGTGATCGGAAGAGAAACGATCGCGACTCCGACGGATACTGCAGTTTCCACTGACGTGCTTGCCTCTAGCGAGACGCATGATGCAAATGGAAATGTCGCAGCATCGATCGAACGCCGGTCTGAAGCCGCAACTGCTGAAAAAGCACCGAGTCTCGCTTCGTTCGTATCGACGATCGCGGCGGCTCCGTCTGCGGTGTTCCAGAAGATGGGCCTGCTTCCGATGCCCGAAGGACCGGTCAAAACCGAAACGATCCTAAACGGCAACTCAAACCATACCGTCGCGGCAAACACGACCGCCGTCGCGGTCAACGAACGCGAAACCGCAATGCCCGATACCGCGATCGCTCCCGTGAAAGCTTCGCCGGTGCTGATCTCGACCGAGACCGCGATGAACGCGAATCTCCTTAAGCCGATGTCGGCGGGACCGCTCGTCAACGCTCCGCTGCCGAACGAGAACGCGATCGCTTCGACCGGATACAACGCAACGCCGTTCGATCGGATGATCGTCACACCTGACGTTCCGGAAGCTGTATTGAAAGCTCAACCGACGCTGATCTCAAGCAAGACCGAGTTTTCGAATGACCTGCTCAAGCCGATGAACGCGGTGGCTTCGAATCCGTTCGTCCGCCTCAGCAAGGAAGAGATCGTCGCCGCTGTCCAACAGCGTGACGGATATTGCGATCCAAACTTTGTCGGACCTCCGATCAGATTCTCGCAGACTGTTCAGCTCAGGCTCGAAGACCTTATCAATCAGTTGCACCAGCGATTCGGAGTAAATTTCATTCTTGGCGATGGCGTTGCTACGCTTCCGCTGAACGTAAAAGCAGGCTCGATCCCTTGGAATGTTTTGCTGCGTTCACAACTATTTGTTTCTGGAGTTCGTGCAAGCTGTATCGACGCAAACACGATCCAGCTTGTAAAGAATGACGAGATACCAAATCTTCAGGATAGTGCTGAAGCCAAACCGAACTTTATAAAACTGCGTTTCCTACAGCCGGGAATCAGCCAGAATATCAGCATTACGGGCCAGTCCTCCGGCGGCCAGGGCGGTGGCGGCGGTCAGGGTTGCCAAGGCGGAGGTCAGGGCGGCGGTGGTGGTGGCGGCAGTAGCGGAGGTGGAGGCGGCGGTGGTGGCGGCCAACAGGGTTGCGGTAATTTTGAGAAACTCATCATCGAGATCGAAAAGATCCTCGGTATTCGCTCCATGACGGAGAGTTCGGTCGGAGGCGGTTCGTCTGGGGGCTCGCAAGGCGGAAGTACTCAGACGACCGAGGTCAAGCGCACGAATCGTTCAGTTACCGTGATCCCGGGCCGGAACATTCTTGTCGTTCGGGCGACGCCCGACGAGATGGTTCTCATCAGAGAGATCATCGCGTTAGCGGATCGTCCGCCGTTCCAGGTTGTGATCCGTGGGCTTGTCTACACGGCGAATGAGGACAAATTGAAGGACATTGGCGGGCAGGTTTCGGCAATTGTCGGCACCGCCAACCAAAGAACGCTCGGCGGTGTAACAAGTCAGCCGGGACCGGATAGCCCGACTGCCCCTACCACTCCGACGACACCGGGTCAACCAAATCCCGGTGGAGTTCGAACGTTCGGTGACGGCTTCAACTTCCCGACCGGCGGCGGCGACGCAATATTCGGCATTTCGACGATCGTCGGTACCGCTCAATTCTCAGCCCAGGTCAATTTGCTTCAGCAAGACGGGGTCATATCTGTAAAGAACCGTCCATTCGCCGTGGTACTTGATGGTGAAGGCACCTCTCTTGACGTGGGCCGAAAGATCCCGATCATCGTTAGCGCGGTCAACAATATCGATGGCGAAGCAGGCACCCTTCAGATTCTGGATGCCAGTAACATCCTCCAAGTGATCCCGCAGGTGGTCGACGACGAAGCCGGAAACCCGATCGCCGTAAACCTGATCATGCGGCTTGAATCTAATGACGTAGATGGAAGTGTCGTCACTCAGGGAATTCCCGCGATCGCCCGTCGATCTATCCAGTCGCGGCTTATTTTGAATGAAGACAAGACGGTCATTCTAGGGGGATTCACCGTAGATTCGGACAGTAAAACGACGACGAAGGCTCCCGGCCTTGGCGACATTCCTGGTCTCGGTTGGCTCTTCAAGCGAAAGGTGAGGTCGACGCAGATCAATCGGCTTTACTTTGCACTGTCTGTGTCGATCGTCCCGTTTGGCCAGATAATCGAGCCAGTCTCCGTCCCCGGAGCGGGCACTGATATACCGTCGGTGACGCCGCCTATGAAGGATAGAAGTGATAAGGCCGAGCCGAAGCAGGTCAAGGGCCCGTAAGGATCGATCTAAACAAGCCTTTGGCGTTATCGGGTCGCAATTTACGCATTAGATAACGTCAAAGCATTTCAAGCGAATTAGGGTTTATGCAGTACGACGAGACTGATGATATTACTTATCCCTACACCGACGAGTCGGAAGGGAATTGGGAGCCTCGGGTATCTAATAGCGGCACCTACCGGGTAGACGGCGGGGCCTCAAATCCGAACCTGTCGATGGCCGTGCAAGCGCCTGAGCGAAAGTACAGCGTCGAAACGTCGCTGCAGTTTTCGCGTTATCTGAATAAGGAATCTTCGGCGCGATACCAGGCGATCGTCCTGAGCGCGACTTCCGGCGGCATCGACACGGCCCACTTCGAGGTCGGGCTCGTCAACGTCAAGAATGCCGATCACCGCAACGGCGTCGTTCACGCACTCCGCGTTTCTCCATTCCACGTCGATTTCATAGCACTCGATGAAGCTTTCTTCGAGTATATGCACTCGCACATCTACAGTGCGAAAACGCAGCTCTCGGTCATCGAGTTTGAGCAGAAGAAGAAATCTCAAAAGACAAAGAACTGGGGCGAGGGCGTCTCGACGCTGACGGCTGAAGAGTTTATGACGGCCGCGGCCGTGTCCGAGGCCGATAGCCGGAACGAATCCGAAGAGTGGATCGACCTGACGAACACCGAAGAGTACGAGCAGAACATCCGCCGCAACGAAGCCGAGCTGACCACGCAGGAGTTCATTCGATTGATCCTGATGGAGTTCCTTCGCTCCGGGTCGTCGGATATGCACATCGAGGCGGGCCAGCCGCATGGGCGGATCCGCTTCCGATACGACAGCGAGATGTTCGTCCGCTGGGACAGCATTCCCTTCATCAAGCTTCGTCAGATCGCGATGGGCATGGCCGAGATCTCGGGCAAGGACGCCACGCAGATGAAGTTCAAGGACATCGACTCGACCGTCAAGGTCCGAACCTTGCGTGACGGGCGGGTGGCCGAGATCGAGCTTCGTTTCGTGTCGCAGCCGACTCTCTATTCGCCTTCGATCGTGCTGCGGTCGCAGCTCAAGCCGATCCGCGATATCCACGCGGTCGGATTCCTGCCGTCGCAGATCGAAGACCTGCGAGCGGCCTATTCGCAGAAACGCGGCATCCTGATCGTGACCGGTGCGACCGGCTCGGGTAAGACGAACACGCTCGAATCGATCTACGCCCAGCTTGAGGACGCGGACGGTTTCAAGATCATCGAGATCGGCGAGCCCATCGAGATCCGCTCGGCACGGCGAACTCAGATGTCGCTGCGGCCGAACACGCCGTTCACCTGGTGGGACGCGTTTTACTCCTGCCTGCGTGCCGACCCGGACATCATCGGTATCGGCGAGCTGCGGTCCGGCGAGCACGCGAGCGTGGCCATAAATGCTGCATTGACAGGACATCTGGTCCTATCGACGTTCCACGCGGCCAATGTCGAGGACACCCTATCGCGTATGTTCCAGCTTGGACAGCCGCGTGAAAATCTCTCGACGGGCATCAACCTCATCCTTGCTCAATCGCTGATCAAGAAACTGTGCGAGCGGTGCAAGATCATCGATACCCACCCGTCCGAAGATTACGGCGGAGTGCCGGTTTACAAGAGCGTCGGCTGCCCCGAATGCTTCAACAAGGGAACTCGCGGCCGGACTGCGATGGCCGAATTGCTTTATTTTAACGACGAGGTAAAAGAGTGGGTCGAGAACCGGCAGATGTCGGCTCGCGATGTGGTGAACCGGGCCATCGACGCCGGCTATCTGATGACGATGCGGCAGGTCGCGCGTGAGAAGGTGCTCGCCGGCATCACTAGCGAGACTGAGGTCGCGGCCGTGCTCGGGCTGGTCGAGAGCAAAAGGCAGCATTCGAACGCGATGTTCGCCGCCGCCGCTGCGTCCGGTGCGCCGGATCCGATGGCACGTGAGCCGGAGCCGGAAGCGATAGATGGCGACATCGTGGGATAAGAATTTGCCCGCGAAAGACGCGAAGGAACGCGAAACATTTTCTTGATACTTTAAGCGAGTTTTCGCGTATTTCGCGGGAAAGAGATTTATGAACGAACCTAGAGCATTTCAAAATCAGGGCACGCAGATGCCGCCGGCAGCTGGGTTTGCTCCCCCGGCGGACGATTACGATCCGCTGACGATGCAGCGGTCGGAGACGGGATTCAACTACGTCGGCATCGATTCGCTTGGCGTAACGATCAAGGGGTTCGTCCAGACGTCGGACATCGGTCTCGCCGAGAAAGAGCTTGAGCGTGCGGGCATCCGCGTTGTCTCGATCACGCCGCGACGGGAGCTGAGGCAAAAGACCAAGCGGCCGACGATGGTCGAGTTTGCGACGCTTGCCGAACAATTCGGCGACCTGATGGAGATCGGCGAGCCGCCGATGCAGGTGTGCCGTATGCTGGCGTTCTCGCAGACGAACAGGTACCTGTCCGATGCTTTGATCAATTCCGGCGAGCTCGTAATGAACGGCTGGACTCTTTCCGAAGCGTTCCAGGCACAGCGCGATGATAACGGCGAGCAGCTTTTTCCGGTCACGTTTATCTGTGCCCTCCGGATCGGTGAAGAGGTCGGTACGACGATCGACGTCGACAGCGGCGAGAATCGAAGCGCATTTCTCTTGACACTGAAACGGTTTGCCGAAGCGCAAAAGAAGGCCGACGCCATTCGCCAGAGCATCAAGAGCGCGTTGATGTACCCGATCGCGGTCATCGGATTTTGTTTTGTGGCAATGGGCATCGTCCTCTATTTTGTGATGCCGCGAATGGTCGAACTTTACACCTCGCTGCTAACGGGCAAGGACCAGACGCTGCCGATCCTGACGCGGATAATGATCGCCGGGTCCGACTTTCTGCTTAGCTGGTGGGGCGTTGCGTTCATCATTGCCGTGATCGTAGGGACGCTCTATTTCATTCGCTGGGCGAGATCTAAAGAGGGGCTTGACAGGCTCAAGGTATGGTCGCTTAGCTGGCCGATATTCGGATCGTTTTTCCGTCATTACTTTGCGGCACAGACGCTGCGAACGCTGGCGATGCTCTCATCCGGCATCCCGTCGATGTCCGAACGATTTGCGATCGCCGCCGAGACATCGACCAACCCGGCTTATGCCGAGATGCTGATGCACGTCCGCAATAAGTTCATGACCGAAGCGATCGACCTGCACAAGCTCTTTATGCCGTTTCCGTGGCTGATGGGCAAGGAATTTCACGGCGTGCTGCTCACGTTCGAACGCACCGCCGACATGCAGGGCACGTTTCACAACTACGCAAAGGTCGTCGAAACCCGTGCCGAACGCGAGCTTGAAAAGGTGCTCTTCTGGTTCCAGAATTTTGCGATCGTCCCGGTGGGTATATTTGTCGGCTTTGTACTCGTGGCCCTATACAGCCCGATGTTCAACCTCGCCGAAAAACTCGGCGGCGGTTAAAGATCTTTCCCGCGAATCGACACGAATATCGCGAATGATCGTCGGGGTAAAATTGATTCGCGTCCATTCGCGTTATTCGCGGGAAGAACGTGGTTAAAACAGTTTTTGCAATTGTTGAAATATCTGGACTTATCGGCAAAAGTCGGATATAACTTACGTCATAGAATTTTGCCGGGTTCTTGTCAGGTGTCGCACCAAAGGTGCGCCGCTAATGTTGGTTTTATTAGGATGAACAGGGTTTCCCCCAAGCTCACCTCCCAATCCGGCGTCTCGCTCGTCGAACTTATCGTTGTGATCCTGGTGATCTCGATCGTCGCGAGCCTCGCCTTAATGTCTCGCGGATCCGCCAACGAACAATTCCAACGTCAGAACGCGTCTCGTGAACTTAAAGTAGCCTTCGAACGTGCCAGATTCGACAGCGTCAGGCGTCGCGCCTTCCCGCCTGTTAATATCGGCGACCCGGATCCCAGAGCTCGTGTGGTGGTTAACGCAGCGTCGTTCGAATTGTGGCTCGATAAGGATCTGAATGGAAACGCGGTAGATGCCGAGAAGGTGACGATACCTATTCCTGCGGGGATAGTTTACGAAGCCAACGTCGGCACGCTTCCGAGAACTATTTTTTTCAATCATCGGGGCGAGGCCGAACCAAGTGCTGACGCCGATAGAGTCTTTCTCGCTTGCAATGGTGCTTGCAGTTCGGCGGCTCCGAATTTCAAGGACGTGATTTTGGTTACCAGAACAGGCACTGTTAATTTGCTGACCGGCGGATCAGTCCCGACTCCATTCCCGTCTCCTCCCACATCGACAGTGGGAACCTCTGAGTCTGTCGACCCGTTTGTAGTGTTACCTTGATGAGGAGTTGCATTCGTAATGAAAGGGGATTTACGATCCCAGAAGTGATTGTCGCGGGAACGCTGATGATCATCCTGTGTGTGGGGACCGTGACGGCGTTTACCTTCGCAGTGAGGCTGAATCGAGGCAATAACCTGCGAATGCAAGCTCTCTCCGTACTTCAACTGGAGGTTGAATACTATCGAAGTCTACGCTTCACGCCTGTAAGTCCGGACGCGGCTCTTGCTGCGGGCACTTATACGAACGTTCGACAGCGAACCGCTGGCGACGGCCGCGTTTTTAATATCACAGTAATTATTGCGGACCTTCAAAGCGCTGGCGGAAGTCCGGTGTTCAAACAGATAACGATCACTGCTACGCCGGTCGTTGCCGAGAATGAAGGGTGGCTTCAGACACTGAATGCTAACGTCGCTCTTCAACGGGTGAGGTCAAACTAAAGCAGAATGACGAGGAAGAATCAAAATTGGCATTCCCACGAAGGAGTTACGCTGGTCGAATTGTTGACAGCTCTCGTGATCACGCTTGTCATCATGGGTTCCGCGGTCGCAATCTTTTCGAGTGCGTTGAGCACGCGTTCGCGTGAGAGCAGCAAGACCGATGCTATCACTTCGGCCCAAGCAGCACTTAGTGTTATGTCTCGGGAGATCGGGAACGCAGGATATGGCTTGGAGCACAATGGAATAGGCTGGTACTCCGGTACAACCTGGTATACCGACAGTACGACGCAGTTTCTCCGCTTTCGAGCTAACGTGAACAATAACGACAATTTGACTGATGACCCGGGTGAGGATGTCACTTACTACTTCGACGCTGCATCGGAATCCGTACTAAGGTACGATCGCAACACCGGAGTAACGTCCGGCATCATCAATCGAATAAGTAATGTGACGTTTGGTTATCAGAATTATGTTAATTCCGGTACACCTCCCTCGGGACCTAGCGATACCACCGGCAAGGTCACGATAACGTTGACGGTAAATCTCGAGAATGTTATTGGCCAGCCAACTAATCAATCGGTTACTTTAAGGTCGGATGTAACGCTTCGTAATTCACCTTACATGCTGAGTAAGTATTAAGGCCGTGGAATGGAGGAGACAATGAAGACGAAACAAGAAAGCGGGGCAGCACTAATGACTGTCATTGTTGCGACAGTTTTACTTGGTACAGCCTGTATCGCATTGCTCTCGGCGGTCGGCGCAAGCTCACAGAATAATACGGACGCGCTAAATGAGGCGAAGGCATACTGGGCAGCGGAGAGCGGATTGCAGGCAACCATCAATGTGCTTCGATACGGGGACGTTGAATACTCGGATGCAATGAGCAATTCAACGCTTGCGTACAATGCGAGTACTTTTCCAAGTGGCTTACCCTATTCCGGTGATCGAGTTGTGATGAATTCAGAGGCGGCGTACGCGGTTGAGGTCTCGAATCCGGATTCGAGTCTGCCATATACGTATTACACTACTGGATCGTTTCGAGCTGGTTCAGGCACTGTAGTGGTTGACAATTCCACTCCTAAAATTTGCTTCCCGAATTGCAATGCGGCTACAACGAACAGGGTCGAGATCGTTTTCGCTCCACAGGCCAGCAGGAACGTTGATTATTCTGCTCATCAACGAATCGGATCTTACAGGGCCTTTAAGTATGGTCCGAACCCTGTAACAATCCCGGTTTCCCCAACTGCGAGTTCTTTTCGAGTTGAATGGGAAATTACTTCACCCAGGACTGACGCGTCACGAACGATCCGGGGACGCATAACGTCCGCGACTGCGTCGGGAGTGACCTTGACTTTTGACGCTCAAGTTTACGAGGTCGCTGGGAGCAGGATCGAGATATGCGGAGGACCGAGCCTTGAGACGCCGGGAGTAAATGGGAATTGTTCGAATGTCACCCTAGCCCTGAATTATGCCGCTGTCTCGGCCACGGATCTGTACGCCCATGTGACGCCCACGGAACCTTACCGAATGAAGGCGATAGCCAAGGGATATGGCCCGAATGGATCAGTAAAACAATTAGAGGGCGTCATTCAGAAAAACTTGTTCGACGACACGCCGGCGACTGCGGCTCTCACAATGCTCGGTTCTGGGGCGAGTATCACATTTGGCCCTGGACCGGGAAATCCGACGTATTGCGGTGTAGATCCTGGAATAGGTCCCGATGATCCAATTCCTCGTAACAATGATTTGCCGGCTTGTGTGGTAAACCCGAATAATCCATCCGCTCCGTCGATAGGGGTCCTTCACCAGAGCGACCTGAATGCGGTCAATGCAGCGTCGACGAATGGAACAATAGTACCGGCTCCGGATATCATTACGGACGGCCCATGGTGGACACAGTCGGCGGCGGATATGCATCAGTATATAAATGACTTACGTGATGCAGCGCGCCAGAGCGGTACATACATACCCGATGGCCAAGGTACGACGACCTTGAATACGATCGGGAACTATGCACAAGGTTCGGGGCTAACGTTCTGTGAGGGCGATTGTACGGCAGGGACGAATGAAGCTGGAGGAGTTCTGGTTGTCACTGGAAGGTTTGAATACAGCGGCAATTATAGTCACAGGGGTACGATTATCGTTATCGGGCCTATGCACCGCAATGGAGGGGGTAACGGAATCATCCTCGGTAACATTGTTATTGCGCCATACAATCCGGCCGACCTGAATGCTGGTTTTGGATCCCCGTCGTTCACAACGAATGGCGGTGGTACTTCCGACATCATCTACACTGGCAGCAGTACCGACTTTGACGGCACGAATGCTTTTACTAACCGTATGAGAGGCGTTGCCGAGAAATAGCAAGTTGTTTCCTTTGTGTTCCGCCTGCTTTGAATCGGGTCCGGATGATTCCGGGCCCGCATTTTTTTGTTGGTCTTGGGCGTCAGATGCATATTTCACTATTGACACGAACGTTGTATTCGTGGCATTCTAGTTTGCTCGGGTTAGCTGCCCAGATGTTCTTTGATATGTGAGTGTCGGAGTGCTTCCAACAGGATCCTAAACCGCCTGATTTCTTCGGGAACGGTGAGCGTAAAATTCTCGCACTGTTTCACAGATGTTCCATTTGGCGTTCCATTTGGTGTTCCATTTAGCCTTCGAAAATGGCAAATGAAACACCGGTTTCGCTAACCTGTTCTCCCGAGGGAACTTAGCGGATCGGCCAAAGTGTTCCATTTGGCGTTCCATTTGGCGTTCCATTCCACACGCGGAATGGAACGGAACACCCCGCCCCTTCAGAGCCGATCATAAACGGCTTACCCAGAACGTATTAATTCGAATAGATGACGGTTTGGCAGAAGGGGCAGGTGATGGAGAGGTCGAAGAGGCCGGGCGGGAGCGAGCCGCCGCATTGGGTGCAGAGCGACGGGAACTCGCTTCGGCGGACCGGGGCGGCGGCGCATCTGACGTGGAGGCCGAAGGTTTCGAACTGTGTGTTTG
>Ga0307505_10001044_pt1 | contig 24826 bp, 20 predicted proteins | sample 23_S_MG_FD_202183 | JGI IMG/M metagenome (GOLD analysis project Ga0307505, IMG submission 202183) | Soil microbial communities from Populus trichocarpa stands in riparian zone in the Pacific Northwest, United States - 23_S | ecosystem: Environmental > Terrestrial > Soil > Riparian zone > Trees... | reverse complement strand
GTCCACGAGATCGGACATCCTGGCGATCTCCTGCATGGCCTCCTCCAGCGCCTGAGCCCGCTCGTGCGAGGTGGCGGCCGGGTGCATCGCGCGCTCGATGTCGGCGCGCACGACTGTAAGCGGGGTCTTGAGCTCGTGGCTGGCGTCCGCGGTGAACCGGCGGAGGGCGCCGAAGGAGCCCTGGAGGCGCCCCATCATCCTGTTCAGCGTGTCCGAGAGGCGAGCGATCTCTTCATCCGCCTCGTCGGTGGGCACCCGGCGGTGGAGGCTCCGGCCGTCGGTGATGGCCTCCACCTCGTTGATGAGGCGATCGACCGGTCGGAACGCTCCACCCGCGACCACATAGGCCAGTCCCACGGAGATCAGGAGCGCGAGCGGCGCCACGAGGAACATCGTCCCGACGAGAAGCTGGGGCGCGACGTCGGCGTGGATGGTGGGGAGCCCGGCGATGACCCGGGACACGTTGGGGAGCAGCGCGGAGTCGGCGCGGGCCACGATGAGCATGCGCCCCCCCACGATGCTGTCCGGGAGCGGGACGAGCACGCCCTGGCGCGTGAGGTCCAGATCGATGCCGAGGTCCTGCAGATCGGCCTGCTCGTCGCGGGGCAGCTGTCGCACGGCCGACGAGGAGTACAGCAGCCGCTTCTGTGCGTCGAGCACGAGGAAATACCCGGGCAGCGGCTCGAGCGTCGTGCGGAGCTCGGGGAGCGGGAACACCGTACTGCGCCAGTAGCATTGGGTCGTGTCCGCGCACTCGGCGTTGTCGCTCGGCCGCGCATCGGTGCTCCGGAGCACGAGGACGCTGTCGCGCGAGGTGAGGCGCCGGCCGCCGCGCTCGGCCATGGCGATGGTGCGGAGCACGCTCTCGGCGTTCCGCGCCGCCTGCATGCCGAGCTCCTGGTAGGCGGACGCGCGGCGGGCGAAGTACACCGCGACGGAGAACGCCACCAGCGTGGCGAAGAGGAGGCCGGCGTAGGCGGCGGCGAGGCGCGCGCGCGTGGACCACATCGGCTATTCGCGGATGCTGTAACCCACGCCGCGGACGGTCTGGATCAGCTTCTTGTCGCCGCGGGAATCGACCTTCTTGCGCAGGTGGTTGATGACCACGTCCACGATGTTCGTGCCGGGATCGAAGTGGTACCCCCAGGCGTACTCGGTGATCAGCGTGCGGCTCATGACGCGTCCGTGGTGGCGCATGAGGTACTCCAGCACGGTGAACTCCTTCGGGGTGACGTCGATCAGCTCCCCGGCGCGGCGTACCTCGCGGCTGTCGCGATTGAGCTCGAGGTCATGCACGCGCAGCACCTGGGACGCGAGCGCGCGGGGCCGCCGCGCGAGGGCCTCGACGCGCGCGAGAAGCTCCTCGAAGGCGAACGGCTTCGTGACGTAGTCGTCGGCGCCGGCACGGAGGGTGGTGACCTTCGCGTCGACCGCGTCCTGCGCGGTGAGCACCAGCACCGGCCGCTCGAAGCCCTTGCCGCGGAGTGCGTGGAGCACTTCGAGCCCGGACTTCCCGGGCAGGCGCATGTCGAGGATGATGAGATCGTACGCCTCGGAGGTGGCGCGCCGCTCCCCGTCCTCGCCGTCGGTGACGAGGTCGACGGCCCAGCGGTGCTCCTCCAGCCCCCGCTTGACGTACTGGCCGACGGTGGGATCGTCTTCGATAACGAGAATGCGCACGGGATAGCGTAAGTAATGGCGGGCTGAAGTCTGGGCCTGGAGTGCCCGAATGGAAGGGACTGGTATTGCATACGACAATGGCGACCCGCGCGGATCGCCATCGTAGGAGTGGAGCGTAAGGGGCTCGAACCCTTGACCCCCGCCTTGCAAAGGCGGTGCTCTCCCAGCTGAGCTAACGCCCCGGGATCTTGCTACGTTGGGCGAACGCACCGCGTTCGCCGTTCTCAATATAGTCGCATGGACGCAACGACCACCGCCCGGAAACTGACGCTCCGGTGCCAGTTCTGTGAGACCTGGAACCGGATCGACGCGGCCCGTGCCGCCGACCGCCCGAAGTGCGGGAAGTGCGGGACCCCCATGCTGCTCGACCGCCCGGTGAAGCTCGATGACGACACCTTCGACCGCACGATCCGGGAAGCGGAGATTCCGGTGCTGGTGGACTTCTACGCCGACTGGTGTGGCCCGTGCAAGATGATGGCGCCGTTCGTGGACGAGATCGCGGCGGCGTACCAGGGGCGCGCCTTGGTGGCGAAGGTGGACACCGATCACGCGCAGCGTGCGGCGGCACCCTTCAACATCCGGGGCATCCCGACCACCATCGTGTTCCGGAACGGCCAGGCAGTGGCGCAGAAGGCCGGTGCGATGCCTCGCGCGGGGCTCGAGGAGCTGTTGAAGCCGTTCCTGTAGGGGCCCTGTCGCTATTCGTGCGCCGGCAACGGCTCCATCGTTTCGGGATCCACCGGTACCTGCACCTCGTCGCGATACGGTGATGTCAGGAGCGTGGCGCGGACGCGCGGGAAGGCATCCATGAACCGGAAGTAGCTGAATCCCCAGGCGCCGGCGTACAGGAACAGCGCGCCGATCTCCCACAGGCCGAAGGGCGCCCGGCTCACCTCACCATACGTCGAGGGATACACCTCGATGTACCGCATCAGCCACATCCCGGCGAGGCTCGATACGCAGAAGAACGCGAGGAGCGGCAGCACGACCTTCGTCTTGCGCGACAGCAGACCGAAGAAGGGGAACAGGAACGCGAGCGTCACCGACAGCAGCGTGATGGCCTTCCACGGCGCGATGAGGCGCAGGCGCATGAAGTGCGTCTCTTCCGGCATGTTGCCGTACCAGATGATGAGGTACTGGCTGAAGGTCAGGTAGCCGAAAAACGCGGTGAAGGCGAACACGAGCTTGCCGAGGTCGTGGAAGTGCACCTCGCGCACCAGCTCGTACGCGCCGAGATGGTTGCGCCACCACATGGTGAGCAGGGCGAAGAGCGCCATGGCATTGAGCCAGCCGCTCATGAAGAACCACCAGCCATACAGGGCGCTCTGGAAGTGCAGCGAGAGCCCCATGGACAGGTCCCACGCGAGCACCGACCAGCCGAAAGCGAACACCAGCACCAGCCAGACCGAGAGCTTGCCCTGGAGGGAGTGCGTGGAGTGGATCTCGCGGCGCTCGTCGCGGAACCCGTTGCGCATGCGCGCGCGGAGGCCGGCGAGGAACGAGGAGCCCTGCCACTCGGGATTCATCCCGACGTCCAGCCGCAGCGACGTGTAGATGTACCAGAGGCTCAGGGCGGTGATGATCGCGAACGTCACGATCACCCGGATGGTCAGGAAGGTGGGATCGAAGTAGACCGCCTTCTCCGGCACCGGATACGCTTCGTGCGTCCACGGGAAGATGTGGTTCTTCCCCAGGAACAGCGTGAGCAGCAGGAACACGAACGCGACCGGAAGGAACGCGACGTACCCCTCGAGGAACCGGATGATCTCGCGCGACCACCGCGCCGTGGTGATGCGCTGCACGGCGACGAACACGACCCCCGCCGAGCTGATGATCGTGAAGAACAGCCAGTTGAAATGGAAGGCGCGCCACGCCCGATCCGGCGCGACGAACAGACCGATGACGAAGACCAGGGCGCCGATGCCGAAGAGCACGAGCGCCGCCGTGGAGATGGCTTTCGGGAGGGGGCGGCTGGTGAGCGCGACCGCCTCCTGGCGAGTGAGAACCGGAGCGTGATGGGTGCTCATGGCGTGTGAGGCGCGGGAGCGGGCGCCCGAGCGGACGGTGAGGCGGGGGCGGCCGCCCCTGCTGCGGGCGCCGCCGGACGGAAGTACGGGGCAGGCCGTGTTGGCGCGACGGCGTTGGCGCCCGGCATCTTGTCACCCGTGATCCCGGGGCGGGCCAGCGGCCCCGATTCCACCGCCGTCCCGCCCTGGAGCGCGCGCAGGTAGTTGATCAGGTCCCAGCGATCGTGCTCCTCGATGCGGTTGTACGGTGGCATGAGGCCGCGACCGTTGCGGATGATGCCGAAGATGTAACCGTCGCTCAGGCGCGTGGCGGTGTTGCTCCCTGCCCCGATCGGCATGGGCGGAAAGCCGAACTGCGTCACCGCACCATCGCCCGCGCCGCGCTCCCCATGGCACACCGCGCAGTTGATCGCGTACTGCATGCGGCCGTTGCGCAGCGAGCGCGGATCGCTCGCCACCGGGTTGGCGATGGACGACATCGAGTCCACGGTCGCGATGGCCGCCCGGCGTCCGTAGGCGAAGCCCGGCGCGGCCGACCCGTAGATCGGCACCGACAGCTGCGGGTTTGCGCGCGGAGGGATCGAATCCGCGGGCGATTCCCAGGGATCGATCTTGGGCTGCTGCTTGAAGTCGGAGAACCATTCACAACCCGACACTCCGAGAACCAGCAAACTTCCCATCACGCTGCTTTTCAAGCCGCCCGTCAAGCGGCTTGAACTGCGGCTTGGATTGCGGCTTGGATTGCGGCTTGGCTGCGGACTACGCCTCATGACGGACCTCCTCGGCGCCGTGCTGGCGCAGCAGATCCGCGGCTTCCTTCAACCGCTCCGGGGTGGTGTCCACCCAGATGCCGAAGTGCCCGCCGCTGAACCGCGGGTCATAGCCGACCGTCATGGTGAGGCGCGGCACGCGCGAGAGGGCGAAGAGCGCGAACACGGTGGAGAGCGAGCCGACGAGCACCATGACCTCGAAGCCGAAGATCGTGTACGGCACCCAGCTCGCGATGGGCTTCCCGCCCACCACCAGCGGCCAGTACTTCGAGGCCCAGATCGCGATCCAGTAGCCGAAGGACGCGCCCGCGAGGCCGCCGATGAGCGTAAAGAGGCGCACGCGGCTCACCGGCGCATCCACGACCTCGTCGAGCTCGTGGCGCGGCGTGGGCGAATACACCGTCATCTCGGTGAAGCGGCTCTTCTTCAACGCGGCAATCGCCTCCACCGTGGAGTCGAGCTCGTGAAAGGCTGCGACAACGCCAGGCATCAGGCGGTCCTCGGTGCGTGGCCGCCGGTGCCCTCGCCGCCGGCGACCTGCGGGTCGGATCCGCCGTGGTGCGGCGGGTGGCCGCGCGCGTGCTTCATCTTCGGCGGAAGGACTTCCTTCAACTCGGCGATGGCCATGACGGGAAGCTGCTTGATGAAGAGCAGGAACCACATGAAGAACCAGCCGAACGAGCCCAGGAGGATGGCATAGTCCACCCACGTCGGCGCGTAGCTCGTCCACTGCCAGGGCTCGAACTCGTGCGAGAGCGACGGGATCACGATGACGAACCGCTCGAACCACATCCCGATGTTGATGAAGATCGAGAGGATGAAGAGCCAGGCCGGGTTGCGGCGGGCCTTCTGCGAGAAGAGCGAGAGCGGCAGGACCATGTTGCAGATGAGCATGATCCACGCGGCCCACGCCCACTGCCCGAACAGGCGGTTCCAGAAGTACTCCTGCTCGTACTTGTTGCCGCTCATCCACGCGATCTGGAACTCGGTGAGGTACGCGAGTCCCACGACGAGCGACGTGAACAGGCACATCTTCGCCGCGGCATCCAGGTCGTTCAGCGTGATGTAGTGCTGCAGCCTGAAGTACTTCCGCAGCGGGATGCCGATGGTGAACACCATCCCGAGGCCGGAGAAGATCGCGCCGGCCACGAAGTACGGCGGGAAGATCGTGGCGTGCCAGCCGGGCGTGAGCGCCATGGCGAAGTCGAACGACACCACCGAGTGCACGGAGAGCACCAGCGGCGTCGAGAGCGCGGCGAGGAACAGGTACGCGCGCGTGAAGTGGCGCCACTCACGGTCGGAGTTGCGCCACCCGAGCGCGAGCATCGCGTAGATCTGCTTGCGGACCGGGTTCTTCTCCCGGTCGCGCAGCACCGCGATGTCGGGGATGAGGCCGATGTACAGGAAGGTGCTCGAGACGGTGAAGTACGTGAGGATCGCGAACACGTCCCACACCAGCGGGCTCTTGAACTGGGGCCAGATGAGGCGCCAGTTCGGGTACGGGATGAGCCAGAAGAACTTCCACGGCCGCCCGAGGTGGAGAATCGGGAACAGCGCCGCGGTCATGACCGCGAACACCGTCATCGCTTCCGCCATCCGGTAGATCGACGTGCGGAAACCCGCCCGGAAGAGGTAGAGAATGGCGGAGATGAGCGTGCCCGCGTGCCCGATGCCGACCCAGAACACGAAGGTGATGATGTACACCCCCCACATCACCGGCGGGTTGTACCCCGCGACGCCAAGACCGCTGTAGATCTGGTACATCCACGCGGAGATCCCGATCAGCAGGCAGAGGATCGCGATCCCCAGGGCGGCGAACCAGCCGAGGGTGGGCTGGAGCGTCGCGATGATCTCGCGATCCACCTGCTCGTAGCTCTCGACCGCGGGGAGGCGCACCGCGGCAGACGGGATGTTGGGGCGCTGCTCGCTCACCGGGTAGGGCGAAGCCGTGGTCGCCATCAGTGCTGCCCTCCCGCCGTCGCCGGCGCGGGCGTAGCGGCCGCGCCGGCCGCCGGATGCTGGACCTTCTTCAGATACGTCACCGCCGGGTAGGTATTCAGCAGCTGGTGGAACACGTGGTAGGCCCGGGCGTCCTCGGCCAGGCGCGCCACGGACCAGTTCGGATCCGCGGCATCACCGAACCCGATCGCGCGGGAGGGACATGCCTGCGCGCACGCGACCGTGAACTCGTCAGGCTGCACCGGGCGCTGCTCCAGCGCGGCGCGATTCTCGGCCTCGCGGATGCGCTGCACGCAGAAGGTGCACTTCTCCATGACGCCCTTCCCTCGCACCGTGACGTCGGGGTTGAGCTGCCAGTTGAGCGGCTCCGGGAACGCGTACTGTGGCCGATTCGGCTCGCCGTACCCGAACCAGTTGAAGTAGCGCACCTTGTAGGGGCAGTTGTTCGAGCAGTAGCGGGTACCCACGCAGCGGTTGTAGACCTGGACGTTCAGCCCATCCGGCGCGTGGTACGTGGCATACACCGGGCACACCGGCTCGCAGGGCGCGTTGCCGCAGTGCTGGCAGAGCATCGGGACAAAGCGCGCCTCGAAATCGGGCGTGAAGTGCCCGTCGTCCGCCCCCTCGTAGTAGCGCTCCAGGCGGATCCAGTTCATCTCGCGACTGCGGGTGATGTTGAACCCGGGCTTCCGCACGGCGTAGATGGTGCCGTTCTGCCAGGGCGCGCCCACCGTGGGGATGTTGTTCTCGGCATAGCACGCCGTGACGCAGGCCGAGCACCCGGTGCAGCGCGCGAGGTCGATGGTCATGGCCCAGCGACGCGCCGCCATCCCGCTGGGATGGTTCGGGTCGTACATCCCGAGCCGCTTGCCCCGGTCCGCGGCGGTCGGCGAGCCGAGCTCACCCTGCGCGTCCGCCGCGACGGGCGACCGCATGCCGGGGAGGTACTCCTGGCTGGGCGCGCCGGGGATATGGCCGTGATGCGCTGCGTCGGGCTGGCCGATCGCGTTCACGGCCACCGCCTGCGCGATGCCGCGCCCGTGCTGCCGCGCGGAACCCTCGGTGGTCACGAGATCCTCGCGATCCCCCGTCTTCGCGATGGTGCAGCGCGATGTCGCGACGAGATTGCCGCCGGTGTTGACGCGGCCAGGGAGCAAGTCGGCCGCGTTCACGCCCACCGCGCGCGCATAACGGCCGTACCCCCACTGGATCGCGGTGTCCTTGCCGTCGAACCAGCCGGCGTTCGTGCTCGACGCGTGTCCCTGGCCGAGCGCGAGCGCGACGGTGTCGGGGCGGATGCCGAGATAGGGCAGCGCGGGTGCGCGGACCGCGCCGGCTTCGGTCTTCACCTCGATGATGTCACCGCGCTCGATCCCGAGCTCGCTGGCCTTCTCGGGGTGGATCTCGACCCACGAGCTCCACAGCACCTTGGTGACCGGATCCGGCAGCTCCTGGAGCCAGGGCTTGTTCGCGCCGCGTCCGTCGCCGAGAACCGCCGAGGGGTACACCACCAGGAAGAAGTCACCGGTCGATGGGGCCTGCGCCTGCGGACCCGCAGCAGGTGCCGCGGGGGTGGGCGCGCTCGCGGCCGCGGGGCGCGGCGCAATGGAGCCGCTCGTGATCCCTCGCGCCATCGCGGCGCCAAGGGCCTGGACGTTCCCCGCGCCGGGCAGGCGCGCGAGGAGCCAGGTACGATAGTCTGCCTGCGGGTAGCGCGCCCCCAGTGCGGCGTCCCGCTTCGCAACGGCCAACAGGACGTCGGCGGTGGACCGCGTGCCGGTGAACACCGGATCCATCGCCGGCTGCTGGAGCCCGATGGTGCCGCGAACGGATTCGGCGTCGCCCCAGCTCTCCAGGGAGTGCAGGTCCGGAATGACCAGGTCGCAGAGCTCCGTGGTCTCGTCAGGATAGGGCGAGAAGCTCACCTTGAACGGCACTCGCGCGAACGCCTCCGCGAACCGGAGGGACTTTGGCAGCGCGTACGCCGGGTTCGGGCCGCGCACGAACGCGATGCCCACCTGCCCCGCCCGCATCCGCTCCACGGCCGCGAGCACTTCGCCCTGCTTCGCGATGCCGTCGAAGGCCGTCACCGATTCGGTGGAGCGGATGCCGCTGAGCGACGCCGCCGCCAGCGCGATCTCGAGACCGTTCTCGCCTGCACCGCTCGCAAGCACGAGGGCCGGACGCGCGGCGGCCAGCTCCGCGGCCAGCGCCTGGAGGGTGTCGGCCGGCACGCCGGTCGCCTGCTCCACGGCGTTCAGGTTGCCGCGCCCCTGCAGGTAGGTGACGATGGCCAGCTCGCTGCCGGGACGGCACGGGATCCACTGATCCGCGTTCAGCCCGGTGAGCGACCGGCGCGCGCCGACATAGATGAAGCGCGGCGCGCCGGCGATCTTCGCCCGCGCCTCCGCGAAATCCAGCTGGTGCGCCACGGTGGCGCCCCAACCGTCGAGGAAATCGGCGCCGAAGGAGATGACGAGCCGCGCGTCCCCAAAGGCGAACCGCGGCCACGCCACGCCATAGGCGCGGCGATGGGCCTCCATCGCGGCATGGTCGGCCTCGAAATCCACGCTGAGGTGCGGACGCATGCCGTGCGCGGCAAGCCAGCCGTCGAGGAAGGCGTTGGCACTGCCGCTCTCGTGCTGGTTCAGGAACACCGAGCTCACGGGACCGCGACCGCGCGCTTCCGCCACGCGCTGCGCCAGCAGGTCGATGGCCTCCTCCCAGGTAGCCGCGCGCCAGGCGCCACCGCTCTTGATCATCGGCGAGCGGAAGCGGTCCGGGTTGTAGAGCCCCTGGAGCGCCGACTGCCCACGGGCGCAGAGCGCGCCACGGTTCAACGGGTGCTCGGGGTTCCCCTCGAGCTTGACGATGCGGCCCTCGCGCGTTTCGGCGATGACCCCGCACGCGGCCGAGCATTCGCGGCACAGCGTGGCGTAGTACGTGGACACGCCGGGCACCGTGTGGTCCGGCGACACGAGATATGGAATGAGCTTCCCGGTGGGCTCGCTGCACGCGGCCGCTCCGGCCGCCGTGCCCGCGCCGAGGACCTTGAGGAACTCACGGCGCTTCACGCCCGCAGGCTTGGTGGTCTCGCTCATCTCAATAGTGGCAGCTGGCGCAATCGTAACGGGCCTTCACGCGCTCATTCTCGGGCGTCACGGCGCGGGAGGCGGTGTCCGGGACGTAGCCCGTGGCCCGCATCCCTTCCAGCGGGTCGTAGCCGTTCACGTGACACTTCACGCACCAGCCCATGTTGAGCGAGGCGTACTGGTACACGCGATCCATCGTCTGCACCTGTCCGTGACAGGTCTGGCAGGTGACGCCCGCGTTGACGTGGCGCATGTGCGGGAATCGCACGTACTCGGGCACCTTGTGGATGCGCACCCACGGCACCGGCTTCCCCTGCCCGTTGGCGTAGTACTGCTGGAGCTTCTGGATCTCCGGCCGATCGGCGCGCACGAGCAGATGGCAGCCCATGCAGGTGGACACTGCCGGCATTCCCGGATCCGGCGAGACGTTCGCCGTGTTGTGGCAGTAGAGGCAGCTCATGTTCAGGTTCCCGGCGGCGTGCAATGGGTGCGGGAACGCGATCGGCTGCACCGGCTGGTTGTTCTGTGACGAAGACGCGCCGCTGTACGCGGAGAGAAGGACGGCGCCAACGGCCAGGGCGAGCAGCCCGGGAATCGCGGCCCACTTCCGTCGCTGTGTCATCGCGGAGAGTTGGTGTGGTCCCACAACGACAACCTTGTGAACAATTTCACAAGGTCGGCCTGCAAATCTGCCCGGCCCTCTGAACGCGCGCAAGTCAACTGTTCATCCTGATTACGCGATTCACTGCTTCTCGCACGCGCGCAAGCTAATCGCGCGTCTGCGGGAGGAAAGCACGAGTGATTCACTCGGGATTAGCCGCCGTCCTGCCCTCTTCCATCGAAGAGCCTGTCGGCCGCGGCGAGCCTCGCCCCCACGAGCTCCGGGGGCAGCAGGTCCAGGTTCGCGCGCGGATTCTGGGTAAGCCGCAGCGGCCAGTGCGTGCCGTACACGAAGCGCTCGCTCCCGATCGTCCCGAACAGTTTCGCGAGGTGGTCCTCCGGCGGCCCCCACACCCAGGAGAAGTCCCACACCACGCGCTGCTGCTCCTCCGGCGTCAGCCCCCAGTGCACTTCCTCGATGAACTCGCGTCCGGCGGCGCACACGACGAGCCGAACGTCCTTCCCTGCGCGAGCGAGCGCACGGACGGAGGCCGCCTGAAGGTCGCCGGCCACGTCGAGGGGGTGCCGCTGACGGAGATCCTCGAATCGCACGGTGAGCAGCACGGCCATGCGCGCCTCCCCACAGGCCAGTGCCAGCTCAGCGAGCCGGCCGTCGCCCGGCCCGAGCTGCCACTGCGGCGGATAGACGCGGACCGCGGGGGCGCCGGCCTCGCGGGCAATGCCCAGTGCGCGCTGCCAGTCCGGCCAGTCGGGACGGATGGCCGGCACGGGACGCAGCACTCTATGGAAGGGGGCCAGCGCGGTGTACAGCTGCGCGTTTCCGGCGTTGGTGTCGCGGTAGAAGGCCGACGGCAGGTGACCCACCCATGCACCCTCGATCTCCTCCCGTTCGAGCACCCGCACCAGCACCTCAGGATCCGGATGCGGGAGGTAGCGGAAGGGGTACGGGCCGATCAGCGCATTGACGTCGATCATGGCCTGCTCCCGGCGCTCGGCGCCTGGCCTTCGGCCAGCCGGAAGACGCGCGCCGCGTTGCGCCAGCGGATGTCGCGGATGTCATCCGCGGACGACAGGCCGGTGTTTTCCAGCGCGCGCAGCTTCGCGAGCCCGGTCTCCATCGTGATGTCACAGGCCCAGAGCAGCCGCTGCGAGCCCAGCGCGCCCACGGCATCGTCGAGCATGCCGCGGTCCACCCCGCTCCCCGACAGGTCGGCGACGATGTTCGGCACGTCGCGGATGGCCGCATACGTGTGATGGTAGTCCCCGCCCCCGCCGATATGGGCGAGAATGAAGATCACGCCGGGGTGCCGCTGCGCGAGGCGGGCGAGATCCACGCCATCGGAGATCTCCTGGTTCGGCCACTCGCGGCGCCGGTGCTGCCAGATGTGGTGCAGGATCGGGAACCCATGGCGCGCGGCACGCTCGCAGATGGGATCGAGGAGCGGATCGTCGCACCTGCGGCTGGCGAGCAGCTTGAGGCCGACCGCGCCGCGACCGGCGAACCGCTCGATCTCCTCGAGCGCGTGCGATCCGTAGTTCGGGTTCAGGGCCACGAGCATCCGCACGAGCGGGCCGTGCTCCTCCGTGAGTGCCAGCGCCGCGTCGTTGCCGGCGCTGACATCCCGAGGCGATGGGAAATACGTCGGTGAGCTGAAGCCGAACGTGCCGAGCACCGAGGCGACGTGGCACGTGATCCCCATGGCGCGACCGGCGCGCAGCCGCGACGCATTCACCTCGCGCCAGTCGGAGCGCCCGCACCCGGCGTGGAGGAAGTGCGCGTGCGCGTCGATGAGCGGCTCGTCGCTCACTCGCGGGCCCCGTCCCGGACGCGCACGAACGCCTCGCTTGCCGCGCCCTCGATGGCGCGGAGCGCCTCCTCGTCGTGCGCGAGCGCCGCGAAGTTGTACGCGCCCCGCTTGAAGAGGACTCCGCTCTCCGCGGCGGTCACGAGGAACGCGTTCTCCTGCGCGGCGTCGCTGAATCGCAGGAGCCACATGGGATCGAGGCCGGCGACCTCGACCCCCTCCAGACCGCTCGCGTCGAGCGCCGCCGCGACCGACTCGCGCATCTCCTTCCCGATGCTCCAGAGCGATGCGCAGACGTCCACGCGGTCGTGCCAGGCGAGCACCGCGCCGGCGGCCGCGAGCGCGCCCGCCTCGGCGCCGAGGGTGGTCGAGATCCAGGTGCGGTGCGCGGCCACCTCCATGAGGTCCGCGCGTCCGCACACCGCGGCGAGGGGAAAGCCGTTCGCCAGCGCCTTTCCGAAGGTCGCGAGGTCGGGTGTGATCTCCGCGTACTGCTGATAGCCGGCGGTAGCGATCCGGAAGCCGGTCTTCATCTCGTCGAACACGAGCACGGCGCCGCGCTGGTCGCACAGCGCGCGCGCGCGCAGCACCCACTCCTTCGACGGCAGGCGCTCGATCACGGGCTCGATCACGATGGCCGCGAGCCGGTCGCCGACCGCGGCCACCGCGGCGTCGAGGGCTGGCACGTCGTCGAAGGGAACGCCCCGGAAGAGGGCGCGCGCAGCCTCGGGCACGCCACCGGCGTCGGAACACCAGTCGTGCCAGCCGAGGTAGCCGCATCCGATCACCACGTCGCGCCCGGTGTAGGTGCGGGCGATGCGCACGGCGGCGCTCACGGCGTCCGCGCCTCCCTTCATGAACAGCACGCGCTCGGCGCATGGGACCACCCCGCAGAAGCGCTCGGCGACTTCCACCTCGAGGGTGGGCGCGAGTCCCGCCACGCTGCCGTTGGCGATGGTCTCGATGACGGCGCGCGACAGGTCGGGCTCCGCGTAGCCCAGCGCGACCGCGCCCAGCGCCATGGTGCAGTCCACGAGCGTATCCCCATCAGGGGTGACGAGGTGACAGCCGGCGGCGCGCGCGAAGTGTGTCGGACCCCAGGGCGCGTCGGCGCCGTAGAGCCGGTCGGGGCGCTTGCTCCCCGTGGACGAGCCGCCGACGATGACGCGCGCCGCGCGGGTGGCGTAATCGGGAAAGGCGTCGTCGGAGGGGACGTCGGCGTCGGACTCCTCCTCCGCCGGCACTTCGTCCGCCGTGGGCGCAGGGGGTTCCTGCGACTTGCCGAAAATGCGAGAGAACACCATGGGGAAAGGATATTCAGGGGCGTGGGTCGGGGCGACGCTCGAGGAACCGGAGCACCTCGAGTGCCATGGCGCGGATCAGGGACAGCTCCCGCGCATCTGGTGCCGCGCGGAGGGTCAGCGAGCGGAACGTGCGCATGATGTGCTCGCGCTGCCGCGTCTTGAAGAACTCGATGGCAGCGAGCGCGCGCTCCGCATCGCCGAAGTACTGCTCGAGCTGCGCTTCCGTCGGCGCCGGCGCGTCCTTTCGCGGGGGTGGGATGACACGCGTGGCGTCGCCCGCCGCGAGGTGCAGCTCGTACAGCGCGATGAGCACCGCCTGCGCCAGGTTGAGGGACGCGTGGTCCGTCGTGGGGATGATCACGTGCGCGTGCGCGCGATCGAGGACGTCGTTCGGCAGGCCGCTGTCCTCGCGGCCGAACACGATGGCCACCTCTCCCTCGGTCGTGGCGTCGAGGACCTCGGTTGCCGCAGCGCGCGGGCCGATGACGCGCCACTTGGCCGCGCGACGCCGCGCCGTGAAGGCGGCCACGCGCACACAGCCGGCCACCGCGTCGTCGAAGGTGTCGTAGTGGCGGATGCGGTCAATGAGGTCGCGGGTGCCGTGTGCGATCCCCTCGAGCCGGTGTGCCTCGTAGGCCACGGGACGGACGAGGCGAAGGTCGTGCGCACCCATGTTCTTCATCGCGCGCACCGTGGCCGCGATGTTGACGGGATCCTGGGGCTCCACGAGCACCACGACGAGGCCGGCGAGTGGCGCGGTCATGCGAAGCGGAACCGCAGCCAGCGGGAGTCGTCGTGCCGGTCGCCCCGCAGGTACACCCATTCCTCCGCGGCGCCGCTCATCACGAGCTGGCCGCGGCGGCGCGAGCGTCCGGCAACCGTTTCATTGATGTAGACGTCCATGTCGAACGGCTCGCCTGCCAGCATCGAGGGAGGAAGGGGAAGCATGGCCTCCACGAGATAGTCGGTGTCCCGCTGGACCCACCTGCCGGTGGGGGCGGCAAGTCCCGCGCTCGCGCCGATCGCGCGCACGCGCACGTTCCGCTCACCGTCGGGCACCAGCGACCAGGCTCCGTCTCCCTCGACGCAGCGAAGATACAGTTGCATGCCAGCCCCAAGGGTGTCGGGATGCTCGTTGTCGTAGAGGTTGATGGCGTCAGCGGCAGGAAACACCGGATCGCCGGCACGAACCGCAGCGCTGACGAGCAGGACCTTTCCGTCGGTGCCGATGGTGACCCGCGCCGTCGGAGATCCCGACGCCTTCCAGCCAGTCTCCGAGCGGCGGTAGTGCCCTTCTCCGAGCTCGAGCTCCAGGAGACCGTGGCGCGGGATTGAATGCACGTCTGCTCTGGCCAGCGACTGCGTGGCCGACGGCGCTGCCACGGAAACGAAACCGGAGAGGTCGATGCTGCTGCGCGCGCCACCTGCGTGCAGCTCGACGTGCCATCCCGCATCGTCGCGCCGGTGCAGGTGTCGCTCCCCTGCTCCACACGAGACCTCGACGACATCCTCGCCGAACCGCGGCTGCACGTCGCCCGACCACGCGACCACGGTACGGATCCGTCCGCCGCTGGCGCCATCCACCCGCAGGAGAAAGAAGCGCCGCCACTCGCTCGCGGGCTGCCCCGGCCCTTCCACCTCCAACAGCGTGGCGGCGGCGCCGGCGGACACGAACGCCGTGGCGCTCAGGTCACCATGGGCGCGCGCGATCCGGATTGTCTCGCCTGCGGCCACCGGAGACGACCGGGCGCTCCGGATGAACTCGAAGCCGTCCTCCGGCGCGCTGCCGCCTTCCGGGCGCGTCTCCGCCCACTCCCGATCGCTCTGCCCTGCCAGGTGCAGCGGCAGCTCGATGCGCCGCGCGGATCCGTCCGTGGTCCACGAAAGCTCGTCGATCAGGTAGTCGGCCCCGACCACCACGGCGCGCTCGAAGCGACAACCCTGCCTGGCGATGTCGAGCGACGCGGCCACCCAGCCCATCCCCTCGCGCTCATCGTGGGCGCGCAGCGCACCGTCCAGCAGCGGCTGTGACTGTCCGTCCACGAGCGGTGCATTGTGCGCGAGGGTGCTGCGATACCAGTGCAGCGACCGTTCGACGTACGAGCCCGTGCCGAGATCGTCGAGCCAGCGGGTATCGCCCTGGTACAGCGTCAGGTTCAGCCGGTCGGGATGCCCGTGGCCGCCTCCGGATTGCCCGTAGTCGAACCCGACGTACACGTCGGGCTCGCGACGGAACACGGCATAGCCCTGCGCGGGAAGATGCGTCGATCGCTGGGAGAGCGACGTGGCGTCGGGGAGGGACGGCGCCGCGAAGAGCAGCGCGCGCCAACCGAGGTCGTCGCGAGTCAGCGCGCCCGAGGGAGTGTTGCGCTCGGCGTCGGCGGTGGAGCGTGAGCGGCCCGTGTCGCGTCGTGCATGGCCCGGCTCGTAGCAGCGGGCCAGCGCTGCCCGCAGCGCCCGGTCTCCGGTGCGCGCGTATCCGAGCTCCGCGAGCTCGGCCAGTCGCCACTGCCGGAGCGATGTCGCGTACTGCGAGTCCTTCCGGGAGGGCATCGTGAAATCCGGCAGCGCGGTGCCAAATGGCACCGCGAACGCGCGATGAAACCGCGCGAGCAGCCCGGGCGCCAGCGATGCACCGCGCGCCTCCGCGAGCGTCACCCCGTACCAGAGGCCGCGGAGCGCGAACTGGTGATAGTTCTCCCCCTCGTACCAGCTTCCGTCCTCGAGGAGTCCGGCGGACACCAGCCTTGCCACGCCGCTGGGGCCATTCAGCGCCGCATCGAATGCAGCGTCGTCTCCACAGAGGGCAGCGGCGGCGAGCAGCGCCGAGTCGTTCCACACCTGCCGGTTGGAGTGACCCTCGTCGAACTCGGCGATCATTGCCCGCGCCGGCTCCACGACACGCGCGCGCAGCCGCTCCACCATCTCCGCATGGCCCGGCCCGAGCAGGTCGGCGGCAAGGCACAGCTGGAGCAGCCAGATGGACTCGAGATAGGTGGAGAAGAAGAGCCGGCTCGGTCCGAGCACGTTGTCCGTGTTGGGATAATCGAGGTAGCGATCCGCATAGCCTTCGAGAATGGCTCGTGCGAGTGCCGCGTGGCGTGGGTCACCCCTGAGCCGGTGAAACAGCGCCGCATGCACGGCCCGCTCCCCCAGCCAGAGCTGGTACCAGGTAATCCAGGCGCGATGGTGCGTGTCCCCTTCCCACTCGCGGCCGCAGGACGGACATCGGTGCCGCTCGGGAGAGAACGGGTCGAACTCCAGCTGAGCGCCGTCGGTGGCGCAGCGGCCGCCCTCGCGCGAGAGGAGCGCTTTCGGCGACGGGATGTATGGGGCGCGCCCCAGCAGCGGCTCCATCTCGCGCATCAGGCTGTCGCAGAGGCCGGCGAGCCGCGCGCCCGGCGCGACGAGGGCGCGACGCTCCTCGATCCGCGCGTCGGAGAAAAGCGTCATGCCGTCAGCGGCGAAGGGAGTCACCCGTGGCAACGGACCACTGCGCCACGGTCGCCATCTCGCCCCGAAGGTCCATGCGCACACCGCGCATGCGCGACGACACGCCCTGAAGCCCGCGCGAGTGGTAGATCCACGCCGCGGGCACGCGCCGGCCGAGCTCGGACTGCACCTGGGCCCACGCCGCACGCTGCGCGACATCCGTGGTGGCCCGGGTGGCCTGCGCGAACGCCGCGTCGAGCGCCGGCGAATGGAACCCGGAGTAATCGAGCGCACCGCCGCGGAACGCCGACTCGTACATCGACCTCAGGTATCCGAGTGAGAGGTCGCCGGGAATGCCGGTGACGACCAGGTCGAAATCCTTGCGCTCCGCGCGGACGCGCGTGAGGAACGCGGCCATCTCCATCTGGCGGACGCTCACCCGAATGCCGCGCTCGGCGAGATCGGACTGGATGAGCTGCTCGACCGCATTGTCACCGCTGCCCACGGTGAGCAACTCCACCCGCAGCGGCTCGCGCCGGGCGCGCCAGCCCTCGCCGCCCCGCGGCCAGCCGGCCGCATCGAGCAGCGAGTCCGCAAGCGCCACACCGCCGAGTCTACCGGCCGGAGCGTGCAGCGGATTCTCCGGCGGAACCGGTCCGGACGCCGGCGTCGCGTATCCGGCGAGCGCCGCCGAGATGATGCGTTCGCGATCGAGGCTGAGGTCCACGGCCCGACGAACGCGCTCGTCGTCGAACGGAGTGCGCTGGACGTTGAAGACGAGCGCCGTGGAAAACAGCACCGGGTAGTCCATGACCTCGATCATGGGGTCGCGATCGGCGAGCGACGCCATGGTCGGCCCGATCCCGGCGAAATCGAGGTCGCCGGCGGCGAGCCCGGCGAACTTCGTCGTTGCCTCATCCACGACGGCCACGACCAGCTCGCGCACCACGGGGGGCCCGCCGAGCTCCGCCGGAAAGTCCTCGTTGCGCGCGAAGGTCCAGCTCTGGCCGGCCGCACGATGCACGAAGCGAAACGGGCCATTGCCCGTGGGCGCCGTGGAGAACGGGTGCGCGCGCATGGCCGACGGAGTCACATCGCGGAGCAGGTGCTCGGGAATGATCGGGAGCTCGCACAGGATCGCGGGAATGTCGCGCTGAGGGTTGGTGAACCGCAGCTCGACGTTCGTGTCCGACGTCGCGGTCGCCAGCTCGATCGGCGCAAGGTCCGCCGCGCGCGCAAAGCCCGACGACGGGTCGCGGGCCACGCGCAGCGTGAACGCCACGTCGCGCGCGGAGGTCGGGACGCCATCATGCCACCGAACCCCGGAATGCAGCGCGAGCGTCAGCGTCCTTCGGTCGGCGCTCCAGCGCCAGCTCCGCGCCAGGTACGGCTGAGGGCGAAGGAGGCTGTCGTACCGGGCGAGTGTGACGAACAGGACATGGCGCTGCACCTGGCGCGAAAGCGGATGGATGGTCGTGATGGGGTTGGCGGACTCGAGGTCGGTGCCCGAGGCGTACACCACGACGTCCGCGGGGCGCGGCGAGCCCGCACACGCCGCGAGCCCGCACGCAATCCCGAGCGCAAGCACGGCTCTCTTGGACCCGGCGGCCGGCGACGACATTATCCAGCCGTGCCTGCCCACATGCTCGCGCGCCGGATCGGAACCGCGGCGCTGCTGTTCCTGATCGTCGTCTCGGTGACGTTCGCGCTGATCCGGATGGCGCCGGGCGATCCGGCGGCGTTCCTCGTGCCGGCGGGGGCGAGCGCATCGGAGGTGGCGCGCGTGCGCGCGGAGCTCGGCCTCGATCGTCCCATGCCTGTGCAATATGCACGGTGGCTTGGCGCGATGCTGCGCGCCGACCTCGGCGCAAGCCTCGGCACCGCCCGCCCGGTGGCCGACATGCTCGCCGAGGCCGCGCCGGTGTCGCTCGCGCTGGGCACGGCCTCGCTGATGCTCACCTTCCTCATCGGGGTTCCGCTGGGCATGCTCCAGGCGGCCCGACGCGGCGGCTGCATCGATCGGGGGCTCACGGTGGCCACCACGCTCGTGTACGCCGCGCCCACCTTCTGGCTGGCGCTCGCCCTGGTGGCGCTGTTCACCTATGGCGCCGCGACGCTCGGATTGCCGGCAGGTTGGCGGCTCCCCGCATTCGGGATCCGCACACCGGGGGTGCAGCTCGAGGGGTGGGCGGCGGTCGTGGACGTCGTGCGCCATTCGGTGCTGCCGGTCGGCATCCTCGCGGCCGTCGGCGCGGCCGGCATCGCGCGGTATGCGCGTTCCAGCGTGGCCGACGTGCTGCACCTGGACTTCATCCGCACCGCGCGGGCCAAGGGGGCCACCGAGCGCGCCGTGTTCGGCCGCCATGTGCTCGCGAACATCCTGCCCGCGATGGTCGTGTTGTTCGCGCTGTCGCTGCCGGGCGTCGTGGCGGGATCGATCTTCGTCGAGTCGGTGTTCGCGTGGCCCGGCCTCGGGCGGCTGACGCTGAACGCCATCCTCGCGCGCGACTACCCGGTGGTGATGGGCGCCACCGTCGTGTACTCGGCAGCGGTCATCGTCGCGAACCTTGCGGCCGAGCTGGCGCTGCCGCTGCTCGATCCGCGGCGGGAGGCAGCATGAGGGTCCGGCCCCGGATCGTGCTGGATCGCGGCGCGCGATGGTCCGCGCTCGTGCTCGCGGCGATGGTCGTCGCCTGCGTGAGCGTGCCCTGGTTCGCCGCCGGTGACCCCCTTGCGATCGGAGACGTGCTCGGGCTCCGGCTTCTTCCGCCCCTGGCGTCGGATCACACGGGCCAGCTGCATCTCCTCGGCACCGACCGGTTCGGGCGCGACCTGTTCGTGCGGATGATGCTCGCCGGCCGGGTGTCGCTCGCGGTTGGCATAGTGGGATCCGTGCTGGCGGCGGGACTCGGCACGCTCGTCGGATCGATCGCGGCGTGGCGTGGCGGATGGCTCGATCGGGTGCTCATGGCGCTGGCGGACGCGCTGCTTTCCATCCCGCGCCTGGTGCTCCTGCTGGTGTGCGCCGCGCTCTGGGAGCCGGGCCTCACGACGGTGGTGGTCGTGCTCGTGGCCACCGGCTGGATGGGGGTGGCCCGGATGATCCGCGCCGAGGTGCTTGGCGTGACGTCGCAGCCGTATGTGCAATCGGCGGTGGCGCTCGGTGTGCCGTCATGGCGCGTGCTCTGGCGTCATGCGCTGCCGAATGCGCTGGGGCCGGCGATCGTCGCCACGACGCTTGGCGTCGGCAACGCCATCCTGCTCGAGAGCGGGCTGTCCTTTCTTGGCATGGGGATCCAGCCGCCACAGCCGAGCTGGGGGAACATGATCGCCGGGGGGCGCGACCTGATCGTCACGGCGCCCTGGGTGGCCATCGCGCCGGGCGTCGCGCTGGTGATCACGGTGCTCGCGGCCACCCTCATCGGCGATTCTCTGCGCGACCGGCTGGCCGGTGAGCGCGTCACCGGCCGTCGCGACCTCGCGGACCGCGCCTAGCGGACGAGGATCGTCACGACGCCGCGCACGGGCGCCAGGAAGCGCACGCGGTCTCCCACGGCCTCGAGCGGCGTCAGCGCGGTTTCGTCGAGACGCGCGAGACGCGCCTCGCGCACCATCCCGCCCAGCTGCCAGGATCCGGCCACTTCGCGCTCGAGCAGGTTGACGCAGCGGAGCACGGTCCATTCGCCATCCTCGCTCTCCTTCGCGCAACCGAACGCGAGCCCGGCGCCCTCGAGCACCACGCCGTGCACGGGCGGCGCCACTCGGAGCGCCGAGCGCAGCGTCTCGCCGGTGAGCGGGAGCAGCACGTCGTCCGCGGTACGCTCGACCAGGTCGGTGGTCTCGTCGCTGCGCCCGCCGTGCAGCAACAGCGCGAACTCCGCCTGGAAGGGACCAGGCGCTTGCGCGCCGGGGGTTGGCGCCGGCCAGCCGGCATGGCCGGGACGCTCCGGCAGGTTGCTGCGCGACAGCTCGCCCACGGCACGGACGAGGGTCACGGCGAACCCGTTGCGCACCGCCTCGTACTCCGCGAGGCCGTCGGAGTAGAGCGTCGCGCCGCGTTCGCCGCTGAAGCGCGACACGTAGCGCTGCAGCGGCGCGGTCGCCACGACGTGCTCCATGGCCGCGTCGCGCGCCGCGACCTCCGGGATCGTTCGCTCCACGGGCCCGAAGGCGGCATCCGCGGTGACCACCCCGTCGCCGACGTCCGTTCGCACCACGAAGCGCAGCCGGTGATCGCGCGCGCCGTTGTCGCCAAAGACGCGCAGCCGCAGAAACGGCGCATTCGCGTCCACGATCACGTGCACGCGCAGGTCCACGTGCTCGTGGCGTTTCACGAGCCGCCAGCGCTGCTCCAGCACCGCGCGCAACGGGCCCCGGTGCAACACGCGCGTGCCGTGAAACCGGGGGACGAACTTCCGCTGCCGCACCGCGGGGGTGTACAGGTCGCCGACGTCGCGACGGCTCTCCCAGGCGAGCAGGCTGCTGACGGTGCGCCCGCACTCGAGGTCCTCGAGGGTGAGGCGGCCGGAGCCGTCCCACCGAAGCGAGATGCGGCCGTTCGTGATGGTGCGGCCCTTCGACTCCACGACGTTCGCGGGGGTCGAGCGCGCGCGCTCACCGAACGGCAGGGAGACGATCCCGTAGCCGGGCACCTCATCCACCCAGACGGCGGCGTCGAAGTGCGCCACGGCGTCGTTGTCGGGATAGTCGCGTGGGGACTCGATGCGCTCGTTCGCGGTGGAGAGGTCGAGCACCTGCACCGGCTCCTCCACCGGCCAGTGCACCGGCTGGAGCAGCGAGGTCCGGGGCGCCCTAACGTCCACGTGCGCCGAGCCAGGGCCCACGGCGACGTCGGCCAGCTTCAGCGTGAGTCGCACCAGCGCCACGCCGGCACGGCGGCGCGGCGCGGGGTTCCGGAGAACGAGCACCGAGCGCCACTGCCGGGCCGCTGCAGGCGCGGACCCCGCATCGTGGCCGATGAGAACGTCGCGCGACAGCTCGCGAAGCCCGGCAGCCTGGGATTCCGCGCTCGCGAGCCGCAGGCGCATGGCGTCGGCGACGGCGTCGATGCTGCACCCGCACAGCGTATCGTGCGGCTGGCACAGGAGGAGCGGGTGCCACGCCGCGTTGGCCAGGTGTCGGAGGGAACGGCCTCCCTGAAGCGCCGCGAGCGCCGCCCAGGGCTCCACGTCGCGTACGAGCGCGCGCTCGGCGCGCGCGTACTCCCGCTTCAGCGCCGCACGCGAGCCGAGGGTGCCCTGGAGCGTCCAGGTGTAGCCGTAGGAATTCCTCAGCTCGCCGCGCACCTCCGGGATGGAGCGCTCGCCCGCCGCGCGGGTGAGCGCCTCCGCGAACGCGGACAAACCCGACCGGCGGACGACGTCGGGCGACGCGGCGGTGGCGACCGCCTGCACCGCCTCGTCGATCCCCTCCTGGCGCGCGTGGTGGTCCGCGCCATTCAGGAGCAGGACGTGCCCGGCCGCCGGCCGTTCGCCGATCTCGTCGCGGATGCGGCGCCAGCGCGCCCGCGCTTCCTCACCGGACGTCGGGAGGTTCGCGCCAAGTTCATAGCCGGATCGCGTGAGATGGTACACGAGCACACCCGAGCCGGACGACGCGGCCCAGCGCACCGTGTCGGTCGCGCTGGCGCCGGCGCTGGCGCCGCCCAGTCCGCGCCACAGCACCACGAGCGTCTTCCCGAAACCGGCCGCAAGCTCGGGGATCGCCGCTGGGTGGCCGAAGGAATCAGGGCAGTAGAGGACCGGGGGCGCGGAGGCGCGCAGCCGCTGGAGCACTCGGGCGCCCGCAAGCAGGTTGCGCACGAGCCCTTCGGAGCCAGGGACGAGCTCGTCTGCGAGCACGAACCACGGCCCGGCTTCGATCCGGCCCTCGCGCAGGGCAGCGCTGAGCTCCGACGACCGTTCCGGGCGGACGTCCAGGTAGTCCTCCAGCACCACGGCCTGGCCGTCGAGCAGGAAGGGCGCGTCCGGAGAATGCGGCGCGTCGATCAGGTCGTCGATCAGGGAAGCCAGCCGCTGGCGAAATCGCTCGGCCGGATGGTACCACTCCCGATCCCAGTGGGTGTGGGAGACGACGTGTACGGTCAGCATGAGGCCAACAAGCTAGTGAGGCCGGTGACGCGCGAGTGCGCGCCACCGGCCCGACTTGCCGAGGTGCCTGGAACTACGCGACTGGCTTCCGGCCGGTGATGACCCGCCAGAGCACGACGATGATCGCGAGCACCAGCAGGATGTGGATGAGGCTTCCGACGTTGAACGCGAAGGCGCCCAACAGCCAGAGGATGAGGAGGATGACGGCGATGGTCCAAAGCATGTTACGCGCTCCTTTGCTGCTGAATGGGTGTCTGTGTCGCTGTCTCGCGATCCGGCGCCTTTGGCGTGCGGCTGAGATAGACTCGCGCCGCACGCACGTCGTGACCCACGTCGATCATGAGGATCGCGAGGTCGCCGATACCCCAGAGGGCACCCGCCAGCACGATGAGCCGGCTGGCTTCGCCAAGGAGGGTTGGAATCGCCGCGCTGCCCTGGGTGGCAAGTCCGGTGATGATCTCCGCCACCAGCAACAGCAGCAGGATGATGGCAATCAACCGGAAAAGCTTCGACAGATAACGCAGCCCGACATAGGGCTCGAGGTCAGTCGCCCGGACGCCGGGAATCTCCGGCATTTCCGGATCGGCCGGACCATCGGCCTTGCGTTGTGCTACGTCACCCACGAGGTCGCTTCCGCGTCTGTGATCCACGTTATCCTCCACTTGATCCCGTCCAGCGAGCGCGATAGCCGCGCGTATCGATGTGAATGAAAGGTCCGTGCCCGCAGCACGCGATATACACGCCAGCACCGCCAATTAGCTCCGGATATCGGCGTTCAACCCGGTCGACGGACTCGAGAATGAAGCGTGCGTCACCGATATCGATGCGCCCGTCCTTGTTGAGGTCGTCCATGTTACCGTCGCGGTCGTTATCGATATAGATGTCCGCCCCGTCGCCGTAGGTATGACGGCTGAGGTTGGCTCGGCCGGCAGTGTTCCCCCCGCCGGAGTTATAGGAAGGGGTGCGGAAGCCGCTCATGACCACGACGCCTTTCGTGTCCACCCCCCGCTCCCGCAGGTCCGCCAGGACGAGCTCGAGCTTGTCCACCAGCCGCATCTCCAGGACGAGGTACTTGGGCCAGACGTTGGGCTGGTTCTTCGTGAGGAAGTCGCGGAGCCGGAAGTGCTCCGACACCCTTGTGTCGCGGTTCTCGAGGGTGACCTGAATGAAGCCGCGCGGATTGGCGTACCGGTCCGGCGGCGCACTGCGCGGGCCGCGCGCACCCTGCTCCGAGGGGAAGGTGCCGATGAAGTAGAGCCCGATTCGTCCCCGCTGCTTCGCCGAGAAGGGCAGCATGGTGATGTGGGTGAGCCCCTTCACGGGCCGCATCGCGTTTCCCATCGCCACCGCCACCGGGTGCACGCCGGGCGCCTCGGGAGGGGTCGCCCTGCCCTGCACCTCCCCGTGCGCGTCATACACGATCTGCGCGCCGGCCGGCAGCTCGGCGTGCAGGGTATCCCCCGGCAGCGTGGTCTGGGCAGCAAGCCGTCCGCTGAGGCCCCGTGCGCCCCGCGTGGCGGCCAGGAGCGCGGCCTCGGTGAGGAAGGCGGTGGTCGGCGCGTCGGACCGCGTGAGCGAGGAAGTAATGCTCCGCGTGGTGCTGGTCACGAGGTCTCCGCGCGCGGCCCCGTCGCGGGCGAAGAGAAAGGACCAGGTCCAGCCGATGCCGAACAGCCCGAAGACGGCCACGGCAGCGGCGTTCAGGTACCGCTCGCCGCGGCGCGTGAGGCCAATACGCGTCGTTGAATTCCGTGCACCCACCTGATTGTTTCCGGAGCTTGCTTCCGCCATCGCTCAGCCGGTAATGGACACGCTCATCGACCTGTTTCACCGCCTCACGGACGTCAAGACCATCGTCCAGTGGGGCGGCTATGTCGGCCTCACCGCCATCATCTTCTCCGAGACGGGGCTCCTCGTCGGGTTCTTCCTGCCCGGCGACTCGCTGCTCGTTACCGCCGGGCTGTTCGCGTCCCAACCCGGGTTCGGCCTCAACGTCTACCTCCTCGGGGCCATCCTCACCGTCGCG
>Ga0307505_10001043_pt1 | contig 24844 bp, 22 predicted proteins | sample 23_S_MG_FD_202183 | JGI IMG/M metagenome (GOLD analysis project Ga0307505, IMG submission 202183) | Soil microbial communities from Populus trichocarpa stands in riparian zone in the Pacific Northwest, United States - 23_S | ecosystem: Environmental > Terrestrial > Soil > Riparian zone > Trees... | reverse complement strand
TTCGGGTTCTTGAAGATGCGCGAGGCCGATTCAAAGTGATCGTCGGACTGACCTTGCGCGTGGTCGCGGCGCGAGACCTCTCCGACAGACGTCGAGCTGGCGGCTCGCACCCCCACTTCGACGTGGCGGCTGGAGCTTTCGGCATGCCGCGAGAGGGAACGGGCCAACGTCGAGGTGGACGACGCGTCGAACGAGCTGCCGCTGACGCCGCCGCCGATCTCGACGATCCCGAGGTCGATGCCGGCACTGCCACCGCCGCTCACCGACGATTCGCTGTAGCTCGACGACCGGTTCTCGTTCTCCACGATGTTCAGGTCGCTCATCGCATGAGCCATCCCGGCCGTGTAGAAGGATTCCTCGGAGGTGTTGTGGTGGCGGTACGAGAGCTGGCTCGACGAGTCGAACGTGAACCGCGAGTGGCGGTCGCTCGTGAACAGCCGAACCTGTTCACCGGGCAAGAGCGTCGTGCTGTAGAGCAGGTCGCCCAGGCTCAGCGGCCCCGCGCAGCGCTTGAACCGGAAGTGCAGCGTGACCATCACCGTCACCGTTTGCGGTTGATCCTGCACGCGAATCGTCCGCCGGAACGGCACGCGGTACCGCACGTCCAGTTCGTCGCAGGTTTGACAGGGCTCCAGCTTTGGACAGCAGTCGAGGGTGGCCAGCGTGGCTGGCATCGAGTGATCTTCCATGGCGTCTCTCCTTGCGGACGCGCGGCCTGCCGCAGAGCTGACACGTTTCCCGGGGGGGGAGACGGAAGCTGACAGTGGTCAGGGACGGGTCGACGAGTCCGGTTCTCACTCGACAACGTCGGCCCGTCGTCGATCGAACGGATCGTGATTGGTATCGTTCAGCTGAGCACGGCGGTAATGTCGCCGGTCGCGCTGAAGCGATGGGCGAGACGCTGAACGGCGGGACTGCCCCTGGTCAGGGGCGATCCATGGGCGCGCATGTCTCGGTCCACCCGTCCCGTTCCCGGAACGTCCGGTGCGACACGAGCTGCCAGCGCCCGTCGCGTCGCTGGTACAGCCGGAGGTAGCAGACGATGTATTCGCGCTCGCGCGGACCCGTAGAGCGCACTTCCATGCGCCCGTTGCTGAGGGCCACGTCCCCGTGTCGCTCGATGGCCACCGCGCTCTGGCGCCGGATGGGGAACCGCCCCGGCTGTGCGTAGCTCTCGAGCACCCGGGCCCGGGACAGCGGCGAACCCCCGGCCGTCCAGAACTGGAAGTCGTCGGCGAGCACACCGTCCAGAGATGCCATGTCAGCGCGCTGGAAGGCGGATTCCACCGCCCGTTCCAGTGCCTCGAGCTCCTCGTTGCCCGTCCCACGCTCGCCGCCGGCAGGCCCCTGGGCCCTGGCCAGACCAGACTCGCCGATCAACCCCAGGACCATCATCCCGAGCGCGACCACCGTTCCCGCCCCCACGCGTCGTGCCTGCATCGTTTCCCCTGTCCTTCGGCCGAAGATCGGCAGCTGATGGTACCCTACGACCCGATGGAGCGATCCTTGTGACCCGATTGCTGATGATCGCCGCCGCGACATTGGGCGCACTTGCCTGTGCCGTTTCCACCCAGGCGCAAACCGAAACGCTGCCGTACGACCACATGCACCTGGCTGCCGCGAACCGGCAGCAGGCGATGGACTGGTACCTGCGGCACTTCGGCGCCGCGCGCCACGAGCTTGGGGACCGGGTGGCCTTTGGGCGGGTCACCTTCTCGTGGTTCGAGCGCGCGACGAGCATTGCGAGCGACGGCAGCGTGATCGACCACATCGGGTTTTCAGTACCAGACGTGGACGTCAAGCTCGCCGAACTACAAGCGGCCGGCGTGAAAGTGCTCGCCGCGGGGCGGAACGTGCCGGGGCTCTTCACGGTCGCCTTCATCGAGGATCCGTGGGGCGTGAAAATCGAGCTCGTGCAGGATCCGGAGACGCTCGGGTTCCACCACATCCACATGCGGCTCCCGGATCCCGAGAAGTCGCTGGCGTGGTACCAGGCGCGTTTCGGCGGCGAGCGCGCCAAGCTGAAGGGACGGCTCGACGGCCTGCGCTACGACGGCCTGTGGCTGCTCGTGCAGCAAGCCGACGGCGCTCCCCGCAGCGAGGGGCGAGCGATCGACCACCTCGGCTGGCGCGTGCGCAGCCTCGAGGCCACCATTGCCGGGGCCCGCAGCCGGGGCGACCGGATCACGATGGAGCCGCGCATGATCCGCGACGTGCAGGTCGGCGTGATCGAAGACCCCGACGGCGTGCGCATCGAACTCGCCCAGCGGCCGCAGTTCTAGCGAGGGCCCGGCCTCAGACCCGCAAGCATGGTTCAGCGCCGGGCCTCGCTAGAACCAGTGACACTGGCCCGCGCTCCGCGCGGGCGTAGATGTCTTGACCGAGAAAGAGTTGACTGAAGATCAAGCATTCGAGGCGGTCAAGACATCTAGCGAGGCCCGGCCCTCGACGCGTCGCAGCGCTACCGCAACGAAGCCGTGGGCGCTCCGCCCTTCGCCGCGAACTCCTGACGGCTCAGGCGGCCGTCGCGGTTGGTGTCGTAGCCGTCAAAGCTGCGGCGCGACCACCGCCACTCCGCGAACTCCAGGCTGTTGCTCCGGTTGTAGTCGAGGCTCGCGAAGCTGTCGAACGTCGACTGGCCGGCCGGCTGGCCCGTGGTCTCGCCCACGACTTCCGCGCGGCTGAGCCAGTTGTCTCGGTTGCGATCCAGCCATTGGAACGCGTCGAGGCTGCCATGCCATTCGCCCCTCTCGATCCGGCCGTTGGTGTTGACGTCGAGATTCTCGAAGCTATCGTCCCGATCGTCGTCCCACGTGGTGGCGGCTCCGCCCGTGAACTCGGCCGGACTGAGCCATCCGTTCCGGTCGCGGTCGGCACGTCGGAAGTACTCCGGCGACGAATACCACTCGCTGGAACTGACGCGATTGTCCCGGTTGCGGTCGAGAACCTGGAAGTTTCGCGTTGTCCACGTCGCCGGGCCAGCGGGATTGAAGTCCTCTCTTCCGCGGTGATCATGCGGCCCGCACGGCGCCCACCCATTCGGACTTCTTCTCGCGACAGCGCGCCGTCGTTGTTCCAGTCGTGCACGGTGAACGACTGTGCGCTGCCATTCCACTCGCCACGCTCGATGACGCCGTTCCCGTTGCGGTCAATGCCGCGGAAGCGGATGTTGGTCGACGAGGTGGCGCCGTTCGCGCCGCAGTAGCGCAGCTTCGCGCCCGGCACGGTGTCGTCGCTGTAGAGCTGCTGATACTCGGATGAATCGATGATGTTGTCGAGGACCGCCGAGGGATTTTCCGTTTCGAGGACCCGCACGTGAGCCGCCAGACCGCCCTGATCGGGCTCTCGGCCCAACAAATGGCGATAGGCGTACGTGACGTCGTCGCTGCGGGCTCCGGACATGAAGCGCCGGACATGCTCCTGCGACTTGGCGATGTTCCGTACCAGCTCACGCACCGTCGTCTGGCCGGTGCTGAGCTGCGTCACGGCAGTGGCGCTTTCTGCATTGGAGTTGCGCTCGAGCACCTGCCGGTAGATCGCGTCAACGACGCGCCGAGCATCCGTGGTGCAGTCCTGGGCCCAGGCCAGGCTGGGCACGAGCGCCACCATGAAGGTGGCGCTCGCCGTCAGAAGCGTTCGTGTCTTCATCATGCTTCCCCAATGTGTCCCTGTGTGCCCGAGGAGGGCTAGTGAGTGCCGATGGCGTCGCCCGACACGATCAGCTCGACCCGGCGATTCTGCTGCCGTCCCGCCGCGGTGTCGTTGGTCGCCACGGGCCGAGCCTCGCCCAGACCGACCGCGGTCACCGACGCCGACGCGATGTGTTGGCTGACCAGATAGCTCCGCACCGACTCGGCTCGACGCTCGGACAACTGCTGGTTGTACTGGTCGGTGCCGACGCTGTCGGTGTGCCCCTCGATCTCCATTCGCAGACCCGGATGCGAGATGAGGATGCCCGACACGCGCGCCAGCTTCTCGCGCGCACCTGGCTTCAGATCCGCACGAGCCGTGTCGAACAGCACGTCGGACAGGTTGACGATCAGGCCGCGCGCCGTTTCGCGCGTCTCCAGGACCACATTGAGCTGTTGGCGCAGTTGGTCGCGTAACTGCGCCTTCTCCTGCTCGGACTGGGCCGCGAGCTGCCGCGCCTGCGCGGCCTGTGCCTCGGCGTCACGCCGCGCCGCATCGGCCTGCGCCCGCGCGGAGTCGGCATCGGCGCGCGCGCGCTCGGCTTCAGCCTTCGCCCGCTGTGCGGCTTCCTGCTCGGCGATCGCGGTCTGGGCACGCGACGCGGCCTCCTGCGTCTGGCGCTCGGCGGCTTGCGTCTGGCGTTCGGCGGCCGCCCGCGCCACCGCGGCGTTCTGCGCTTCGAGTTCCGCCTGACGCCGGCGTGCCTCTTCAGCCTGAGCACGGCTCACCGCGTCCTGTTCGCGTACGGCGGCAACACGACGCTGTTCAGCGACGAAGGCCTCTTCCTGGCGCTGCAACCCGATCAGCCGCGCGTCCTCGGCCGTCTGCGCTGCCTGGCGGGCCGGCATCATGATGTCGTTGCTGCCGCGCCGTTTCTCTCGCGCCTGTTCGGCAGTCGCCAGCAGGCCCGCGGCCTTGGTGAACGTGTCAGCCGCGTAACGGTCGGCACCGGCCAATCTCGCCAGTTCCACCGCGTTGCGAGCCTGCGCCAGGTCCAGCGGGGCGCCCGGCTCGAGCGCCTTGACCTTCAGCCGCGAGGCGTCCTGGTTCATCAGGTACGAACCGCGCTTCAGCAGCTCGTACTTGGCCTGGATGGTTTCCACGCTGCCCTTGGTGCCGTCACGGACGACGTTTTCCATCACGACGACGTCGCTGGGCTGCGTGACCGCGAAGTACGGTTCCGCCGTCAGGATCAGGCCGAAGGCCTGCAGCTCGGTGGTCACCTCGACGCGCGCATCGTCGTCGTCGCGTTGCACTTCGCCCAGGTTGGTCGCGCGCCCTTCGGGCGTGATCGCCCACAGGACGTAGGTCAGATATTCCGGGCCAAACTGCGCCGGCTTGGCCAGCTTGTCGAACCGGGCGTCGATCTTGATGTAACCCTTCTCGCCGGACACTTCGGCTTTGCCGGTCGCGGCCGGCATCAGCGCCGTGCCGGCGAAGTCCACTTTCGTGTCGCCGCGCCGGGGCCGATAGTTGATCGCCGACGTCGTGCGCCCGACAACGGTCACGCGGAAGATCGGGATCTGCTCGCCCGGAGCGACCGTGGTGCTCTGGGTCGGATTCGGCGTGGACACCTGCGCGAGTGCGACGCCGGCATAGAGGATTCCGCATGTCAACGCGGCGGCCGTTCGATTTCTCATCTCGCACCTCATCTTCAAAGACGACTCGAGCAAAAGACTCGAGGCCTGCGAAGGATGTGACTGCAAGATCGCCACCAAGCCAGATATCTGCGGGTTTCTTCGATACTCGATGCGATGCGACTCAGCCGCGACGTAAGAGTTGCCAGAGCCTTTGGTCGTTCTCACAAACGTCCAAAGGCTCTGCTAGAGAGCTCAGCCTGGCGCACGATCAGGCGCGAGGGCGTACCTGTGGCTCCCGATCCCACTGCCTCGTGGCGGCCGCTGCGGCAAACGCCTGAGCGCCGCGGTCCGCGGCAATCACCGACGCGTCCGGCTTGACGCCTGCCCTGTCGAGCAGCGGCTGCGCCTCGGCGCTGAAGGCGATGGCCTTCAAGTGCCCGAACGCGTTGGCGACGAAATCCACCGCCGCGTTGTCGCCCAGCAGGGCCTTGCACCCGTCGGCAGAAGCCACCACGCCTACGGCATCCACCAGCACCGACGGCGTGCCCGCCAGCTGCCCATCGGCGGGCAAGAGCTTGCCGTCGGCCAGTCGGACTCCGCCCACTTTCTGCGCGACGATCTTCACGCTGGCGCCCGCTTGTTCCGCCGCCTTGCGCAGCGACCCCACCAGCTTGCCGTCGGCGCCGTCGGTGACCAGGATCGACACGGCACGACCCTTCAGCGTGGCTGGGTACTTGTCGATCAGGCGAAGGGCGTTCGACACCTTCATCGTGGATGGAGGCACCGCGGCTGGCGTGGCGTCTGGAAGCGGGACGCCGATGCCTGCGGCGACGCGCGCCGCGAGGTCCTCGTCGACGTTGCGCAGGTTTCCCAGCATGCGCGTGCGCACGTGGGGCAGGCTGACCTTCGACAGCTCGAAGACGGTGGCCGCGACCATGTGAGCCTGTTCCACAGGGGACTGCGATCTGAAGAAGAGCCGGGCCTGCGAGTAGTGGTCGGCGAAGGACTCGGCGCGCAGCCGGACCTTGGTGCCTTCGACCTGGGCGGGTGCCGGCCGGATGCCGTTCTGCACGTCCGGACGTGGCCCGCCGGCTTCACCCGCCTCGCTCAGGCTGTTGGGCTCGTAGTTGGCGCGTCCGCCGAACACCATCGTCTGCATGTGCCCGTCACGCTGGAAGTTGGCGAACGGGCATCCCTTGGGCTGGTTGACCGGCAACTGATGCCAGTTCGTGCTGCCCAGACGTGAGAGCTGGGTGTCGAGGTAGGAGAACGTCCGGCCCTGCAGCAGCGGGTCTTCCGAGAAGTCGATGCCCGGCGGCAGGTTCGTGGGCAGGAACGCGACCTGCTCCGTTTCGGCAAAGAAGTTGTCGGGGTTCCGGTTCAGCACCATGCGCCCCACGATCTGCACCGGCACCATCTCTTCGGGGATGAGCTTCGTGGCGTCCAGGATGTCGAAGGGGAGGGCGTCGGCTTGCTTCTGCGACACCAGCTGCACGCCGAGTTCCCACTCCGGGAAGTCGCCTTTGGCGATCGCCTCGAAGAGGTCGCGGCGGTGGTAGTCGTTGTCGGCGCCCTGGATCTTGACGGCCTCGTCCCAGCAGGTGGACTGCAGCCCCAGCTTGGGGCGCCAGTGGAACTTCACGAACGTCGCCCGATCCGCGGCGTCGAGCAGCCGGAACGAGTGCACGCCGAACCCTTCCATCATGCGCAGCGAGCGCGGGATCGTTCGGTCCGACATCGCCCACATGATCATGTGGGTCGACTCGGGCATCAGGCTGATGAAGTCCCAGAACGTGTCGTGCGCAGAGGCGGCCTGCGGGTATCCCCGGTCGGCCTCCATCTTCACCGCGTGCACGAGGTCGGGGAATTTCATCGCGTCCTGGATGAAGAACACCGGGATGTTGTTCCCCACCAGGTCCCAGTTGCCCTCCTTCGTGTAGAACTTCACGGCGAAGCCCCGGACGTCGCGTGGTGTGTCGACGGAGCCCGCTCCGCCGGCCACCGTCGAGAAGCGGACGAACACCTCGGTGCGCGCCCCGACCTCGGTGAGGATCCGGGCGCGAGTGTGCTTCGCCAGCGACTTGCTGAGCTCGAAATACCCGTGCGCGCCCGAACCGCGCGCGTGGACGATGCGCTCCGGGATCCGTTCGTGGTCGAAGTGGTGGATTTTCTCCCGCAGCGCGAAGTCCTCGAGCAGCGTGGGTCCGCGAACCCCTGCCCGCAGCGAGTTCTGGTTGTCCGCAAGGGGGATGCCGACATTGGTCGTCAACCGCTCGCCGTCGCCGGCGCTGTGCTGGTGCAGTTCGTCGCCGGTACCTCGGTGGGCGGATGGGCGCGCGCGGGCAGTCCGCTTCTTCATGAGGAGCCTCCTCGTTAGCCAATGCGTCAGCGGACGCGGTTGCCGAACAGGAGAGTTCCAGCACGCGACGTGCCAGTTCGAAACAGCTGGTGCTTCGAGGCCTTCGGTTCACTTCGCGCCCGGGGCCGGCCATGACACGAGAAGCTCGGCCATTGTTGGCCGCAACAACGCTTCAGCTCGGTTGGTAACTCTGACAGGGCGTTTGGTAGGAGTTACCAGCGATTCAGGCGGTCGAAACCGGAACATCAGCCATTTCGTGCCTGATTCTTGGAAGCGAGTTGGCCCTGGTTCGTGAGGTTCCGCTTTTCCTGGCCGATCGTTCGCGCGGAGTCTGTCGAGTGCACAGCTGGCATGCGCCATGCTCATCCTGCTGGACATGGAAACTCAAACATTCGTGACACCTGGACAACCCGCACGGCCCTGGACCATGGATGCGGAAGTGAAATCGGACGCAGGACGAATGGTCGCGTATCAACGCGAGGCCCGGATCATCAACCAGGGCGATGCCTGCGACCGTGTCATGTGGGTCGAGGAGGGACGCGTGCGACTGTCCATCGGGACGACCGCCGGACGCGAGGCCATCGTCGGCACACTCGGCCTGGGCGCGTTCCTGGGCGAAGAGGCGATGGCTGGCCGGTCCATGATGCTGCGGACCGCCACCGCGATGACCGACTGCCGCGTCCGGGTGTTCTCGCGGGCCGAGTTCACGCGCCTGTTGCGAGTCGACGACACGTGGTCGCGCAAGTTCACGGCACACTTGCTGTCGCGTCGCATGCGCCTCGAAGCCGACCTGGCGGACCAGATCACCAATCCAGCTGAGCAGCGACTGGCGCGGTGCTTGTATCTGCTGGCGCGCGAGTGCAGCGACGACGACACCGATCAGCGAGTGCCGGCGGGAATCTCGCAGAGCCTGCTGGCTGGCATGGTCGGCATGACACGTCCCAACGTCAACCGGTTCCTGGCACGCTTCAGGAAGCTCGGCTTCATCGAATACGACAATGGGATTCGCGTGGACAAGTCCCTGCGCAAGGTGTTGCAGCGAGCCTGAGGGTCAGCCACGGCGCCAGGAAGACCGGGCCCCGGCCGCGGGCTGCCGCGACAGGGCGTGGGCACGGCGTTCACGAGCGGCAGTTCGCGCAGACGCCGTGCAGCTGCACGTCTCGACGATCGACGTGAAAACCCTCCAGTTCGGTCCGCCGCCGGTTGATCCGGACGTCCAGGCTGGAGAGGTACACGTCCCAGACGTGGCCACACTCGTGGCAGACGAAGTGGTGGTGATCGTCGGGGTTCACCTCGAACTGGAGCGCCGTGCCCGCCACCTCGAGCGTGCCGATCAGCCCCTCGCGTACCAGTTCCTGGAGGTTCCGGTAGACGGTGGCATGTGACACGGTCGGCAGCACCTCCCGTACACGTTGCACCATCTCGTCGGCCGTGGGATGGCCCATTACCTCGCTCAGTACACGGAGTAGGACCTCCCGCTGCGGCGTCAGCCGTAGCCCGCGGTTCGCGCAGCCCGTGCGCAGGTGCGTGTACCGGTCGGCGGAGGAGCGACTGGGCATGTCTCCAGCAGCTTAGCGGGGCCCGCGGGCGCTCGCAAGCGCGTTCTGCGTCAGCGTACTACTTGATAACCATTACTATTCGAGACTACACTCCCGAGGCGTCAGCCTGTCGGAACGGGTCGGACCCATCAACGAGGAGCGGATAGAACATGGATATGGAAGCCAAGTGCCCAGTGGTCGGCGCGCGTAGACACACAGTGGCTGGAGCGCCGGCGAACGCAGGATGGTGGCCGGATCAGTTGAACGTGAAGCTTCTTCACCAGAACTCGCCTCTGGCCGATCCCCTTGGCAAGCAGTTCGATTACGCGAAGGCATTCAAGAGCCTCGACCTCGATGCCCTCGTCAAGGACCTCCATGCCTTGATGACGGACTCGCAGGATTGGTGGCCGGCTGACTTTGGCCACTACGGGCCGCTGTTCATCCGGATGGCCTGGCACAGCGCGGGCACGTACCGCATCGGCGATGGACGCGGCGGCGCGGGATCCGGCCAGCAGCGCTTCGCGCCCCTCAACAGTTGGCCGGACAACGTGAACCTCGACAAGGCGCGCCGGCTGCTGTGGCCGATCAAGCAGAAGTACGGCCAGAAGATCTCCTGGGCCGACCTGATGATCCTGGCGGGCAACGTCGCCCTCGAGTCGATGGGCTTCAAGACTTTCGGTTTCGGCGGCGGGCGCGCGGACGTCTGGGAACCGGAAGACGACATCTACTGGGGTCCCGAAGGCAAGTGGCTGGCGGACGAACGGTACAGCGGCGACCGTGATCTTCAGGATCCCCTCGCCGCCGTGCAGATGGGTTTGATCTACGTGAATCCGGAGGGCCCGAACGGCAACCCAGACCCTGTGGCGGCGGCCAGGGATATTCGCGAAACGTTCCGCCGTATGGCGATGAACGACGAAGAAACGGTGGCGCTGATTGCCGGCGGCCACACCTTCGGCAAGACCCACGGCGCCGGCGATGCGGCACTGGTGGGTCCGGAACCGGAAGCCGCGGGCATCGAGGAGCAGGGTTTCGGCTGGAGGAACAAGTTCGGCACGGGCAAGGGGGGGGACGCGATCGGCAGCGGCCTGGAAGTCACGTGGACCACGACGCCAACGAAGTGGAGCAACAACTTCTTCTCGAACCTGTTCGACTTCGAATGGGAACTGACCAAGAGCCCGGCCGGCGCGCACCAGTGGAAACCGAAGAACGGCGCGGGCGCCGGCACGGTGCCGGATGCGCACGACGCGTCCAAGCGTCACGCGCCGTCCATGCTGACCACCGACCTCGCCCTGCGGTTCGACCCTGCCTACGAAACGATCTCGCGGCGCTTCCACCAGAACCCGGACCAGTTCGCGGACGCCTTCGCGCGGGCGTGGTTCAAGCTGACGCACCGCGACATGGGCCCGATCGTGCGGTATCTCGGCCCGTTGGTTCCGAAAGAGCCGCTGGTGTGGCAGGACCCGGTTCCCGCGGTCGATCACGAACTGATCGGAGCGCAGGACGTGACCGCTCTGAAGGCGAAGGTTCTGGCATCCGGGCTGTCGATCTCCCAGCTGGTCACGACGGCCTGGGCGTCGGCGGCAACGTTCCGTGGCAGCGACAAGCGCGGCGGGGCGAACGGAGCGCGCATCCGCCTCGCGCCGCAGAAGGACTGGGAGGTGAACCAGCCGGCCGAACTGGCGAAGGTCCTGACGGCGCTGGAAGCGATCCAGAAGGAGTTCAACGGCGCCCAGTCCGGCAAGAAGAGAGTCTCGCTGGCTGACCTCATCGTTCTCGGCGGTTGCGCCGCCGTCGAGGCCGCGGCGAAGAAAGCCGGCCATGACGTGCCAGTTCCCTTCACGCCGGGGCGGACAGACGCGTCTCAAGAGCAGACCGACGTCGAGTCCTTCGCGGCCATGGAGCCGACTGCGGACGGCTTCCGCAACTACATCCAGAAGACCATCCAGGCACCGGCGGAAGAGATGCTGGTCGATCGCGCGCAGCGCCTGACGCTGACGGCGCCTGAGATGACGGTCCTCATCGGCGGCATGCGCGCCTTGAATGCCAACGTCGGCAAGTCCAAGCACGGCGTGTTCACCAGCCGGCCCGAGACGCTGACGAACGATGTCTTCGTCAACCTGCTCGACATGAGCACCGAGTGGCACGCCTCCGTTGCGTCGGACGGCGTGTTCGAGGGGCGCGATCGCGCGACCGGCGCGGTCAAGTGGACTGGAACACGCGCCGATCTCGTCTTTGGCTCGCACTCCCAACTCCGGGCTCTCGCGGAGGTTTATGCCTGTGGCGATTCCCAGCAGGCGTTCGTGCGCGACTTCGTGGGAGCGTGGGATAAGGTGATGAATCTCGACCGCTTCGACCTTGCCTGATCCGATCTTTGGGCCGTGAGCCTTGGGCCTTTTTCATCTGGGCGGACCGCGTTGGTCCGCCCTCTTGATGTTCCGCCGTTGGGCTATGCTGTGCCCGTGATCTCCGGTCGACGCGCGACCCGCCTGACGCTGTCCCTGGCGCTCAGTGTCTTGGCGTTCTCGTCCCAGCCAGCCCGCGGCCAGCCGCCCGTCCCGCCGGTCGGGCCGCAGGTCACCTTACCCGCTTCCATCCCACTTTTTCCGCTGCAGGAGGCGACGCTCTTCCCGCACGCCTCGCGTCCGCTCCTCATCTTCGAACCCCGGTATCGGGCGATGATTGCCGACGCCTTGAAGGGGGATCGGATCATCGGCATGGTGCGTCTGCGTCCCGGGTTCGAGGCGGACTACGAAGGCCGGCCACCCATCGATGCCGTTGGCTGCGCCGGTCGCATCACGGAGTTCGAACTGCTGCCCGACGGGCGCTACACCATCGTCCTGCAAGGCGTCACGCGTTTTCGCGTGCTGAGCGAGGACGCGAGCCGCGCCTATCGGCTTGCGCGCGTGGAGGAAATCGCCGACGCCGCGGCTCCTGGTGATAGCGAGGCGCTCGGCGCCGCGCGGGAGCGGCTGGAAGCCTTGTTGTCGGTCGTCGGCATCGAGTTGGGACAGACTTCGGCCGGCGACGACGAAGTGATCGACACGCTGGCGCAGTACCTCGACATGGCGTCGGAGCGTCGCCAGCAGCTGCTCGAGATGAACGGCTCGCTGCGGCGGGCCCGGGCCCTCATTGACCTCGTGTCGGCCAGATGATCGCGGAGAAACCAGCATGAACGCCAAGTCCGATCGTTCGTCGCGTCGACTGTTCCATGCCATGTGGCTGGTCGCGGCATTCGCGACATCCTCCGGTGGGGCGCACGCACAGACGGCCACCGTCTCGGGTCCGCGCGCGGTTGGGGCAGGGATGCTTCACCTCAACGTCACCAACATCGAGCAGTCGCTGAGGCTCTACCGGGACGTCCTGGGCCTGGAGGTCGTGACCCCGCCCGGCCAGCCGCGGCCCGGGGCCGCGCTCGTCAGCGAGCCAGGCGCAATGTTGAAGACCGTTGTGCTTGGCATGGCCGGCAGCACGTTTCGAATGGAGCTCGTGGAGTGGTCGGGCACACCGCTCAAGCCCCAACAGCAGCGCATTCAGGACCCCGGCGCCGTCATGCTGGCCATACGCGTGCGCGACATCGACGCGACGTTGGATGCCGTGCGTACCCTCGGGCTTCGCGTGCTGACGAGTGGCGGCATGCCGGTTGTCGCCGAAGACAGCGGCGGCCGCAGGAAGACCGTCATGGTTCGCGACTGGGACGGCTTCGTGGTGGAGTTCGTCGAGGGGGGCGCGCCGGTGAGCGGCGTGACGATGTACGTGTCGGTTCAAGATCTGGCGCAGACTGTCGCCTTCTACAACCGCGTGTTCGGGTTCGGCATGCCGGACCCAGCGGAGGCGCGGCCCACGCCGGATCGGATCCATGCGTACTTCGGGGACAAGTCGCTGGTCACCATGCGCGCGGCGCGGGGCACGTTTCCGGGTAGCGAGATCACGCTGAACTTTCAGGAGTTCGGCGCGCCGGATCGCACGCCCGTGCGGCATCGCGTCCAGGATCCCGGTGGGCCCATCCTGCCGGTGACGGTGCAGGACTTCCCGGCCGTGATCGAGCAGGTGCGCGCGAACGGCGGCATCGTGGGCGCCGGCGAAACGTCGGCGCCGCTGGCGCCCGACGCCCGCAGCAGCTGGATCCGCGATCCGAACGGCATATTGATCCAGGTGTCTCTTCCGCGCCAGCGGAACTAGAGGATGTCCAGGCTCTCGACCTCCTGCCCGCCCGCCGCTTGAGTCGGCGGCCAGAAGCGAGGAGAATGGGCCGATGAAGACGCAGCTGGCCCTCGCGATCGTCGCGTGCGGCGTGCTCCTGGCATCGATGCCCGCCCGCGCCCACCATTCCTTCGCGGCCGAGTTCGACTCTGCCAACTGCAAGGATTTCGAAGGCACCCTCACGAAGGTGGATTGGCAGAATCCCCACGCCTACTTCTACATGGACGTGAAGGACGCGAGCGGGAAGGCCGAGTCCTGGTCCTTTCAAACCTACGCCCTGATCACGCTGAAGCGGGCCGGCCTGGAGCGCCAGGTTTTCGTGGACAACGTCGGCAAAGAGGTGTGGGTGCGTGGGTGCATCGCCAAGAACGGCAAGAAGAACTACGCGGCCGCCGGCACCATGAAGTTTCCGGACGGCGTCCTTCGACAAGTCGGTCAGCTTCAGGATTAGGCCGGGACCTCCCATGACACGCGATATGTCACGGCGCCTTGCGGGTGCCGTTGCGGTGGCGCTCCTTGCGGGCGCGACGGCGAGTGTGATTGCCCAGAACGCTCCCGCCCAAGACGGCCCTCCCTACGCCATCGGCGTGATGCCGCCCGGCGGCCCTGCGCCGAAGCTGTCGGACGGCCATCCCGATTTCTCCGGTCTGTGGTTGCCGAACGGCGCTGGGCAGGGTGTGAGCGGTCGCTACGGCGTGGATCCCGCGGCCCGACGTCAGTTCGACCCGAAGGTCACGCCCGAGGCGCCACCGTCGTTTCAGCCCTGGGCTCTCGCCAAGATCAAGGCGATGACGCCCACCGAGTTGGAACTGTCCAAGTCGTCGGTCAACTGCCAGCCGCGCGGCGTGCCGGCGATCTGGCTCCAGAACCCGTACTCCACCCAGCTCGTGCACAAGCCGGGCCTGCTCGTGCAGTTGTACGAGGTGCTCAACAACTTCCGCGTGATCCACACCGACGGGCGCCCGTTGCCCACGTTCCCCGAGCCGCTCTTTCACGGCAACAGCACCACACGTTGGGACGGGGACACCCTGGTCGTCGAGTCCGTGGGGTTCGACGAGCGCACCTATGTGATGCCCAACGGCTGGTTCCACAGCGACGAGATGAAGGTGACGGAGCGCTACTCGCGCCCGTCGATGAACTACCTGATGGTCGAGGTCACGGTGGAGGATCCGAAAGTCTTGGCCAGGCCGTGGAAGTCGGCCCCGCGACGCTGGACGCTGGCGAACGGCGACATCTACGAGTTCTACTGCACCAACAACCGCGAGCTGGAAGAGCTGCAGACGTTGCGCGAGCAGGAGCTCAAGGGCCAGAGCCAGAAGTAGCCAGGAACAGCGGAGACAGGGATGCGCGCAGCCAGGTACATCGGGATAGGAGCGGGAATCGGGCTCACGCTGCTGATCGGCAGCGCGGTCGCTCTTCGCGGGCAGAGCAGCCCCGCGTTCAAGTTTCACCACGTGCACCTGAACACCGTGGACTCGGCGAAGGCCATCGACTTCTACGCCACGAACTTCAACGCGCAGCGTGGCCTGCTGGGCGGCAAGGTCCCCGGCGTTCAGGCGCAGGGCAAGTGGCTGTTGTTCAACCAGGTCCGTACGGCGCCAGCCTGGCCCGTCGTGTCGTCGCTCTACCACATCGGATGGGGTGCGCCCGACATGGCCGCCACCTATAAGACGCTGGTCGACAGGCGCGTGGCGTTCGAGACGCCCATCACGGACATCTCCAAGGTCATCGAATCAGGTTCCGGCCGCGTGTTCTTCGCCTACGTGGACGGCCCGGATCACGCCATGATCGAGATCAACACCGCGCGCGACGACACTTTTCAGCACGTGCACTTCCTGAGCGACGATCCGGTGGCCACGGGCCAGTGGTATCTGAAGCACTTTGGCGCGACGTCGGCCAATCCCAACCCGCCGCGGGAGGCCCGCACGCACAACGGCCTGCAGATCTATCCCTACATGGGGGCCAACCTCGACGGGGTGCAGTTCTGGTGGTACCCGAAGGCCTTCGGGTCGGGGTCGTACCCCGAGGCGTGGAAGGGTCGCACGACGTTCGCGTCGTCGCGCGGCCGTGTGATCGATCACGTCGCGTTCAGCGTGGACAACCTGGACGCCGCCTTGACGCGGCTCGAAGCCATGGGCGTCAAGGTGCTGCAGCGTCCGCGGACCGCCGTGGACGGTCAACTGCGATCGGCTTTCATCGAGGCCCCGGACGGCGTCGAGCTGGAGCTGGTCGACGGACACGCGAAGAGCTGAGCTGGGACGTATCTTGAAGGGAGCTATGCCTGTGAAACGCACAATCCTGTTGACGTTCGTAATCCTGGCCAGTCTGACGGCGTCGACCGACGGCCACTTCGTCCTGGTGTATCCGGCGGCCTCGCTGCTGCAGAACCGCTTGGGCGACCCGCAGAAGATCGGGCCGTGCGGCGGTGTGTCCGCCAACCCCGGGCGCGGCACACCGGCCAATCCCGGCGTGCCCAGCGGTGCGGTGACCGAACTCAAGGGCGGAACCAACCTGAACCTCCTGGTGCAGGAAACCATCTTCCACCCCGGCCACTACCGCGTGGCCCTGGCGCGGACCGCGGCGCAGTTGCCGGCCGACCCGGTGACGACGACGGCGCAAACCGAGAAGGGCGTCCGGTCGGCCTCGGCGCCGATCCAGAATCCGCCCGTGGCGCCCGTGCTCGCGGACGGCCTGTTCGTCCACACCGAGCGGTCGGCGCAGAACTTCGAGGCAGAGGTTCCGATCCCGAACCTGGACTGCAAGAACTGCGTGCTGCAGGTGATCGAGATGATGTTCGACCATCCCGGCATCGCCGTGGACGGCGGCTTCACGTATCACCACTGTGCGGTGGTGAACATCACCGCCGATTCATCCAAGCCGCTCGACACGCGCTGGCGGTAGTCACCGCCGGCGCTGGGAGGCTCGGGGGCGGTGCACACCTGCCCCCGCCTCGACCCCTTCTCGCCTCCCTCGACGCGATCAGCCTACGAGAGCTGCGTCGAGATCCACCACTGGTTGCCGCACGCATCGGCCACGCCCCCTCGGCGGTCGGGATCGCCCTCACGCTGCTTCGGAGCCTGGACGCTCGTGCCGCCGGCTTCCAGGGCCCGTTGATACACGGCGTCGACGTCCGGCACGTAGATGTGGAGCCACGACGGAACCGCCGGCCATTGGGCGTTCGCGTCCGCTAGCATCACGACGGAGTCCTCGATTCTCATCTCGGCGTGCATGATGCGGCCATCAGGGCCGTCGAAGCGGCGCTCGGGTGTAGCGCCAAAGACCTTCGTGACGAACTCGATGACCGCGCGTGCGTCCGACGCCATGACGTAGGCCGAGACGCTGGGGAATCCGCTGGGCTTGTAAGGTGGGCTCATGGCCGGATTCTCTCTCCGCTGGCGACTGTTGCCAAGCCTCATTTTCGCGCCGAAGGCCTGTGTGCATTCGGGCACAGACCGCTGCCAGAGAGACGCCTACCATGGTCCAAAGAGAATGACCATGACACTACAAGGACTCATCGTTCTTCTGCTCATCGCGGCCGTCTGCGGTGCCATCGGCAGGGCGCTCGTTGGCGGTAGCCCAGGCGGCCTCGTGACGGCCATCGCTCTTGGATTGATCGGCGCCCTGATGGGGCCGTGGATTGCGGCGCAGCTGGGTCTCGCGGAGCCGTTCGTGCTCCAGCTGAGCGGACAATCGTTTCCGATTCTCTGGTCCATCATCGGTGCGGCCCTCTTCGTCGCGCTCCTGCACCTGGTCTCCGGCCGGCGCCGGCTGGCGTAAACCAGGCGGACAGGCAAGAAGGGACTCCCATGACGTGGAGAGACAAGCTCGAGGTTGGTCTGAAGGAAGACGCGCCGTTCCGCAAGGACAACTTGCCGGAAAGCCAGGTCCGTGGCCCGGAGATCCCGTCGGGACCCGGCCGCTCGCCTGTGATTCCGATGGCGAGAGGCGATCGGAACGAGGTGCTCGACGGCGAACCGGTGACCGAGACCGAGGCCGATGAGCCGGCCGATGATACCTCCGAGGCCGAGGCCAACACTGACGGCATGGCTCCGGCCGGGAAGCCTTGACATAGCTCGCCTGCGTCTCCCGGCGCTCATCGGCCTTCATCTTCTCGTCAGCGCCGCCGCCGACGCGGTGTTCGTGTGGCGGTTCGGGCACAACCCGCGTGCCGTTGCCGCGCACGTTCTGGTGGTCGCGCTGTGGGACCTGGTCCTGCTTGGCGCGCTGCGCGCGCTGGTCGCCCTTGGTTCGCCGGGCGCCGCCTGGCCTGGCCGGGCCTACCGATGCCTGATGGTGGCCACGTGCACGCTGCAGGTCTATCTGTACGCGCTCAACGTGGTCAGCAACCTCTCGTGGGGCCGGAACATCACCGCACATCTCGTGTCGGCGTTCGCGCCGACCGTCTGGTCGGGGAGGGAACCGTCTCCGGTAGGCGTGGCGGGCATCGGCGTGTTCGCCTGCGGAACGCTTCTCGTGGTCGCCCTCGGGTTCTGGGTTCAACAGGCATCGGACCACTCGCAGGCCCGTCGACGGCCAGGTCGCCTGGAGGCCGTCGGTCTCGCGGCACTGCTGGCGGTGTGCTTCGGTGCCACGATGGCCTGGGCGATCGCCAGCCGCGACGACTTGTTCTGGAAGCACGAGCTGGTGGCCGGTTTCTTCCGTCCCGAGGGTTTCGCCTTCGAGCCCTCGGCCCGGCGCCTCGCGGTCGCCGAGCGTGACGCGGTGCTGCGGGCGGCGTATCCGCGCGTCGTTCCAGGGGCTCGCCGCAAGCACGTCGTCCTCATCATCGTGGACTCGCTGCGCGCCGACCGCATGCAGGCGTACGGCTATCAGCGCCGGACGACGCCCTTTCTGTCCCGGCTCGTCGAGAGCGGCCGCATGCAACGGGTGGACGCCGCTTTCTCGAGCTGTTCAGAGTCCTTCTGCGGCATCGTCAGCACGCTCGCCAGCCGCGAGTTCCGGGACATCAGCGCGCGCACCTTCCAGCTCCAGGATCTCTTGCAGGACCAGGGGTATCAGAACTGGTTCGTCCTGTCTGGCAACCACCGTGCCTGGAACGGGCTCCCGTCTTTCTACCGCGCGAGCGACGACAGGTTGTTCGACGGGTCCCAGACGCGCCGCTACACGATGGACGACGATCGTCTGGTGCTGGAAGGGCTCGAGCGGGTGCCCGCCGCGACAGCCGATCAGCCGGCATTCTTCTACCTGCACCTGATGTCTCCGCATTTCTTGGGCGTGCAGTTTCCGGGGTCTCACGTCTTCTCCCGTCCGGACGACGATGTCGACCCTGGGCCGGATCCGTACAAGATTCGGGACAAGCTGAACAACCCCGACCGCTACGACGACAAGGTCCTCCAAGCCGACAACATCATCCGGGAGATCTTCGACGCATTGCGCGCCAAACACTACTTGGACGACGCGGTGGTGGTGGTGACCGGCGACCACGGCGAAGGACTGGGTGAACGTCACTGGTCCCACGGCTGGCATCTGTACGACGAGGACATCAGGATTCCGATGCTCCTGTACGACGAGCCGGCGGCGACGTATCCGGACCTCAGGTTTGCCGTGCAGGTAGACATTGCGCCGACGATTCTTGATCGACTCGGGCTACCGATTCCGGCCTCCTGGGAGGGGCAGTCGCTGCTGTCGGCCACCACGCGGCGCTTCACCTATCACCAGACCTACTTCGCGCCCCATCGCTTCGCGGTGCTGTCTCGGGATGGAGACGCACTGTTCAAGTTCATCGCCACGCCGCAGTACGGCACCGAGGAGCTGTACGACCTGGGAGCGGATCAAGGAGAGGTGCGCAACCTCGTGGCCGAGCAGCCCGCGCGGGCTGCGATCCTCCGTGCCAAGGTGCAGGCGTATCGCGCGGATCAACCGTAGGTCCAACTCGCGCTCCAAGGGGCGGGGCCGGCTCAGGACGGGGAGGCGACCAGGCGCGCCTGGCCCGTTGCCGCGATGGCGACAGGCGTGGCTCTTTTCTCGCCGATCTGCTGGCGCCACATCGCGTAGTACAGCCCCTTCTCCTCGAGCAGTTGGGCGTGCGTGCCGGACTCGGTGATGCTGCCGCGCTCCAGCACGTAGATGCGGTCGGCGTGCATGATGGTGGACAGCCGGTGGGCGATGAGGATCGTCATCACGTCCGCGCTTGCGCCCACCTCGCGGATCGTCTGACCGATGTCTTCTTCGGTCAGGGAGTCCAAGGAGGACGTGGCTTCGTCGAAGACCAGCAAGTGAGGCCGGCGTAACAAAGCGCGCGCGATCGAGAGGCGCTGCTTTTCGCCGCCCGACACCTTCACGCCCCCTTCTCCGATCACGGTGTCCAGCCCCTTCGCCGCCCGCGCCAGCAGCGCGTCACAGGATGCCTTGTGCAGCACGTCGAGGCACTCGGCGTCGGTCGCGCGTGGGTTGACGAACAGCAGGTTCTCCCGGATCGTGCCCGAGAAGAGCTGGGTGTCCTGGGTCACGAATCCGATCTGCTCGCGTAGCTGGTTCAGGTCCACATGTGCCGCCGAGTAGCCGTTGTAGAGGATGTCGCCAGTGGCCGGGCGATAGAGCCCCACGAGTAGCTTCACGAGCGTCGTCTTGCCGGCGCCGGACGGGCCGACGAAGGCGATGGTGTCGCCGCGGGTGACACCGAAGGAGATGTCGGTCAGCGCCGGCGACGAGGCCGTCTGGTGCTGGAAGCCGACGTGGGTGAAGGCCAGATCGCGCAGCTCGGGCAACGGCGCCGGGTTGAGCGGCCGGTCCTCCTTCTTCATGTCGAGGATGTCCTGGAAGTTCTGGAGGGACACTTCCGCCTCGCGATAGATGTTGATGATGTTCCCGAGCTCTTGCAGCGGGCCGAAGATGAAGAAGGAATAGATGAACAGGGAGAAGAACTGTCCCACTGTGATCGCTTGCACATAGATCAAGTAGAGCATCAGGAACAGGATGCTGGTGCGCAGCGCGTTCACCACCGTCCCTTGAATGAAGCTGAGGCTCCGGATGTAACGGACCTTCTTCAGCTCCAGTTGGAGGATCTTGTCCGTGGTGCTGTTGAGGCGCGCAATCTCCTGCGGCGCCAGGCCCAGGCTCTTGACCAGCTCGATGTTGCGCAGGGACTCGGTCGTCGCTCCGGCAAGGGCCGTGGTCTCGGCCACGATCGTCTTCTGAATGACCTTGATCTTCTTGCTCAACACCGAGCTCAAGATGCCGAGCAGCGGCACCATCAGGAAGTAGATGGGCGCGATCAGCCAGTGAACGCTCCACGCATAGACCATCACGAAGATGATCCCGACGAGCGACGTGAACAGCACGTTGATCGAGGCCGAGATCAGTTTCTCGACGTCGGTCCGGACCTTTTGGAGCTTGCCCAGCGTCTCGCCGCTTCGCTGGTCCTCGAACACGGAGTAGGGGAGCTCCAGGGAGTGCTGGATGCCGTCCGAGTAGAGCCGCGCGCCGAGGCGCTGCGTGATGACATTGATGAAATAGTCCTGGAAGTTCTTGGCCACGCGCGATACGAACGCCACCCCGACCGCCGCGGCCAGAAGCAGGCTGACGCCGCGAAAGAACTCCCCGGTGCTGTACTCGGAGAAGCGCGTCGCGTACTCGTCGATCACGTACCGAAAGATGAGCGGGTCGAGGAGCGAGAAGATCTGGTTGATGGCTGCGAGGACCAGTGCCAGGGCGACGAGCTTCCAATAGTCGGCCAGATACGCGGCAAGCAGCTTCATCGATCGATGATACCGCCCGCTGCCGGCGTTCGTGGCGTTCGTGCCGGCGGCATCTGACGGAGCAAGCGAATCTGCTCTACCATGGACGACCGGAACGCGGACCGTATTTCAGGAGCACTGGATGAATCCAAATCAGGCGCTGTGGGAGAAGGGCGACTTCACCCGCATCGCGGCGAGCATGAGGGAAAGCGGGGACGCGCTGGTGGCCGGGCTTGGCATCACCAGTGGTCTCAAGGTCCTGGATCTGGGGTGCGGCGACGGCACTACCGCGTTGCCCGCGGCCAGGCTGGGCGCGGACGTTCTGGGTGTGGACATCGCGTCGAATCTGGTGGCGGCAGGCACCGCACGTGCCCAGGCCGAAGGGTTGACCAACTGCCGGTTTCAGGAAGGCGACGCCTCCAATCTCCAGACGCTGAGGGACCAGGCGTTCGACCTCGTCGTGAGCATCTTCGGGGCGATGTTCGCGCCCAGGCCCTTCGACGTGGCGCGGGAGATGGTGCGCGTCACCAAGCCCGGGGGGCGGATCGTCATGGGGAATTGGATCGCCAACGACCCGACGCTGGTGGCGCAGATCCTGCGGATCAGCTCCGCCTACTCGCCCTCACCGCCGGACGGGTTCGTGAGCCCGATGACATGGGGCGTGGAGAGCCATGTCATCGAGAGGTTCGGCCACGCGGGCGTCCCAACCGACAGGATTGCGTTCGCCCGGGACACCTACACGTTCAACTTCGCGGGCACGCCGCCGCAGTTCGTTGCGGCATTCCGGCAGTATTACGGGCCGACCATGAACGCGTTCGAGGCCGCTGACAAGAACGGCAAGGCCGCTGACCTGCTGAAGGAGCTGGAGGCGCTCTTCACCAGCCAGAACCGGAGCACGCGGCCGGAGGTGACGTCCATCCCAGCCACGTTCCTGCGCGTGACCGTCACGGTGTGAACGCGCCTATCTGACGGTGTCGGTCAGAACGGCATCGATCGTCGCCCGTCCTAGCGCGCCCATCGGCTCATCGTCCCGAGAGCTGGCCAGGTAGGCCAGTCCCAACGCCAGCGCCCAGCCGCGCGCGCGTATCCACGTATCGTCCTCGACGGTGGGGAACTCCTCTCGTGCGGATGTGACGAGCGTCGACCGATCAGAGGACGGCAACATCCAGACGATCGACAGGTCGGTGGCCGGGTCGCCAGCCGCAAGGTCGCCGAAGTCGAGCACCGCGGACAGCGTGCCGCCGCTGATGAGGAGATTTCCGGGGTGGAGATCCCCGTGAATCCAGAGCGGAGGTCCTTGCCACGGGCGTGCCCACACCAGCCGTTCCCACATACCAAGCACCACGGGGCCGTCGATGAACGCGTCGAGCTGCCGGACATGTTCCCGCACCCTGTTCGTCCGAGCAGCCAGAGGCACGCCTCGCCATGGGTTCAGCGGCGCGTCGTCTGGTGCGGGTTGGTGGAGCGCGCGAAGGAACCGCGCCAGCGCCACGACGACGGGGGCAACGTCCCGCGGCGGTGCGTGTAGCGCGCTCTCCCCAGGGAGCCACGGCACGATGGACCAGGACCACGGGACCCCCGAGCCAGGGCGGCCAACGCGAACCGGCACCGGCACGGCCACAGGCAAGCGAGGAGACAGTTGCGGCAGCCACGTGTGCTCTCGTTCGACGAGGGCGGCTGACGCCGCACGCCGAGGAACGCGCACGGCCAGGTCGTCCCCAGACGAAACAGCCGGTTATCCCAGCCCTCACCGACATCGGCCAGGTTCAGATGCGCCAGGTCCGGGTGCTGCAACTGAAGCAGGGATCGAACCAGCGATGCATCGATGGCCACCTCGGCTGGTGGTTTTGCCTCAATGGTCACGCGTTCAGTGGCCCTCTCTCCCCAGCCGTCGCGCGCCGGGCCATCGGCGGATTCGCCGGGCTGGCTGTCGGCCTGTTGTTCGTGACGATGACCGTCCGGCGACGTTCCCAGGATCACCTGCCCCCGCAACAGATGGCGTAGGGTTTTCGGGGCGCGCCGAGGGCGGCTGCGGGCTATTATTTCGTGGGCCCATGAAGCGCGTCCTCTGCATCGCGTTCGCCGTTGCCGCCCTGACCACCGCGACCGTGGGCCAGGAGAGCAGCGCCCCGCAGGCGCCCGGGCCGACGGAGGCGCGCGTGATGCTCGACACCTACTGCGCCGGCTGCCACAGCTCTGCGGTGCGTGCCGGCGGCGTGGCGCTCGACACGCTGCCCCTGAACGCGGTTCGCGAGAATGCCGCTGTCTGGGAAGCGGCGGTGCGCAAGCTGCGCGGCCGCCTGATGCCGCCACCTGGAAGCCGCCAGCCGAACCAGCGCGAGATCGACACATTCGTGACGTGGATGGAGGCGCAGCTCGATGGCGCCGCCGGCGGGCCCGTGGCCGGCCACGTCCCGATGCAGCGCCTCACGCGCACCGAGTTCGGGGCGGCCGTCAACGATCTGCTGGGCATCGAGCTGGACGCCGAGCAGCTCCTGCCGGCCGAGATCGAAGTGGACGGGTTCGAGAACATCGCCGCGGCGCTGAGCGTCTCGCCCGCGTTTCTGGACCAGTACGTCGCAGCCGCGCGGCTTGCGGCGCGACTGGCGGTCGGCGGGTCGGTACCGAAGGTCGCAAGCGCACACTATCCCCAGCCTCCGCAGCCGGCAGGCGATCAGGCGGGCCACATCGACGGGTTGCCGCTGGGCACCCGCGGCGGGATGAAGGTCCGGCACAACTTTCACGCGGACGGCGAATATCGGTTCACGATTCCGGATCTCGGCGTCGATCTCTATACGCGCGTCGTGGAGACGCGGCACGCGGTGATCATCCTCGTGGATGGTCGCGAAGTGTTTCGCGGGTGGTTGGGCGGCCCGGAGGACATGAAGACCGTCGATCGTGGCGGCGCACCGGGACGGGCCGCGGTGATGAAGCGATTTGCCAACATTCCCGTGCAGGTGAAGACTGGCACTTACGACGTCGCGGTGACGTTCATCGAGCGCGCCCGTGTCGAGTCGGACGAGTTCGTGGGTTTCCTGCCGGGCGATGTGTTCAGCCGCGGCGACCGGATGCCGAGGCTCGTGGATGGCCTGCAGGTGATGGGGCCGTTCGGCTCTCCCGGCGTTTCCGACACCGTCAGCCGGCGGCGGATCTTCATTTGCCGCCCACAACCGAACCAGGAGCAGGCCTGTGCCCGCCGCATCGCGGCCAACCTGGCTCGGCGCGCGTTCCGTCGACCCGTGACGGAGGCCGAAGTCGATTCCTTGATGCCGTTCTTCGAAGCTGGACGCAAGGGCAGCGGCGGGCTTGCCTCGCCGAAGCCGCCAGGCGGAGGCGGGTTCGACGCGGGCATCGAGCAGGTGGTCGGCGCCGTGCTGGTCAGCCCCGAGTTTCTGTACCGCGGGATTCAGACGCCGGCCACGGCGCAACGCACCTTCGCGTTGAGCGACCTGGAACTGGCATCGCGGCTGTCGTTCTTCCTGTGGAGCCAGGGGCCGGACGAGGCGCTGCTGGACGTGGCGGCGGCTGGCAAGCTGAAGGACCCGGCCGCGTTGCGGGTTCAGGCGCAGCGCATGCTGAAGGACCCGCGCGCGTCGAGCCTGGTGCGGAACTTCGCGCTGAAGTGGCTGGATCTGGACGGCCTGAACGAGGCCGAGCCCGACCCGAATCTGTTTCCCACGTTCAACGTCCAGCTGCGGCAGGACCTGAAGGTCGAGCTCGAGTCGTTCGTGGCAAGCGTGTTGCTCGACGATCGGAACGTGGGGGACCTGCTGACCGCCG
>Ga0307505_10001042_pt1 | contig 24850 bp, 18 predicted proteins | sample 23_S_MG_FD_202183 | JGI IMG/M metagenome (GOLD analysis project Ga0307505, IMG submission 202183) | Soil microbial communities from Populus trichocarpa stands in riparian zone in the Pacific Northwest, United States - 23_S | ecosystem: Environmental > Terrestrial > Soil > Riparian zone > Trees... | reverse complement strand
AACAGTCGCGCTACGTCAACGTGCTGCCGGACCTGAAGGTCAGGGACACGGTCAAGCGCATGGAACGCGATCCGGACACGACCCGGGTGGACCGGGCGGTGGGCTCGGAAGTGGCGATCCGCGACGGTGCCAAGGCGCTGATCCTGCCGACGATCGCCGAGATCGGAGGTCGGGTGCGGATCACGGCGGAAGTGATCGACCCGCACACGCAGGCGACGGTGTACTCGGAATCGGCCGACGGCACCGGCGCCGAATCGGTGCTGCCATCGCTGGACCTGATCAACCAGCGCCTGCGCGTGCGCCTGGGCGAGGCGCTGGCCAGTGTCACCACGAGTTCGTTGCCGCTGGAAAAGGTCGCGACAAGAAATCTCGATGCATTGCGGGCCTATTCACTCGGAAGTCGCAACTACACCCGTGGAAAATTCAGCGAGGCACTCGAGCTTTACCGCCAGGCACTTGGAATCGATCCGGAGTTCGCATCTGTGCATGTCGCAATGGGACTCATCTACGCAAGTGCTGCGAGAAGCAGCGAGGCGATCGTGGCGCTGAACAACGCCCTGCAGTATCGCGATCGCCTGGTTGCGCGAGATGTCCTTTATGCCGAAAGCATGCTCGCCACGCTGCAATCGTCCACGGAGACGTTCGCGAAGTGGGCTGCGCTGACGGAAACCTATCCGGACTTTTTCGCCGGCGCGGGTGGGTTCGCCTACATGGGTTGGCGCGACGCGAATCGCTTCGACGAGCACATGATCGGCTTGGCGAAATCGTCCGCTTCATCCAGAAACCCTTCGCCGCTGCCGTCGCGGCACCTGCTCGGCATCCTCTATCTGGGGACGGAACGCTATTCCGAAGCGCTGCGCACATTTGAAGAGGCCGAGGTCGCGGGACTCAATTTCACCCAGTACCACGCGGCCACATGGGCGGCGCAGCGCAATTTCGCTTCAGCAGCCACCACGTTGTCGCGGTCGCCGCCAACCACGGTCACGGACAATCCTGCTGTCAGCTGGCTGCGGGTGATTCTGGAAGCGTCGTTCCTCGTCGATCAAGGCCGGATGGACGACGCGGCGAAGCACATCGCGAGATTCGCCGACGACTTGCCGTCCGGAAGCGTATTGAGCAGTGTCGTCGCGTGCGTATCCGTCGGCATGGAGCAGCAGATCTCCGGTCCGCAGCACGCGAACCACTTCGCCAAACTTGCCCGGTTGCGCGAAACCCTTGCCCAGGAGCGCGCGGTTGCGGCACCGGCCACGCTGCCGGATATCGACGCTCGTCTCGCATTCCTGGCCATTCTTGCCGCGCGCGCAGGCGACACCGCGCTTGCACGAAGCGCACTGGCGATCGCGGAAGTCGGTGCAAACCCGCCGCATCTTGCCGCGCGAAAGCTTCATGTCGTTGCGCAAGCTGAAATTGCGAGGTCAGCCAACGACGTGGAAACGGCGATCATGAAGCTTGAGAGCCTGCTCGATGGCTCTGAGCTCTTCATCGCTCACGTTGCGCTGCTGAATGCGTACGCGGAGGCGAACCGGCATGTGAATGCGCTCGAAGAAGCGCGCTGGCTTTCGGCGCATCGGGGGCGGGCGTATGCCGAAGGAGCGGCCTCGAACCTGGTGACCGTATTCAATGTCGAACATGCAAACCTTGCCTTGCTGCACGGCGCCGAGATTGCATTGAAGGTCAATGATGTCGCGGGTGCGCGGGAGTTCCTGCGTCGATTCCTGGAGGCATGGAATCATCCGCTTCCCGCGCCGATAGCCGCCCGCGTTCGTACCTTGCAAGAAGCGTTACCGAAATCCTAGTCGCCATTGCGTTGCGCATCGCGCGGAGGCGCCACGAGCGACTCCGCGCGCCCGGGGGAGCCGGTGACCACCGGCTTGGATGGGCCTACTTGCCGATGTCGAGTCGTGCGAACGGTATGATCAGACACACATGATCGCTGATGCCGGATTCATTGAGCTGCGCATGTGCCGCCGCGATCGCATCCTTGTCCGCGAGCTTCCCGGGCTTGAGATTCGCCGGATCGAGCTTGGCAATCGCATCGTCGCCGACACCGATTTCCTTCAACGCGCCGGTGGGATCGCTTGCAAAGCGGGACCGAAAGTCGTCGTCGGTCGACAGTCGCTTGAGCAGTTGCAGTTCCTGGTCTCGTGGCAGACGAACGTCACTCATGGGTCGACTCCTTGGTCGGATGGATGCGATGGTCCGATCGTTGCGACGCGGCCCCGCGTGGTGCAACCGCGCCGGGAAGGGTGGCGGGATGCATAGATGAATCTCCGCCACCGCCTGCGGGTTGTGCGTCCCCTCCTTCCCTGCGTAGGCTAGCAGAAACTCCCTTCAGGAAATCATCCGATGCAGGTGCGTCGTTGTGCGGTTGTATACGTCGAACCGCGCGAGCGGATCGATTTCGATCTGACCCGCCTGCTCGAAGGCGGAACCGGGGTCGCCCACGTGCGCGAGTGGATCGCGCTGGCCGCACACGCGGATGCCGAGATCGTGCTTGAAGCCGACGAGGTTGCGCTGCTGGGAAAACTGTCCCCGGAGCACTGGGAGGCAATGGATACGCTTGCCCAGGTGCATCCGCGGGCCGTGCTCGAACGCCTGCTTGCGCATGGCCTGCTCATCGCCGACGACGACGAGCATGCGCCGATCCGGCTGCATGATGAAGACGTACGTGCAAGTCACTGGCGAGGGCTGTCGGCCACGCTGCACCGGCACACACGCTGGAACGCCGTCGACACGCTCGAAGCCGAGCGCCGTTTCGGTCGCGAAACCGATCGGCCGTTCCTCGAACGCCTTGGCCCGGAGGAACCGGTCGTGGGCGAACGCGTGGACGCCGCTCAGCGCATCGCGCTCGCACGCCCCGAGGACACCGCGCTCGAAGCGCTGATCCGCCAGCGCGTGACCTGCCGCAACTTCGACCGCGCGCGCGCGCTGACGATGGAGGACCTCGCGGCCACGCTGTATCGCGCGTTCGGCGCGCGCGCAGTCAGCGACGAACCGGGCATCACGGTCATGAAGCGCGCGGTGCCGTCGGCCGGTGGCCTGCACCCGACCGAGGCGTATCTGCTCGTGCAGAAGGTCGAGGGCGTTGCGCCGGGCCTGTACCACTATCACCCGATCGACCACGCGCTCGAGCCGCTCGGCGCGGTGCCTGCATCGGAATCCGCCGAACTCGCCCTGCGCCTCGTCGCCGGGCAGCGGCATTTCATGCACGCTCATGTCGTCGTCGTGCTGGCCAGCCGTTTCCGCCGCACGTTCTGGAAGTACCGCAATCATGCCAAGGTCTATCGCGCGGTGATCCTCGATGCCGGCCATCTGTCGCAGGCGCTGTACCTGGCCGCGACCGAGCGCGGCCTGGCCGCGTTCATCACGGCGGCGGTCAACGAGGCGGACATCGAGCAGACGTTCGGTCTGGATCCGATGCTCGAAGGGGTTCTTGCGGTGTGCGGTTTCGGCTGGCGTGGCGACATGATCGACGAACTCGAGTTCGATCCGCTCGGCAGCGTCTGGCCGGCACCCGCGTAGCGCCACCATCACGCTTTGGCCGTGCGCGCTTGGCCGCTTTCCCGCACGGATCGCGCGAGATCCGCAAGGGCAGCGGAGCAAGCTCTACGAAAGGCGCATCTTCCCTTCTCCCGGAGGGAGAAGGTGGCGCGTAGCGCCGGATGAGGGAGAGGTCGCGCACGATGCCTGCCGCGGCAAACCGCTGCCTCCTTCCCTCATCCGCCTTCGGCACCTTCTCCCGGAGGGAGAAGGGAAAAGAAAGGAAAAGCAGTGGAGCAAGCTCTACGCGGGTGCGCATTGCCGTGTACCGGCCGAGATGACTCTCTCGCCTTGTGTACGCAGCAGGTCGCGTGTTGCTCAGGCGTGGGCGTCGTGGGCGAGGTAGTGCTGCAACTGGGCCACCACGGCGAGCGCGACCGCCTCCGGACCTTCGCCGCCCAGACGCATGCCCGCCGGAGCGTACAGGCGCGGCTCGAGCTGGGTCGCGATGATGTCGCCGAGCTGGGCCAGCAACGCGTCGCGGCGTTCGGGTGTACCGAGCAATCCGATATAGCCGATGCCGGCACCGGCCAGGTGACGCAGGTAACTCGCGTCGGTCGCGAAGTCATGGCTGCCGACGATCGCGGCGTCGTAATGACGCGCGCTGAGCAGCGCCTGCAGCTCTTCGGCGGGAAGCAGATGATGCTGGTCGATCCGGCCGATCTCGCGGTAGGCACTGAATTCGCTGCGATGCTCGACGAGCTCGACATACCAGCCGAGCAGGCGCGCGATCTGCGCCAATGCCGGCGTCTCCGCCGCAACCCCGGCCAGCAGGATTCGCGGCGGCGGTGCCAGGGCGAGACTGATATAGCGCTGGAATGCCATGGGACCGGGGCAGGCAAGCCCACTGCGGTCGAACGTGAACACGGCCGATCCGATTCGCGCCTCGCCGCTGCCCAGACCGCTGCGGTTGGCATCGTCCGCGCCCGGATTGATCCGCACGCGCAACCAGGCACTGGCCGAACAGGCCGAAGCCATGGCTTCCCGCAGCGGCGACGCGTGCGCGGGGATCGGCAGGACCAACAGGTGCATGAGCGGTTGTGCAGCGGTCGCAGCCGGCGCGCGTTCGCTCTCGTGCGCGTCAAGGCGCAGGTCCTGCGCATGTCCCAGTGCGAGCACGCGGCGTGCCGCTTCCTCGATGCGGTGATCGTGAAACGACGGCGACAACGACCCGGCGCGAGCACCGTGCGCATCGAACAACGCCATCGCACCGCGCTCGCGATAGCAGGCGCCCTCCGTGTCGGCGACCAGCGCGAGCGCCGCATCGGTGCCGCGTCCGGAGAGCTCGATGGCCGTCTCGACCAGGTCGCGCATTGCGCCATAGGCCGAGATCGACGGTCGGAAAGCGGGAGGTACGGACAAGGGGCGCGCCCGGTCATGCGGTCCGCTGATTGTAGCGCGAGCGTGGCCGATCGCTCATGCGAATGTGGATGGAAATCGTGGATTCTTCGGCCGCTGCCATCGATCCACGGCGTCGCCGCGTCGTCGGCCTGGTGGGCGTCACGCGTGCGGCCATGTCGCCTCCGGGAGAACAGGCAGCCTTCCACATTGCCGCAACGTGGGATTTTCCCTTCCCGTGTGCTCCGGACACGCGTTTGCACGGCGTTAGGAGAAGTCATCCGCGTCTCACCGAGGGCAAAGATGCCGCCTGGCGGCATCTTCCCGGGTCGAATGGTCACGCGGGAACCAGCCAGGCAAAGGATCGGGCCCAGGCCGGCCCAAGACGTTGGCGCGCCAGTCACCGCGCGCCGATGCCGATTCACGCCGGATCGAAGCGCCGGTACTGGATCGCTTCGGACAGGTGCACGATGTCGATGCGCCCGCTCGCGGCAAGATCCGCAATCGTGCGCGCGACGCGCAGCACGCGGTGATAGGCACGGGCGGACAGGCCGAGACGCTCGACCGCGCGGTCGACGAACGTCTGGCCGGGGCCATCGAGTACACAGTCGCGCTCGGTTTCGCGATTGTCGAGCCATGCATTGGGTTTGCCGGATCGGCAAAGCTGGCGCTCGCGGGCGGCGGTCACGCGCTCGCAGACGTCGACCGAGGCCTCGCCGTGGGCGCTCGCGCGAAGTTCCGTGTGATTCACACGCGGCACCTCGAGCTTGAGGTCGATCCGGTCCAGCAGCGGTCCGGAGATGCGCGCGCGATAGCGCGTGATCTGGTCGGGCGTGCAGCGGCAGCGGCCGTCCGGATCGCCCGAGTAGCCGCAGGGGCACGGATTCATTGCAGCCACGAGCTGGAAGCGTGCCGGGAATTCGGCATGGCGCGCAGCACGGGAAATCAGGATGCGTCCGGATTCGATCGGTTCGCGCAGCACTTCGAGCACGCGGCGATCGAACTCTGGCAACTCGTCGAGAAACAGGACTCCGTGGTGGGCCAGCGAGACCTCACCCGGACGCGGCACCGAACCGCCACCGACCAGGGCGACGGCAGACGCCGTGTGATGCGGCGCGCGGAACGCACGCCGGGTCCATTCCTGCGGCTCGGTGCCAAGGCCGGCCACCGAACGCACGGTCGCCAGTTCGAGCGCCTCGTGTTCGGCCAGCGGCGGCAGGATCCCGGGCAGGCGCGCGGCGAGCATGGTCTTGCCGGTACCCGGTGGGCCGACCAGCAGAAGATTGTGGGCACCCGCAGCGGCCACCTCGAGCGCGCGCCGGGCATGCGGCTGGCCACGGACCTCGGCCAGATCCGGTTCGTTCGCGTTGCGCACAAGGGGCGCAGCGCGTTCGACGACGGGCAGCTCCGCGCGCCCGCACAGGTGGGCGCAGACATCGAGCAAGCTGCCCGCACTGCGCACATCGGCACCGCTGACCAGTGCCGCTTCGGCCGCGTTCTCGCGCGGCACGATGACGCTGCGTCCGGCACGGGCCGCACGCATCACCGCAGGCAGCACGCCATGCACCGCGCGCAGTTCGCCCGACAGCGCCAGTTCGCCGAGAAATTCGAAGTCGGGCAGGCGTGCGCGCGGCACTCCGCCGTTGGCGGCGAGGATGCCGAGCGCGATCGGCAGATCGAAGCGTCCGCCATCCTTGGGCAGATCGGCCGGGGCAAGACTGACCGTGACCTTGCGCTGCGGATAGTCGAACGAACTGTTGAGGATCGCCGCACGGACTCGGTCGCGCGCCTCGCGAACGGCGGTCTCGGGCAGCCCGACGATGGACGTGCCCGGCAGGCCACCGGACAGATGCACCTCGCAGGTCACCAGGGGTGCGGCCACACCTTCCTGGGCGCGGCTGTAGACGACGGCGAGGCTCATGAGGATGGCTCGGGAAAATCACCCGCCGCCCCATTTGCGGGGGTGCGAGGGCGACGGGTGTCCCGGGAAACCTGCGTCAGTGGCGCGGTCGCGCGGACAGCGCGCTTTCGAGTGCGGCGAGCTGGCGCTCTAGCTCCTCGAGCTTTTCGCGTGTGCGCAGCAGCACGCAGCGCTGCACATCGAATTCCTCGCGGGTGACCAGATCGAGCTGCTGCAGGCCACTGCGCAGCGCGGCGCGGAAGTTCGCGGTGAGATCCGCCTGCGCTTCGCGAAGATTGCCCGGTACGAGCCCGGAAAGGCGTTGCGCGAGTTCGTCTATGCTGCTGGCATTGATCATGGTGCACCCCGAAATGGTGGATCGGTGAATGGTAACGCCGCGCGACCGGGGATCTGGGCCCTCGCGTGCCGCGCCCGCATGGTGACGTAAATCCGGCCTTGCCGACGCGGATACGTCGGCAAGGCCGGGAATTGCATCCCTGCCTGCATCCTTGCCTGCGTCCTTGCCTGCGTCCTTGCGCGCATCCCAGCGCCTGCGTCTGCGTTGCCGCGGACGGGCTTTCCTTCCGGCTTGAAGTCTAGGTACGCAAAGGCGCGCCGACATCTGACAAAGTCGGAAAATCCTGTAGGAAATTTCCTACACGGAGGGCGCGGGGTGCGATTCGGGTATAGTCGCTGGCGCCGCGGATCGCACCGGAGATGCACATGAAAATGGTCATGGCGATCATCAAGCCGTTCAAGCTCGACGACGTCCGCGAGGCGCTGTCGGAGATCGGCGTGCAAGGCATCACGGTGACCGAGGTCAAGGGATTCGGACGCCAGAAGGGTCATACCGAGCTGTACCGCGGCGCCGAGTACGTGGTCGATTTCCTGCCCAAGATCAAGATCGAGGTGGCGGTTTCGGCCGCGCTCGCCGACCGCGTGGTCGAGACCCTCGTGCAGAGCGCCAACACCGGCAAGATCGGCGACGGCAAGATCTTCGTCTGGGACCTCAATCAGGTCATCCGCATCCGCACCGGCGAGCTCGACGACGACGCGCTCTGATCGGTTCAAGGTCCGCCAGGGCCAGCAGGCGTGCTGGCCCTGGATTCCAGAAAAGCTGCGGATCATCCGGGCGGCGGTACGCGCGCCGCCACCAGGTCAGGGGAGCGTACGTTCCAGCGTGATCCGGGTCGGACCCTGGTGCAGGGTCGCGCGCTGCGCGGGGCCAGCGTCGGGCTCGAACCGGACCGCCGCTGGACCGTACAACTGCTCGGCTGCACGCTCCAGCGGGCAGGTTGAATCGATGGCAGGTGGATTCGCTGCGATGCGTCAGTTCGCCAGCCGACGGCTCATCGCGAAGTACGCGAGATTGCCGAGTCCGGTGGCGCCGAGCAGCATCGCGAACACGCCCGGGGTCACCTCGCGCCAGCCGGCGAACTCGATGACCAGGAATCCGGCCGCCAGCGCAACCAGGATGACGCCCCAGCGCAGCGAGGCATGCCGCTTGCGGCGCTCCTCGCCCTCGACGATCGAGCGCACGAGCTCCTCGGACACGCCCGAGCTGATGAGCTGGCGGCGCACGCGGGCGTCGACCAGGGCCTTGATTGCATAGGTGATACAGACAAACAGGCTGATCGGGATGAAGGGCAAAAGCAGTTCGTCGCTCATGGCGGGGCTCGTGGCAGTGGGTCCGCTGCAGGAGATACACCGGCGGTGCCTGCGGTTGCAGCGCTTGTGCTTGCAACCGACCGTGCCACGGGCGTATCCCTGTCGCGATGATCGATGCCGCGCCCCCCACCGACGACGACCGCGCGCTTGCGCAAGCCGTGCTCGCGGGTCGGCCGGGTGCGTTCGAGCGCCTCGTGCGCACTTATCAAGGCTTGTGCTGGCACATCATCGAACGCATGGTGCGGCACCCGGACGACACTCGCGAACTGTGCCAGGAAACCTTCCTGCGCGTGCATCAGTGCCTGCACCAGTACCGCGGCGAGAGCGCGCTGAAGTCGTGGATCGGCCAGGTCGCCTACTCGGTCGGCAAGCGCCATCTGGAACGCCGGCGGATCCCGATCGCCGATGCGATCGGCGCCGACGAGGATGGACTCGCGCCGGCCTATGCCGTCAGCGATGGCGTCGACCTGCAGGCCGAACACGCCGATGACGAGATCACCCTGCTGCTGCACGCCGCCATCGATGCACTACCGCCCTTGCAACGGACCGTGCTGACCTTGTATCACCTGGAAGAACTGCCGATCGCCGACATCGCCCGGATCACCGGGCTCGCTGAAGGCACGATCAAGAGCCATCTGTTCCGCAGCCGCAGGCAGTTGCGCGAGACGCTGGAAACCGGATACGGAGTTGCCGCATGAACCACGACGAACGCGAGTGGCAGGTGCAGGAAGAGGCCCTGCGCGACCAGCGTCTCGGCCGCGAACGCCTGAGCGAGGACGCTCACGCGGCGACGTACCGGCGCATCGCGCAGGCATTGCGTACGCCGCCACCGGTGGCGCTGCCGGCGGATTTCGCAGCCGATCTCGCCCGTCGCGTCGCCGCACCGCGCGTGGACATGCGCCTCGAGCAATGGCTGGTCGGCGCGCTCGTCGCAGTCTTCGGAATCGCCGGCGGCATCGTCGCGTGGATCTACGGTGGCGACTGGCTCGGCACGAGCGCGGCGTTTGTGCCTGAGCTCGCCAACGGCACGACGCTCAAGTGGGTGCTGGCCGTGATCGGCTGCCTGGCGGTCGCATCGATCGGCCGGCCCGCACACCGTGATTCGTCGAGGCGTCAGTAGCCCGCGAGCCAGCGCGCGGCGCCAACCTTGCAGACCGGCCTGCCCGTCAGTTCCGCGGCATTGACAGCGGCCACTTGTGGATTGCCCGCCCCCTCGACACGCCAACGCGGTGACTCCCGCGAACGGCTTGCCGTTCCAGCCGTGCTGATGAAACCAGACGCCGCCCCTGAACGCGCAGGTTGCGTGCGATCCGCGGAGCCGGTGGGCCGCTGATTCGACGCCTGCTACTGCGCGAATGCGTCCAGCGACACGGCGCCAATCGCGCTGAGACGCCCAGCGGCAAACGTGCAGGGATAGGTCAGCGCGTCGACTTCGCAGGTTCCCGGCCCTTGGCGTTGTCCATCGATGAACGGCCCTTGCCAGACCACGGTATGCGGATACGCCAATCCCTGGCGGCCATTGCCGGTGAAGCGGCCATGCGTGAACTGACCGTCGAAATCCTCCCCGACGCTTGCTTCGCGCCAGTGTCCGCGCCCGTGCGGCAGTCCGTCGAGCATGATTCCCTCGAAGTGCGCCGCGTCGTAGGCATTCAGGACGGCGGGTCCCTGCGCGAAGTCGTCGATGATGCGTGCGCGCAGGCTCGATCCCGGTGCGAACGTGAACTCGCCTGGGCCAGCCGGCCGAGCGCGGTCGATCGCGCCCGTGAACTGCATGCCGCTGTGCCAGCGCAGCGTTCCCTGCGCCGGCCCGTCGCGGCCCTCGGCGGGTACGACCGCTGCGAGAAAGTCGACGACGAAAAGCGGTCGCTGGCGCCTGCGATCGGGTGCATCGGGGCGCCGATCAACGTGCAGGCGCCCGTTCCTGCATGCGGCGACAAGGCTGTACGCCTGAGCCAGGCGTGCGAACACCAGCGTGCCTGGTGCGTCCACGGCATGGATGCCCACGCGACCGAAATCCACGTCCGCGCTCATGCCGATGTCGAGGTCGTTGGCGTCGGCGAGCAGTGCGAGCACCGACTTCAGCGGGACAATGTCGAAGCGGAATGTGACGTTGCTGGCGAACGGGCCGCCGAGCGCGATGATGCGTTCGCGCCCCGCCGCGACCAGGCTGTCGGTCGCTTGCGGATCTGCGGCGATCGCCGCCTCCGTTTCGGCGACGAGAGCGAGCACGCGCGCCGGATCGTTCAGCACGCCCGGATCCGGACACGTGCCGGCAGCTGGCGTCGGCATGTCGACCTCGATGTCCGGCGCCGGCCTGTCGAGAAGGTTCGGCGGTGGCAGGATCGACGACTGCTCCATTGCGAGGCGGGTTTGCTCCCGCGCAGCGGGGTGCCCGAGCATCTGGCTGCGCGCAAGCCAACCCATGGCGCGCACGATGTCCTCGCCGTCGCGCGCATCGCGTGCCAAGGCCAGGCCGCTGCGCAGCAACAGGGCGCGCAGCAGCTCGTGGTCGGAGTCCGCCGCTTGCGAGCTGCTCGCATCGAGAATGGCTCGAATCAGTGCGGCCGCGGTTGCCTCGTCGCCGGCACGCTCGATCCGCCAGGCCAGCAGCGCCTGCGCCCAGCGGTCGCCGTCGCGCGCGGAGAGCAACAGGCGCTTGGGCGCGAACGGATCGTCGCCTGCGCTTGGCGAATCCACGCGCAGGTGCTGGGTCAGCGCGTTGCCCAAGGCTTCGCGGTCATCCAGATCGGCACCCATGCGCCGAGCGAGTTGGCGATGCAGGGTTTCGGCGAGCTGGTCGGGCTCGTCCCGGAAGAACTGAAGGTCGATCAACGCGCCGACGAATCCGGGCTGCTTGTCATCGCGCAGCGCCGGCGGCAGTTGTTCGATCTGCAACGTCGCGAAACCCGTCGCGTGCGCGCTCGCGCAGCTCCAATACAGGACCAGGCAGACGCACAGGCGTGACGACAGCGGCATGGCGGGCACCTCCGGCAGGAATCACAGTGGCCCGCGATCCGCAGGCGTTCCGCGCAGCGACGCGGTCGACCCTTCGACCCGCGCGCGCAACAGGAACCCATCGTATGCGAAAGGTCAACGCTGCGAAATCGCTCCGTCACGCCTTTCGTGATGCGCCGACCAGGCCTGATTCGACGTTCGAGCGTCGGGTTTCGCCGCGCTCGAACCCGCAGGCCTCAGTCAAGGTCCGAGCTAGGCGCCGAGCGTATGCGCCGAGGCGGTCGCCGTGCCGCCGACCGCGATATCGCTGCGGCTCGCGCGCGAGCGCAACCACGCGGCGTATTCGTCGAGATCGCCCTTGAACAGCTCGACCTTGCCTTCGGCGACACGCCAGAACGTTTCGCAGACCAGGCCGATCAGATGGCGATCATGCGAGACCATGACGATCGCGCCGGGGAACACCGCAAGCGCCTCGGCGAGCGCTTCGCGCATCTCCAGATCGAGATGGTTGGTCGGCTCGTCGAGCAGCAGCACATTGGGTTTGCGCCAGGCAATCAGGGCCAGCGCAAGGCGTGCGCGCTCGCCGCCGGAGAATCCGTCGATGACCTCGAATGCGCGGTTGCCGGCAAAATTCCAGCGGCCGAGGAAATCGCGGAAATCCTGTACCGATCCACCCGGCGCGATATCGCGCAGGTGATCGATCGGTGACTGACCCGCGTGCAGCGACTCCACCGTGTGCTGGGCGAAGTAGCCCAGTTCCAGATCCGGGTGGACGCTGCGTTCGCCGGCCAGCAGCGGCAGTTCGCCGACCAGCGACTTGACCAGGGTCGACTTGCCCGCGCCGTTGGGGCCGAGCAGGCCGATGCGGTCGCCGGCTTCCAGGCCGAACCCGACATCGCGCAGGATGCGCGTGGATCCGTAGCCCGCATCGACATGGTTCAGCCGGATCAGCGAATTCGGCAAGCGCAGCGGGTCGGCGAAATCGATGCGGATCTGGCGCTCGGCGCGGACCGCTTCGGTGCCGGCGAGCTTGGCCAGGCGCTTGACCCGAGATTGCGCCTGCTTGGCTTTCGCTGCCGAGGCCTTGAAGCGATCGATGAACGACTGCAGGTGCGCGCGTTCGACTTGTTCCTTTTCGAACGCGATCTGCTGCTGGCGCAACTGCTCGGCGCGCTGGCGCTCGAAGCTCGTGTAGTCGCCGGTGTAGAGCTTCGCGCGACCTTCATGCAGATGCAGCATGTGGGTACCGACGCCGTCGAGGAACTCGCGGTCGTGCGAGATCAGCATGAGCATGCCCGGATAGCGGAGCAGCCATTGCTCCAGCCACAGCACCGCATCCAGATCCAGATGGTTGGTCGGCTCGTCGAGCAGGAGCAGATCGCTCGGCATCATGAGCGCGCGGGCAAGATTCAGGCGGCCGCGCCAGCCGCCCGAGAATTCGGCGACCGTGCGTTCGTGGGTCGAGGACGGAAAGCCCAGGCCATGGAGCAGCTTGCCGGCACGTGCGCTGGCATCGTAGCCGTTGATCTCGGCGAGCTTCTGGTGCGCGCTGGCGACCCCATCCCAGTCTTCGATGGCCATCGCCGCGGCTTCGGCGACCAGCACCGCATGGACCTCGGTGTCGCCGGCGATGACGAAGTCGATCGCCCGATCCGGCAGTGCCGGCGTCTCCTGGGCAACGCTGGCGATGCGCAGCTTGCCGGACAGTTCGATGTCGCCGAGATCGGCTTCGACCTCGCCCTGGATCGCCGCGAACAGGCTGGACTTGCCGCAGCCGTTGCGACCGATCACGCCGACCCGCCACCCGGCGTGCAGGGCGGTATCGACGTCGGACAGCAGCAGGTGTTCGCCGCGCCGCAGGGCGAAGTTTCGGAAGGAAATCATGAGGGGCGCGGATTCTACAGGCTTTGCGCGCCAATTCCGCCACCGACCGGGTTCGGGGCATGTCCGGTTGGCCCCTGAAGCGCCGATTCCACGTTCATTTACCGGAGCGACCCATGAATTCCGGGCCATCTTCCCCACCACACAGGCGTTGTCACCATGAATCGACTCATTCGTACCGTTGTCCCCGGCGCGATGTTTCTGCTTGGCGCGAGCGCGTTCGCCGCCGACACGTTCTCGGGCACGTTCGAAGCGGGCGGTACCGCAAGAAAGGTCACCGACGCGGTTGCCCATGGCTCCGAGGAAAAGCTGACTCTCGCATTCACGGACCAGGCGATCAACCGCAGTGCGTTCAGTCGCCAGATCGAAGTGGGGCTGATGTTCCATGAGGGCGCGACCCTGAACTTCGTTCTGGACCCCAGGACCGGCGACGTGCGCCGCGGCGAAACGAGGGTCGATCAGGACAGCGTGCAAGCGCCCGAGGCGCTCGAGAAAGCCTTGAAACTGACCCGTATCGACGACAAGCGCATCGCCGGCAGCCTCAAGCTCGATACCCGTTATGACCTGAAATTCGACCTCGCGGTGCTCGGCGAAAAGTATCCGGAGCCGCCGCGGCCGGGCAAGCCACTGCCTGCCGATGGCGGGAAACCCGGTGCTGCCCTGCTGGCCATGGTGAAAGCAGTCAAGGCCGGCAACCTCGACGCGCTCGTGGCGCTCGCTCCGCCGGAGCGCGCCCAGTCCATGCGCGAGGCGATCGCCGACGGCGAGGCCGAGAGCATGCTCAAGTCGATCCAGGCGTTCACACCGACTGCCGTCACGATCACGGGCGGCAACGTGCACGGCGATGAGGCCTGGGTGGACTTCACCGGCAGCGGCGCGATGGGCAGCAGCAAGGGCACGGCCACGCTCAAGCACGAGGCCGGGACCTGGTTTGTCACGACGATCAAGACCGGCGACTAGACGTCTCTCAGCAGAAAATGCCGACACTTGCCGTTGTGGGAGGCCCTTCAGGGCCGATGCTTTCCGCCACAGAGCCAAAGCATCGAGCCTCAAGGCCCTCCCACAGGGCATGAGGGGCCGGCAGCATTGCCAGATTTTGTGGGAGGCCCTTCAGGGCCGATGCTTTCCTCTACTGAGCCAAGGCATCGGGTCTGAAGGCCCTCCCACAGGGCATGAGAGGCCGGCAGCATTGCCAGATTTTGTGGGAGGCCCTCCTGGGCCGATGCTCTTCATGCACACCAGACCCAGGGAATGGGGCATGAAGGCCCTCCTGCAGGAAACAGGGCGATGCGCGCCGCCGCTGGTGTGGGAAGTTGGCGCAGCGCCAGCTCCATGGTGGAGCGTCGCACCCGGCTGCGGGCTTTCCGCAGATCCAGCGGCCGCGCGTGGCATCATGCGCTGCATCAGGGTAGGGAAATCCGCGGGGCGTGGGCGAAATCACCGAACTGATCGGAAAGGCGCGCGCGGGCGACCGGCAGGCGACCGAGCGCCTGTTCGCGTCGTTGTACGACGAGCTCAAGGGCCTTGCGCGCAGTCAGCTTGCCGGGGGTGGCGAGCCCCCCATGCGCGCGACTTCGCTCGTGCACGAGGCCTATTGCAAGCTTGTCCGTGGGGCGACGCTCGCGCTGAACGACCGCGAACATTTCTACGCCACCGCATCGCGCACGATGCGCCAGATCCTTGTCGATCACATCCGCGCGCGCGCCGCGCAACGTCGCGGCGGACACCAGCGCCCGGAGTCACTGGATACCGGCGCCCTGCAGATTGCCGCGGGCGCCGACAACGACATCGAAATGCTCGCGCTCGATACTGCACTGGACCGACTGGCCGTGATCGATCCGGCACTCGCGCGGGTCGTCGAGTTGCGCTTCTACGGCGGCCTGGAGCTGCCCGAGATCAGCGTCCTGCTTGAGCGATCGGAGCGCTCGCTCAAGCGCGACTGGCGGCGCGCGCGTGCTTTTCTCTATCGCGAGATCGCCGGCGAACCGCCGCCCGCATGAACACGGTCCGGCGGCTGGGGCCCGGCGGATCCACTTGGCCTGTGCCCGGGCCGATTCGCGTGGAACAACGTGCTGACCGGTGGCGAAACGACGTCACCGGCACGGAGCGCGGAACATGAGCGACAGGCAATCGCGATGGCGGGCGGTATCGGATCTTTTCGATGCGCTGGCGGAGCTTCCGCAGGCGCAGCGCGCAGATCGACTGCGCGAGCTTGCCGATGGTGGCGAAGACGTCAGCGTGCTCGACGAGGTCCGCGCTTTGCTGGTTGCCGACGCACGCGCCGACGGGGCACTTGATCGCTCGCTGGATGAGCACGCACCGGCGTTGCTGGATGCCTCCTCCGCGCACGCGGCGAATCTGGCGGGTACGCGCCTGGGCGCGTATCGGCTGGTCGAACCGGCCGGCAGCGGCGGCATGGGCGAAGTCTGGGTAGCCGAGCGCGCCGATGGCGAATACTCCCAGCGGGTCGCCCTCAAGCTGCTCAAGCGTGGCATGGACACCGATTCGATCCTGCGCCGATTCCGCCAGGAGCGCGAGATCCTTGCGCGCCTGAATCATCCCGGCATCGTGCGCGTGATCGACGGCGGCATGAGCAGCGATGGCCGGCCCTGGTATGCGATGGATCACGTCGATGGCGAGCCGATCTTCGCGTATGCGACGCGCAAGGCGCTCGATCTGCAGGCGCGCGTCGGTCTGGTCGCGCGCGTGGCCGACGCCGTGGCTTACGCGCACTCGCGCCTCGTCGTGCACCGCGATCTCAAGCCCGGCAACATACTCGTCGACGCGAACGGCGCCCCGCATCTGCTCGACTTCGGCATCGCCAAGCTGCTCGAGGACACCAGCGAGGAGCAACTCACCGGCACCGGTGCGCAGATCATGTCGCCGGCCTACGCCGCACCCGAACAGATCCTCGGCGAACCGGTCAGCACGGCCACCGATGTCTACGCGCTTGGCGTGGTGCTGCACGAACTGGTGACCGGTGCATTGCCGCATCCGCGCCGCTCGCGCGATGCCCAATCGCTGGCCGATGAAGTTGCCCGCGATACCAGCGAGAAGGCGAGCCAGATCCTGCTGCGCAATGCGGCGAATGCAACCGGCAGCGCGCGATCACGCGGCGACTTGCGCTGGCTCGCGCGCCAGGTGCGTGGCGATCTGGATCTGATCCTCGCTACCGCGATGCGCCGCGAACCGGAGCGACGCTATGCGACCGCGATGGCGTTTGCCGACGATCTGCGCCACTGGCTCGCCGGCCGTCCGATCGGCGCACGGCCTGAGAGCACGAGCTACCGACTGCGCAAGTTCGCGCATCGACACAGGGTCGGTGTTGCGACCGGCATGTTCGTGCTGCTGGCCTTGCTCGCCGGCTTCGGCATCGCCGTCTGGCAGGCCGGCGTGGCGCGCCAGCAGGCGATGCGTGCGGAACTGGTCAAGCGTTTCGTGCTTTCCGTTTTCAGCGAACAGGACCCGCTCGTGCGCAGCCGTGCGCAGGCGCGCGAGCCGGCCGAGCTGATCGCTGCCGGCATCGCGCGTGCGCGCATCGAACTTGGTGCCGATCCCGATCTGCGCCTGGACGTACTCGCCGACCTCGCCGAACTGGGCGTGAGCCTGGGCGATGCAACCAGCGGAGTCCACGTGCTGCAGGAGACGCTAGATGAACGCCGCCAGCGCGATGGCGGCGACTCGATTGCCAGCGCGGTCATGCAGACCCAACTTGCGAACGCGCTGCGCGCCACGGGACAAATGGTGCAGGCACGCGAGCAGGCGGGCCACGCCGTCACGACATTGCGCAGACTGGCCGGGCCGGGCGCGCTCGCCACTGCGCGCGCCGAAATGCAGCTTGCCGGTGTCTCGATGGCCACCGGAGCGGCACAGCCCGCACTCGACGCGACGCGCCTCGCGCATGCAACGCTGGAAAAGAACCTCGGCGCGGAGCATGCCGAAACGCTCGATGCGCTCACGAGCATCGCCGTCGCCCTGGAGCGGCTCGACCGGCTCGACGAAGCCGCCGCGGGATTCGCGCGGGTCATCGAACTCATCGAGCGCACGATGGGTGCGCAACACCTGCGGCTCGCGCGTCCTTTGACCGTACTCGCCGATATCGAGCGTCGCCGCCAGCGCTACGACGAGGCGGGCAGACTGCTCGAGCGCGCGATCGCGGTGGCGCGCGCGGCTTACGGCGAGCGGCATCCGTTCCTCGGCGCCGTGCTCATGCGCCAAGGCGACCTGCTGCGCCGCCGCGGCGATCTTGACGGCGCCAGCGCCGCGCTTGCCGAAGCGCGCACGCACGTGCCCGAGCTCAGCGGCGAGGCGGCCCAGATCGCACTCTACGAAGGCGGCATACATGGTGCGCGCGGTGACCACGTTGCTGCCCTGGCCGCGTTCCGCCGTGCCCACGATACATTCCTCGCCGCCTTGGGCGCCGACAGTGTGTATCCATGGATGGCTGCTGCCGAAATGGCCGGCGAACTCGCCGAACTCGGGCGTCTCGATGAAGCCGCACGATGGCTTGAGCAGGCACTGCAGCGCCAGCGCGCGATCGCCGGAGCCGACAGCTTCGATGCGGTCACCGTGGCGGCCAGTCTCGGACGCGTTCGTCGGTTGCAGGGCGATGCCGATGCCGCAGTCGCACTCCTCGAATACGCGAGCCTGCGCCTGATCGAAATCTATGGCGAACGCCACCCGGTCACCCGACGCGTACGGCTTGAACTTGCCCGCGCGCTGCTTGCGCAGGATTCGATCGAGCGCGCCCGCAACGAGCTCGATGCGGCACTCGCTGCAACCGTCGATGAGGCCAGTACCGACAGCGTACAGGCCGAATTGCTGATCGAAAGTGCGCGCTGCGCACAGCGCGCCGGCGATCCGCAGCGCCAGCAGCGCGACGCGCGCAGCGCGCTGACCCTGTTGCCGCTCAGCGACGCGTCCTCGCCCTTGCGCGACGCCGCGCAGGATCTGCTCGCGGCAGCAGGCGGCACACCCTGAGGCAATCTGTGCGCAGGCTTCTGGCCGTGGTCCGCAATGCTGCGATGATCCGGTGCGATTGCGCGTCCCGCCGTGCTAAGGCCTGCGGGTTCCGTACCAGTGCATCGCGCCCATGTACAGGCGCAACGATGATGCAGGCGATCCGCCACCGGTGAAGTGCACGGACAGCGCATCCGGTTGCGCGTCGGCGACGAAATCGCGGTCACCGAGTGCGCGCAAAGCGACGGTCGGCCCGGGGCGAGGCGTTTCGAGCCGCAAGTCTCCTTCGCGTTCGACAATGTGCACGTCGAACACGCCGATGTCGTAGACACCGGTGACGCGCTCGCGCTGCGTCGCGGACAACGCGTGTGCGCGGCGCAATGGCTCGGGCAAGCCGAGCATCCGGCGCGCAAGCGGGCGCTCGATTGCCTCGGTGCGCAGGTCGCCGAGATTGGTGAGCACGACGATCGTCAGCTCGGCTTCGGGATAGTAGGCCGCGCTCGCCGAGAAGCCGGCCATCGCGCCGTTGTGCGCGTATTTGCGCACGCCGTCCGGCTCCACCAGCGACATCGCGAAGCCATAATCGGCGAGGGCACCGTCGTCGAGCCGAACCGCGCGCGTCATCGCCGTGTGCGATGCGGGCGTCAGCACGTGGCCGGCACCGAGCAGGCGGGTCCAGCGCGCGACATCCAGGGCGTTCCCGCAAAGCCCGCCGTCGCCGCGGATCCACTCCATGTTCTCCGGCGCTGCCGGAATGATGTCCTCGGCGCGACGGACATGACCATGCGCCTGACCGGGACCATCCACCAGCGATGGACACGCACGCAGCGAGGCCAGACCCAGCGGCACGAACACACGCTCGCGCAACGCATCCTCGTACGGCAGGCCGGTCAAGCGTTCGACGAGCAGCGCGAGGATCGTGTAGTTCGTGTTGCTGTAGGACCAGCGCGAGCCAGGTGGAAAATCGATCGGCGCCGCGAGCACGGTGCGGGCGAGGTCAACACGCGTACGCGAGAGGTCGTCGAACGCGGCCAGCACGCCGGGCAACTGGAACAGCTCGCGCAGACCGGAGGTGTGGGCGAGCAGATGGTGGATGCGCACGGGTGGTCCGTCGCGGGCGAACTCCGGCAAGTGGGTCGCAACAGCATCGTCGAGCGCGAGCGTTCCGTCCTCGCCCAGCAGCAGCACGAGCGCAGCCAGAAACTGTTTGCTGATCGATCCGAGCTGGTACATGGTCTGCGGCGTTGCCGCCTCGCCGCGCGTGCGTCCGGTCCAGCCGATGCCGCGGGCGTACGCCACTTCGTCGCCGCGCATGACGACGAGCGACAGCGCGGGAATCTCTTCGGCGCCCAGTGCATCGTGGATTACGCGTTCGATGGCCGCGATCTCGCCGTGCGGCGGTGCCGGTGCGACGCGCGGCGACCCCGCACAACCGAGCACGTAAACCAGCACGACGCCGATCAGCGTGTGGCGCAGGGTGTTCACTCCAGAGCGACCCCGGCCAGCAGCGCGGCCTCGGCGACCCCGTCGTCATCGACGGGCGTAGCGGTTCTCAACAAGACCAGCGCTTGCGCGGCCTCCTTGGTCTGGCGGGCAGGATCGCCCAGGGTCCGGGCAAGGCGCGCGCGCTGAAGGCGCAGGTCGCCCTCCTTCGCGGCGATCGTGGTTCCGGCCTGCAGGTTCTGCAACAGGAGGTCCAGTTCGGCGGCAGCGCTTGCCGACTCACCGGCGCCGAGCAACGCAAGCACGAGTTCGTGGCGCGCCGTTGCCGTGTTCGCATTGTCTGCGCCGTAGAGCGTGGCAAGGATGGCGACCGAGCGCTGCTGCAGCGCGACTGCATCGGTGTGCCGTCCCTGCAGGCGGCGCAATCGACCGAGGGTGCCCGCGCCGACCGCGACGTCGTAGCTGTCGGGTCCCTCGATCGCCTGCTGGCGCTCGAGCACGCGTTCGAGGATCGGCTCGGCTTCACTCAGACGACCCAGATCCAGCAGTACGCCGGCGCCCAGCATCGACGCCGCCCACGGGAACGAACTGTCGGGACCGAGCGCGGCCAGAAAAGCCGTGTGTGCGCGCGCGAACGCATCGGCCGCAGGTTCGAGGCGGTTCTGCGTACGCAGCAACTGGCCACGGAAAAGCCAGATCTGGGCCGCCTCGCTGCTGGTCGGCGCGAAACACCCTTCGGCTTCGTCGAGCGCACGGGTGGCGCCATCGAGCTCGCCGATCCTGCGCAACAGGTCGCCATAGCGCATGAGCTGGGCGCCGAGCACCGGATGACCGCTGCCGAGCTGGCTGCGCGCGATGTCGACTGCGCGCGCGAACAGGGCGCGCGCCTCGGCGTGGCGCTCCTGGCGACGCGCGACATCGGCGCGCATCGCCAGCGGTCGGACCATGCGCGCATGGTCGGGACCGAAGCGTTGCTCGATCGTGGCCGCCACCTCGGCGAATTCGTGATCGGCTTCGTCAAGGCGCGTGAGTTGTTCGAGCACGACACCGACCGCGAACTGGCGGGCCAGGGTCTCCGGATCATCGGCCCCGAGCGCGGCGGCATAGCGGGCGTGCACGCTGCGCGACAGTTCGAGCGCGGAATCAAGTTCACCGGTCAGCAACAGTACGCGGGCGAGGTGACTTTCCGCCTCGGCGGTGGACAGCGCAGCGGTCCCGCGATGCGCACGCAACGTGCGCACGGCAGCCTCGGCCAGTTCGCGGGCGCGTTCGTTGTCGCCAAGCATGCTGCGCACCCCGGCCAGCTGTGCAGCTATCTCCGCGCTCGTCGGGCTCATCGCGTGCTCGCTGGCACTGCGGGCCGTGAACACCTCGTCGAGCACCTGCGCGGACAGTTGCACATCGCCCACCGCCGCCGCGAGCGCACCGAGATCGGCAAGCACGTCCAGACGCAGCGACGGATCGCGTTGCAGTTGAACGCGTGCGCGCGCGACGCCGTCGGCAACGAGTTCGCGAGGCGAACGCGCCTGCGCCTGCGCGCGCGCGACGGGGTCGCTTTCCTTGTACAACGAAAGCATGAAGTCCTTGACCAGTTCGGCGCGTTCGGCCTGCGCGCGCGCAACCCCGGCCTGCCAGAGCGCCACGCCGAGGCCGGCCAGCAACGACACGAACACCAGCAGCCCGGCAGCCACGGCGAATGCATGCCGGCGCACGAACGTGCGCATGCGGTAGCCGGCGCTGTCGGGGCGCGCGGCGATCGGCCGGCCGGCCAGCCATGCACGCAGATCCGCGGCGAACGCCACGGCCGTGGCATAGCGCCGCTCCGGTTCCTGGCGCAAGGCCATCGCGAGGATGCGGTCGATGTCACCGCCGAGTTCACGCGCGATGCGACGGCCGTCGCGCCGGCCCCCGTAGACGCGGGCGAGCGTGTCCGGAGCACTGCGTTGCACGGCCTGGCTCGGCTTCTCGATCCCGGTGTGCAGGCTCAGCTCGCTGGCGAGCGCGAGCGGATCGCGCGAGGCGCGCTGGTGCGGAAGGCTGCCGGTCAGCAGTTCGTAGAGGATCGTCCCGAGCGCATAGACATCGGTTGCCGTGCTGATCGGCTGACCGAGAATCTGTTCGGGAGCCGCATACGCCGGCGACAGCACACGCATGCCGGTGCCGGTCAGGTTGAGATCGTCGGTCTGCTCAAGCAGCTTGGCGATTCCGAAATCAAGCAGATGCGGCTCGCCATCCGCATCGACGAGCACATTGCCGGGCTTGAGGTCACGATGCACGACCAGTTGCGCGTGGGCGTAGGCCACGGCATCGGCCACGCACGCCACGAGTTCGACCCGCGCGCGCACATCGAGCCCGGCCTGACTCGCCCATTCACGCAGCGGCGCGCCGTCGATGTGCTCCATCGCATACCACGGCCGGCCGTCTGCGGACATGCCGCCGTCGAGCAGACGCACGATGTGCCGATGGCGCAGGCGCGCAAGGATGCTGCGCTCCTGCACGAAGCGGCGCAGGATCGCCTGCGTGTCCATGCCGCGCTTGAGCAGTTTGAGCGCGACGCGCTGCTGGTACTCGCCATCGGCGCGCTCAGCCAGCCAGACTTCGCCCATGCCACCCTGCCCGATCGGTTCGAGCAGGCGGTAGTGGCCGAGCAGGCTGCCCGCGGGCGTCTCCCAGGTGTGCAGGGCATCGTCCGCGGTCAGTTCCAGCTCGGGCACGACCGCATCGAGCGAGCAATCGAGCACACCCCTCGTGCCGACATCGGCGGCAAGCAAGGCGTGCAACTCGTCGACCAGCTCCGGCGCGCTGTCGGTCAGTTCGGCCAGCCGCTGCGCGCGCTCGCGCGGAGGCAGTTCGACGAGCTCGTCGAATGCTGCGCTGATCCGCGCCCAGCGTTGCGTGCGGTCTGCGACCATGCTGCCCCCCGCGGCCCTGCGAATGCCCGGTCATCCTGCCACTGCCGGCCAGCGACAGCCAGCTTGCAGCACGCGCGCAATCATCGGTGTCGCCGGAAATCAATCGTCCGGTGCCTCAGACGTACCTGAGATCTCGCAATACAGGAACGCCCGCGCCCGGCGCCAGTCACGCTTGAGCGAGCGCTCCGAACGATCGAGCAGCGCCGAGATCTCCGAGAGCTCCAGACCGGCGAAGAAACGCATTTCCACGAGCTTGCCGAGCGTCGGATCGAGCGCGGACAGCTTGTCCAATGCGGCATCCAGGGCGAGCACATCGGCACTCAGGCCTTCCGCCGCCGCCACGCGCAACGCCTGGGTATCGAGCGCCTCGATGCGGACATCACCACCACGGCGCTGGGTGTCGCGCGCGCGGATCTGGTTGATGACGATCTGGCGCATCGCCAGCGCTGCCACCGCGTAGAAGTGCTGGCGATCGTTGATCGCGACCTCGGCACCGCGTGCGAGCTTGAGATACGCCTCGTGCACGAGCGATGTCGCATGCAGCGGCGCGCCACCTCCGGCGAGCTGCTGGCGAGCGAGCCGCTTCAGCTCGCCGTAGAGTGCCGCAAACAAATTGTCCGCCGCACCACGATCGCCGGCACGCGCCAACCCGATCAGCTCGGTGATCTCCCCCATCGTGCAGCCCTTCCCGGGATCTCGCCGCGCCACGGTGCCATGCCCGGCGTCCGGGGGCAAATCGCGCAAGCGCGTGCCGCAAGGGAGACGTGCATCGGCACAGTCGAGCGCGGGCGAGCGGGTCAGTCGATGTAGGGGCTGCCCGCGATGCTGGCCAGCTCCGATTCGGGCATGCGCGTGATCAGCAGCGCGAAACCCAGGCGAACGCCAAGCGCCAGAATCACGAGGATGGTTTCGGTATCGACCGACGCAGTGAACCAGCGCGCCGCATGCGCAAGCGGCGCTCCGACCAGCACCACGACGAAGATCAGGATGAAGAACGACACCAGCGTCACGGCGCCCTGCGCGAGCGCAAGCCGCGTCCATTCCAGGCGCGGATCCGGACGCGTCCGCGCATACATGAACAGCGCTGTCAGATGCACCGCCGAGTAGCCGACGATCCACAACAGCATGCTCCAGTCAAACAGCAGATGGTCGACGAATTCCACGAGCGTCTCCTCGGGAGATTCGAGCGCCGCGCTGTAGGTGGCCACCACGAATATCGACAGAAACACCACAAAGCCGAAGAACTTGAGAATATCGGTCAGGTGTCGGCGCAATCCACGCTTCGGATACAGCGCGATCGTCAGCAGGTTCACGATCAGCATCTCGGCGAGCAACATGATCAGAAGGCCGAGATAGCCGATCCCTCCGGCAATCACGATGACCGCCAGCACGACATGCGAAAACACCTCCTGCACGACCGCACCCGGCCGCCAGGGGTCCAACCCGGAATCCTTCCTGCCCGTCTTCGCGACCATGTCCGCCCTCTCCGCGCCATGGTAACCACGCCAAGCGCCGGCAGCAGGGGCCACGGTCTATGAAAGCGGGGCCGGGATCGGAACCTTCAGAATTCGTGGCGCCTGCTTTGACAGGCTTGCCAGAACGCGGGTCGCAGAACCTCCGCGATCGCGCGCTCCATCCACGGCAACTCGATCCCGAGTCCGTCCGATACAGGAACAGCAACGGCGCTCAGGCCTGATCCTGCGTACTCGCAACCACCCGCTCGCCCACAGCAACCGCGCAGAGCAACTGCTCCACCTCCGGCCCGGAACATCTCATGCGGATGGCCCCCGCCTCGAACATGAACCGGCCAGACCACCTGCCGCGCCACCTCGTATACAACGTGTGCTGTTCGAGTCGCCATCGTCGCCGAATCTCGTCGAACAAGCGCTTTCCGCGACCTCCGGCCCGCGTGGTTTTATCACCCGCTTCCCACCTGGATAATCCATAAAACCTCGCCGTTGTCGATATGCAATGCATCCTCACCGCAGCCGCCAGCGCCAGCAGTGCGCCAAGTCCGTGATTTTGTGCAGGAAATCGCCTTGACGCCATGTGGGCAAAGTCTGAATATGCCGTCCTACCTCCCGCTTCCGGGGGATACTTGTAGTTAGAACTCACGATGGCTGTAGCTCGCAAGATCGTGTGGAGATTCCGGCTCATGAGAAGCCACGGTTCCGGCGCATGAGAAGCCAGGATTCCGGGGCATGGGAGGCCAGTGTTCCGGACCATGTGAAGCCACCCTTCCGGCGCATGTGAA
>Ga0307505_10001041_pt1 | contig 24858 bp, 17 predicted proteins | sample 23_S_MG_FD_202183 | JGI IMG/M metagenome (GOLD analysis project Ga0307505, IMG submission 202183) | Soil microbial communities from Populus trichocarpa stands in riparian zone in the Pacific Northwest, United States - 23_S | ecosystem: Environmental > Terrestrial > Soil > Riparian zone > Trees... | reverse complement strand
GCGAACCGTCCATTCGATCGGACCCTGCGCGACGATCCCGCCCGACGCGTTGAGGTTCGATTCGTCGACGGCGTGCACCACCTCGTCGAGGGTGACCCGGCGCGCCGACATGCGCTCCGGATCCAGCTGCACCTGAAACTGCCGCAGATATCCGCCGAGCCGCTCCACCGCCGCCACGCCAGGCACGGCCAGGAGTCGGTTCTTCACGTCGAACTCGGCCAGGTCGCGCAGCGTCATCAGGTCGGCGGCGCCGGCGTCGGCCTCGAGCGTGAACTCGAAGATCTCGTTGAGGCGCCCGGTCAGGCTCGAGATCAACGGCGGCTCCGTTCCCTCGGGCAACTGTCCCGCGGCCTGTGCCACCCGTTCGGCGACGAACTGGCGCGAGCGGTAGTAGTCGGCATCCGGCTCGAACTCCACGGTCACCTGGGCCACGCCAAGCTGCGAGTTCGAGCGAATGCGCCTGACCTCGGGAAGCCCGGCGAGCTCGACCTCCAGGGGGATCGCGATCGCCGTCTCCAGTTCTTCGGCGCCCATCGCGGCGTTCTGGGCGATGACGTTGAAGACGGGCGCGGACAAGTCTGGAAACACGTCGCGCCGGAGGTCCTGCAGCCACAGCGCCCCCACCGCGGCCCCGGCCGCGACCAGGAGCGACGTGATGAGGGGCGCCTGAAACGACGTCCGAATGCTCTTGTCGATCATGGCGTCCTCAGTGGTCCCCGTGATCGGCGGCGCTCTGCTCGGCCTGCGACTTCAGGACGAAGGCACCGTCCACGACGATGGTCTCCCCCGCGCGCACGCCCGACAGCACCTCCACCTCCAGGCCGAGGTCGCGCCCGCGCCCGATCTTGCGGATCTCGAATCGCCCCGTGTCTTTCGGAACGAAGACGCACCAGTTGTCGCCGACGCGCTGAACGGCCGCGACAGGCACGGCCAGAATCGGCGTGCTGGTGATGCCGATGGGAAGCGTGGCGGATGCGGACATGCCCGGTCGCAGCAGTTCGCCCTGGTTGCGGACGTCGATCCGGATGTCGACGGTCCGCGACTCCGTGGAGACCTGACGCCCCACAGTGGTGACGTTCCCGGGGAACTCCCGACCGGGCAATGCCGAGAACGTGACGCGCGCGAGGGTCCCCGTCTGCACGCGAACCGCGTCTCGTTCGAACGCGTGCACCGTCAGCCACAAAGTCGAGAGGTCCGCCACTCGAAACGCGGCGATTCCCGGATCGAGCATCTGGCCGCGCACGGCCCGCCGTTCGATCACCGTCCCGCGAACCGGGGCATTCATCAAGAACGTCGACGACCCGGGACCGTCGGATTCGCCGTCGCCCGGCGTGCCCAGGCCCAGCGCACTCAGACCGGAGATGGCGACCCGCACGTCGGCGCGGGCGGCGGCCGCCTCTGCTTCGGCCTCCTGCACTTCCCGCTGGGGCGCGATGCGCTCGGCCGCCAGGTCCCGCTTTCGCTGCAGGGCGCTGTCGGCCAGCGTCTGACGGGCCGCGGCCGTGAGATACGCCGACCGGGCCCGACCCACGTCGGTCGATTGCAGCTCCAGCAGGGCCTGTCCTTCGTTCACGACGTCGCCGACACCCGCGAGCAGACGCACGACCCTGGCGGCCACCGGTACGCCGACCTCCGCGTAGGTGCGTTCATCGACAGCCAGCTCGCCGAGCAAGGTGACCTGTTCGTCACCGCGCCGCGACTCGACCTTCGTCGTCGTGATCCGCAGGTCGCGAAGCATTTCGTCCTCGATGCGCACCTCGCTGGCGTCGGCCTGCGCCTCCGTCGTCGAGGCCGCCGCCGGTGACGTCTCGGGTTGCAGCGCCGGCGGCTCGGCCGCACGACCGCATCCGGCCAGCACCACACATCCACACAGGGCTAGCAGCCCGCGCGTCGTCAGCAGGATCAGTTTCATCGCAGCACCCCCGCGGTCGCGTCGACGGCGACACGAGCCAAGGCGGCCTCCAGCAAGGCGGACAAGTATTGGGATCGGGTCTCGAGGAGCTCCCGTCGAATCAGCAGCACGTCTGGCAGGCCGATCTGGCCGACGTCGAAGCTGCGCGTCGTCAGGGCGGCGTTCTCATCCAGCCCAGGCAAGACCTCGGCCTCCAGCAGGCGGGCGGCCGCGACACGGTGCCGATGGGTGGCCAGGGCGGTCCGCAGCTCGATGCGTAGGCGCGCCCGGGCCGCCTCCAGCTCGAACCGCAATCGGGCCGCGCGCGCCGTCCCCGTGGCGTTCAGCTCCTGGCCCTTCGAGAACGTGGGCAGCGACACCGTGAAGCCGCCGAGGACGATGTTGTCGCCGCTCTCGCGCTGAACCCGGATCCCCACGCCGTAGTTGGCCTTCGACAACGATTGAGCCAGCGCGAGATCCGCTTCGGCTGCCCGGATGGCCGCGGCCAGCGCTCGCAGCTCAGGGCGCTGGTCCAGGGACTGCGTGAGGGCGGCGATGTCGGGAGCCTCCGTCGCGGCCAGAGTGCCCTCCACGGCGATCGACCCTTCCAGGCGTATCTGGGCCTGCAGCGCCCCGAGCGCCACGGCCTGGTCCGCTTCGGCGGCTTCGCGCTCGGCCCGCGCGCGCGCCACGGCGGAGCGCGCGAGGTTCACGTCCAGGACAGCCAGGTCTCCCGCGCGGAAGCGCCGGTCGGCGGCCTGAAAGATGCTGTTCGCGAGATCCACCGAGGCCACCGTCAGACGGACGCGCTCGGCGGCATAGACCGCCTGATAGAACGTCGCGGCGGCTTCTCTCAGGACGTCGCGAGTGGTCTCCTCGGCCATCGCGATGCCTTCGTCGATCTGGGCGGTGGCGCCACCCACCCGCGCGGCCCTCCGCGCCGCGGGCTCGAACATCTGCGCGGCCCCCAGCTGGAAATCCGTCGACCGGGGGTTGGCACCTGCACGAGTGCCGAAGACCACGTCGAGTTCCGGGTTGGACTGGTACCGCATCGACGCGCCTACGAGGCGCCCACGCGTCTCCGCCAGCGCCAGTCGTGCGCTGACGATCCGAGGCGCCTGGTCTCGAGCCTTGGCCAACACGTCCGCCAACGTCAGCACGGTCTGGGCACCGGCGGGACCGGGACACAACATCACGACGCCCGACAGGGCAAGCGCCGTACATGCGACACGCATATCTCTCCCTCGATTTGGAACGGCAAGACACCGCGACAGTTCGCGGTCCTACGGCAGAGGCCTAACCGAGAGAGGGCTTGGGAACGTGGAGGATGTCGAATGGAACCGGGGCGAGTGCGACGGTGGAGGGCGGCAGCCACTTGGGACTGGGCGCGGGCGCGTCAACAGCCTCCGTGCGGAGAACGAGCTCGAACGACGCCGTGCAGTGGCAGCGCACGCACGTCGGCGGGCAGGCGCCATCGGCCGGGGAGGACGCTGATTCCGCCGTGGAACAGGGCTCCGCGAAGGCGAGCTCGAGAAGCCCACCAGTGCTGATGGCCAGGAAGCCGACGAGCAGGAGACGAACCAGGCGGTTCACGTTGGCCCTCACCTTATATCATCGGCCTGGATTCGAGACCACTCCACGGCCTGACGTGCCTGCACCAGTGCGCAACCGCTCCATTGACCACTCAGGGGCGACGGGGCACACTGTCTTCGTGGTCCGCTGGGTGCTCCTGGCCGCCGTTCTCTGTTTGCCCGCGTGGGCCACGATCGATCGCGCGCTCGCAGTCTCCTCGGCAGCCGCCGGCGGCGCCACTGCGGTCTCCCTCGACGCGCCCTGCGGCACCGACAGTCCCGACGCCAGATGGGACGCGGGGCGCCGAGCCGGCGTCTCCATCACCGAATCGATCTGGCGATCGCAGCTCCACCACGCTGAACTGGCGGGCGTGGCGTGCCCCGATCGACTCGACCCCGCCCGTCAGGGGGAGCGGCCACACCCTTGGACGCCTCCGGCGCCGCCGCACCTCCACCGCATTCCCCTCCTGATCTGATCCGTTCCGGTTCGCGCGCTGCTACGCACCAGAGGTGTGTCTTCGTGTGTTCACAGGAGGATCGGCATGACCCGCATTCGAACGAGAATTCTCATCATCGCTGCCGTGGCGGCGTTGTCGCTCTGGGCAATCTACCCGCCGGACAAGAACATCAAGCTGGGACTGGACCTGAACGGCGGCGTCCACCTCGTGCTCCGGGTGAAGATGAAGCCCGGCACGCCGGACGCCGTCCGCGGCGATACGGTCGAGCAGGCGCTTCGCACCATCGAGCGGCGCGTCAACGAGCTCGGCGTGGCCGAGCCCGTCGTCGCCCGCTATCGCGAGGACGATCAGATTCTCGTCCAGCTTCCGGGAGTGGCTGACGTCGATCGCGCCAAGCAGATCATCAGATCGACGGCCCAGCTCCGCCTGACGCTGGTCGACCGAGGACCGTTTCCCGATCGGGACGCCGCGCTGCAAGCGTACGGCGGGGCGCTACCGGCCGAACTGGAGGTGCTGCCCGGTCCCGGCAGCGCGGACGACCGCTCGTCCACCTTCTACATCGTCGAGAAGACACCGGCGGTTGCGGGGAACGACCTGCGCGACGCCAGGCAATCGCTCGACGAATTCGGCCGTCCGGCCGTGGCATTCACGCTGAAGCGGGAGGCCGGGCTGCGGTTCGGGGCCTTCACCGAGCGCCACATCAATCGGGTGCTGGCCACGGTGCTCGACGACCGCGTCGCCTCGGTGGCCACGATCCTGTCGCGTATCGAAGATCAGGGACAGATCGCCGGCGTCAGCCGCGAGCAGATGCTCGAGCAGGTCGTCAACCTCAAGGCGGGCGCGCTGCCGGCGGACCTCGAGTACGTCGAAGAGCACACAGTGGGCGCCAGCCTGGGCGAGGCGTCGATCCGCGCGGGCGTGCTCGCCTCGATGGGCGGCCTCGTGCTGGTGATGGTCTTCATGCTGGCCTACTACCGGCTGACCGGGTTGAACGCCCTGCTGTCGATCGTCCTGAACCTGATCATCCTGGTGGGGTTCGTCGCGTGGATTCCCGTCACGATGACGCTCCCGGGAATCGCCGGGTTGATCCTCACCATCGGGATGGGCGTCGACTCGAACGTGCTGATCTTCGAGCGCATCAAAGAGGAGCTGGCCAAGGCGCGCGGCGCGCGAGCGGCCATCCACGCGGGGTTCGACCGCGTGTGGATCACGATCGTCGACACGCACATCACGTCGCTCATCGCGGCCGCGTTCCTGTTTCAGTTCGGCACCAGCCCCATCCGTGGTTTTGCGACAACCCTGACGATCGGCCTTGTGGCCAACGTGTTCACGGCCGTGTTCGCGTCACGGACGCTGTTCGATCTGATTCTGTGGCGCCGTGGGACCGCCACTCAGGTCTTGAGCATCGGCGGCGCATCGCGGGCCGCTGGGCCCGCCAGAATCGACTTCAGCCGGTGGGGCTGGCACGCGCTGGCCCTCTCACTCGTCGTAATCGGCGCCGGCATCGCCACCATGGTGACAAAGGGCCTTCCGCTCGGCGTCGACTTCTCTGGGGGCACGCTGGTCGTCGTCGAGTTCGCGCAACCGGGCGTCAGCGAGCACGCCGTTCGCGAGGCGGTGGCAATGATCCCCGGCGACGAAATCGTCCAGCGGTACGGCGCGGCGGACGAGAGACGGTTCCTCGTTCGCCTGCCCCTCGCCACCGGCGGGCAGGCCGAGGGCCTGGAAGCCGGCGCTCGACTGGTGACGAGCGCGCTGGCGGCCGCCGACGACCTGCCGCCGTTCGAAATCGCCGATCGCCGGCTCGTCAGTGCCGCCATCGGCGAGGACCTGCAGCGCCGGGGCATCTACGCCACCCTGGCATCGCTGGGTGCGATCACGACGTACATCGCCGTCCGCTTTCGGCCTTCGTTCGCGGTCGGCGGGATCGCCGCCACGTTCCACGACGTGCTGGTGTCGCTGGCCTGCCTCTCGTTCGCCGGCTACGACTTGTCGTTGAACGTCACGGCGGCGCTCCTCACCGTCATCGGGTACTCCGTGAACGACACCATCGTGATCTTCGACCGGGTTCGCGAGAACATCCAAGCGATGCGCGGCGACTCTCTCGACGCCGTCGTCAATCTCAGCGTGACGCAGACGATGTCCCGCACGCTGATCACGGCCGGCACGACGCTCCTGTCCGTTCTCTCGCTCTACCTGTTTGGCGGGGAGGCGCTTCGAGGCTTTGCGTTCACGATGCTCGTCGGCATCGTGAGCGGCACGTACTCAACGGTGTTCATCGCCTCGGCGATCGCCACCAGGTTGAGCGCTGGCACGGCACAGTAGCCACCGCACGACAACCGGCCGCTACTGTCGCAACTGCACGAGGGTGGGCTGATCGGCCAGCTCGTCCTCGAACATCAAGGGAGTCAGGCTCCACGCGGCCAGCCGACGCCGCCGGAGCAGCCAACCCAGGCTGGCCATCGCGAGGGCGATGGCCAGCGCCCGTCGCAGATTCCCGGCCGCGGCGGCCGCAAGGTAGCTGCCGGCCCACGTGAGCAGCAAATAGCAGGCCCCACCCACGACCAGGCTGTGCGCGGCAAATCGCTTGCCGGGCAGGTACGAGGACGTGAATGGTATCCGCCGCCAGTCGGCGAGGACCACGTGCACGAAGATGAATCCCGTCAACGCGACGATTGCGACCGCGCCCAGCGACCTCGGCCCCGTCCCGCCCCACAACGTCGGCAGGGCCAGCGCCAGCGGCGCGCCTACCACACACCACGTGACCAGGCGATCCACCGCACGCTGCTGTTCCGCGCGCGCGTTCCCATCCTCCGTCATGCGGAAGATCCAGTTGGCACGGTGCTCCATCGGGAGCACAAGCGTGGCCCGGACCGCGAGGCCGGAAATGAACATCAGGGTGAACGGGGCCGCCATCGCCGCGGTGGAGCGCATCGCGATGGCGAGACCGCAGGCCATGATGCCCGCCAGCACGCCCTGGTGCAGCTGACTGCGGCGAAGGGTCAGGAGCGTGAAGTGGAACACACCTCGAAACGCTGGAGTGGCCTGCTCGTCGCGGCCGTGGGCGGCGTCAGTTCGGGACCCCGCGCCTGGAGCACGAGACGACCGCAGCATCAAATACTCGAAGCGGCGAAAGAGCACGGCGTAGGTGGCAGCAACCAGCAATCCCGCCGCCGCCAGCGCGGCAAGCCCGACGCCGGCCAATTGCACGAACCACGGATCGCGGCTGCCGCGGAGCACCTGCTGCAGGCCCACGAACCAGGCCGGTGGCAGGAACATGAGCCAGTCGGCCTGCTCCGCGAATGCACCGCCGGAATCCGGGAGCCGCAGTACGAAGGGCACGGCGACGACCAGCATTCCCAGCACCGCGCTTCTCAGGAGCCCCGGCAGCTCGCGCCAACGACCGTGCGCGAGCGTCAACGTGGAGACGCCGACCAGAGCCGCGACGGCCAGCAGGACCCACAGCGACGCGCTGGCGCCCGTGAGCAGCCACACGACGAGCCGCGAGAGGACGGCCGGCTGGCCGTTGGGATGGATGGACGTGAGCAGCAGCAACGGGAACAGCGATGCGTGGATCACGGCGACGAGAAGTCCCGTGAACATCGCCAGCGCGGCCAGCTTGGCCCCGAAGAGCGTCGACTTCCGCACCGGCAGCGGGCCCAGCACGCGAAAGTCGCGCTCATCGGGAAAGAGCGATTCGCCGATGATCACGGTCACCAACGCCACGACCAGCATGGGGAGGCCCACGAGCATCAGGTCGTCGCCGAGAACGGCGCGCCGGTGGACCTCGGCTGGTGCGCCCCAGAGCAGGGCGTATTTGCCCAGGTAGAGATAGGTGATGAGCAGCCCGGCCGACACGAAGCCGCCGACGCTGCCAAGCAGCAAGTGCGTCAACGAGTCGGCGCCCGCCTGCGTCAGCAGGCCGAAGTCGAACAGGGCACGGAAGAAGTGCTGCGTGAGCCGCCAACCGGCACGGTCGCGCACGAGGATGGCGATCTTCGGCTTCATGTCTGCCGCATGGCGTCGAGGATCTGCCGGGCGATCGGGGCGAAGTCGTCCTGCTGCGTCACCTGGACGAACACGTCCTCGAGGGACGACGTCCCAGCGCGCAGCGCCGCCATCTCGTGCTCGGCCACGATGTGGCCGCGCGAGAGGATGAGGACGCGCGAGCACAGCTGCTCCACCACGTCGAAGCGATGCGTGCTGAAGAGGACCATCCGCTCTTCGCCCACGAACTCGCGCAACAGCGCTCGAAACAGCAGGCCCGCCGTCACGTCCAGGCCGGAGAACGGCTCGTCCAGCACCAGCAGATCGGGGTTGGGCAGGAGGGCCGCCGCCAGCAGGACGCGCTGGCGCATGCCCTTCGAGTACGCGGCAATCGTCGCGTAGCGGCTGTCCCACAACTGCAAGAGGCGCAGGAACGTGGGCACCTTCTCGACGAGCAGCCGCTCGGGCAGCCCACGCAGACGCCCGACGAGCATCAGGTACTCCGTGGCGGTCAGGTGCGTATAGAGATGCGGCTCCTCCGGCACGTACCCGATGCGACGCTTGTAGGCCACTGGGTCGTCGGCGGCCCGCTGGCCGTCGAGCCAGATGGACCCGGCGCTCGGCTCGACGAGCCCCACGACGATGCTGACGGTGGTGCTCTTTCCCGAGCCGTTCGGGCCGAGGTAGCCGAGGATTTCGCCCCGGCGCACCTGGAAGTCCGCCCGATCGAGGGCGAGGAACCCGCCGTACCACTTCGTCAGCCCTCGCGCCTCCAACACGACATCACGCTCCGTCTAGTACCGATACCCGAGCAGCTTCCAGTAGTGGAGGAAGGCCGGGAACGCGGCGGCCAGCGCCGCGACGGTCGTGAAGCCGAGACGCTCGGCACGCGTCCACCACCGACTGCGCCAGGCGGCCGCGGCGACGGCGACCACGAAAACCGTGCCGGCCAGGCTGACCAGCGGCAGCGACAACCAGAGGACGACGGGCAACGACAGCGGGACCGTGGCGCCCGGGTCCCGGAGCCTCATGAGCAAGCCGGCGAGGAACGCACAGTTGGCCAGCGCGACGAAGACGGCGCAGCGGATGCCGGCGCGTCCTTCTGTCGCGGGTGAGCGCCGCCGCAGCGCACGGATTCCGCGCGACAGCGGATACGCCAGAAACGCGACGAGGCAGGACGCCAGAAAGGCCAGATGCAATGGTGGCTGCTCCAGCCAGCCAATGCGTTCGTACGTGGCGCCCCAGGCGTGCAGCTCGGCCACGTTTCCCTGCTCATCCTCGCGAAAGACGATGTGGTCCAGGCTGTCGGCGCGACGAAACACCGACGGCGCCACCTCGACCCAGCGGCGTCCTCGCCAGTTCAGGCTCCCGTCGGACGCGGCGGCCACGCGCGACTGTATGACAGGCATCAACGCGACGAGCCGGGTCATGTCGTTTCGCGTGTGGTGATAGTCGCGGTAGGCGCCCGCGAAGCGTGGCGCGCGTCGCGGCGCGTCGGGCAGCGCCGTGGGCGGCGGCACGGGCGATGAGGGGCCCACCAAGTGGGTCAGCAGCGGATCGAGCACCTGGTTGGCCACGCCGGGCACGGCGTTCGAGGCGACAAACACGCCAAGCCGCTCGTCGGGGGCGAGCACCAGGACGCCGATCTGGTCGCCCAGCGTGCCGTCCTTGTGCAGCAGCCGCAGGCCGTGCGTGAGCCAGTGATGGAAACCGTACGCCGTGCCCGGGATGCGAGCGTCCGGCGTGAACTGCTCGGCCAGCAGCAGGGCGCGCGCCGCGGGCGAGAGGATCCGTCCGCCGTCCGCGGATCCGTCGCCAAGCAAGGCCAGGATGAAGCGGCCCATGTCGGCAGCCGTCGTGCTGATGCCACCCGAGGGACCGGCAAAGGTGTAGCGGTACGGCACCGCCTCCTGACGACCGTTCTCCCAGCGATAGCTTGCGGCCAGGTTGTCCGCGAGGGCGGGTTCGGGCGGTTGGCGCGCCGTCGAGTAACGCATCCCGATCGGAGCGAACACCCGATCGGCGACGTATTGCTCGAAGGTGGACCCGCTGAGTCGTTCGACCAGCAACCCCAACAGCGCGAAGTGGTAGTTCGCGTAGCTGTAGGCGGTTCCCGGACGACGAACTTGCCGCGGGAGCGCGAGCCGAATGTGCGGGGCGAGTGGGACCAGATGCTCAGGTGAGTTGGTGTAAGCGCCCACGAAGCGCTCGTCGAGACCTGCCGTGTGCGTGAGGAGCTGATGCGCGGTGGCGCCGTATCGGAGCGGTACGTCGGGGAGGTACGTCCGGATGTCCCGGTGCAGGTCCAACTTCCCGGCGTCCACCAGTTGCATCACCGCGACCGCCGTCACGGATTTCGAAACCGACCCGACGCGAAAGAGCGTCCGAGACGCGTCCACACGGTCGCCGGAATCGAGCCGCGCCTGCCCGTAGCCCTTCAGGAAGACCACGCGCCCGTCGTGCACGATCGCCACCGCCGTGCCCGGAACATGCCCCTGCTTCATCAGGCGCGCTACGGTGGCATCCATGAACCCCGGCAGCGATTCGATGGCCGCCGCGCTCACACGCTGCGCCTCGGCGATGCCACCGCCCACGCACAGGCCCAGAAACCAGAGGCCTGCCACACGAGTCACGTTCCGAGGCGTGCGACTCATCAACTCGAGGAGGTGAATCTTACATCATGTCAGCATCAATGGACTCGCGGCCCACGGACGCCGAGGATCAAGCCTGCGGTGACCCGCGCGGTGATCTAGCTGGGCTGCGGCACGCGCCGGCGCTCGATGCCGGCGGCGGCGTAGATAGCCGGTTCGTCGAGGCTCTCATGCAGCAGGAGCTGGGCGACGATGGCTTCCAGCTTTTCCCGGTTCTCCTTCAGCAGGCGACGGGCCTCGGCGTAGCACTCCTCCACGATCCGGCGTACCTCGTCGTCGACGGCGTCCAGCAGACCGTCCGAGATGCCGGCCATGCGTGGGTCGCCCTCCACCGGCAACACCGACAACGTGCCGATGCGAGGCGACATGCCCCATCGACCGACCATCGAGCGCGCAATTCGTGTGACCAGTTCCAGATCGCTCTCGGCGCCGCTCGTCACCACGCCAAACACGTCCTGCTCCGCGGCCATGCCGCCCAGCGCTCCGATGATGCGCCCGCGCAGGTAGTGCTCGTCGAAGCCGTACCGGTCGGTATCCGGCGTAGACAACGTCACGCCCAGGGCGCGGCCGCGAGGAATGATGGATACCTTTCGCACGGGATCCGCTCCCGGTTGCAGCATGCCGATCAGAGCGTGGCCCGCTTCGTGATACGCCGTGCGACGCCGCTCGGGCTCGGGTATCACGACGTTGCGGGCCGTACCTAGTTGCACCTTCTCCAGCGCATCGGCCAGATCGCGCTGGAACACGGCATCCTGCTGGCGGCGCGCAGCCAGGAGCGCGGCCTCGTTCACCAGGTTCGCGAGGTCGGCTCCCGTCATGCCCGGCGTGGACGAGGCGAACTGCTCCAGGTCGACGTCGGGAGCCAACGGCACCTTGCGCGTGTGGACACGCAGGATGTCCAGACGGCCTTGATGGTCGGGGGCATGGACGACGATTTGCCGGTCGAACCGGCCCGGCCGGAGCAGGGCTGGATCGAGCACGTCGGGCCGATTGGTCGCGGCCAGCACCACCACGCCTTCGTGTCCCGAGAAGCCGTCCATCTCGGTCAGCACCTGATTCAGCGTCTGCTCTCGCTCGTCGTGCCCACCGACCGCGCGTGCCCCGCCGCGGGCGCGGCCAATCGTGTCAATCTCGTCGATGAAAATGATGGCCGGGGCCACCTTGCGCGCCTCCGCAAACAGCTCGCGCACGCGGCTGGCCCCGACGCCGACGATCATCTCGATGAACTCCGAGGCGCTCGCGCTGAAGAACGGCACCTTGGCTTCACCGGCCGTCGCCCGGGCCAACAGGGTCTTGCCGGTGCCAGGCGCCCCCGTCAGCAGCACGCCCTTGGGCGCGCGTGCGCCGAGCCTCTGGTACTTGGCGGGATCTCGCAAATAGTCCACGACCTCGTTGATTTCCCCTTCTACTTCGTCGATGCCGGCGACATCGTCAAAGGTGACGCGGACCGTTTCCGGATCGACGCGCTTCTGCTTGCCGCCCCCGAGCAACGCGCCCATCCCACCCATCGCCCCCTGCTGGCGCCTGAGCATGAACGCGTAGAAGCCGAAGATCAGGAGGAGCGGCGCCATCGACACCAGCACGTTTGTCAGGAAGCCGCGCTGCTGGATGATCGGCGTCGCCCTTACCGTCGCGCCGCCAGACGACAGCTCCGTCAGCAGGTCGTCGCCCGCGAACGTCGGCCGTTCGGTGGTGAACTGCTGGTAGGTGCTGCCCGTCTGGCCGGGAATCGGCACGGGCTTGGTCAGTCCGCCCTCGATGGAATCGCCACGCGCAAACACCTCGGCGACGTTCCTGCTGCCCACTTGAGCCTTGAACTCTGTGTAGGGCACGGCTTGCGGCCCCGACAGTTGGTCCTGGACGGTCAACACGCCGAAGAGCAGCAGGTAGCCCACCACCCAGACCGCCAGCGTCACCCATCGTGGGTTCAGCTTGGGCGGCTGCCCCTTCGGTAGCCCCTCGGTGCGCCAGGGCCGCGCCGGTGGCTGATCAACCCGAGGGCCATCGAGCGGCGGTTTCGGCGGCTCCGTCTTTGCGGCTTCGGCCATGGCCCTATCATGTCAGGTGGCAATGACACCCGACCCCAATTCCAGCATCGAAGACGTCCTGCACCGCTACTGGGGCTACTCGACGTTCAGGCCGCTGCAGCGCGAAGCCATCGAAGCGGTGCTTCACGGGCGCGACTCGGTGGTGGTGCTGCCGACCGGCGGGGGCAAGTCGCTGTGCTTCCAGGTGCCGGCCATGGTGCAGCCTGGCCTGGCCGTCATCGTGTCGCCCCTCATCTCCCTGATGAAGGACCAGGTGGATACGCTTGTCGGTAACGGCGTGCCGGCGGGGATGTACAACAGCTCCCTTCCCGCCGACCAGAAGGCATCGGTGCTGCGCGGCCTGTCGGAAGGGCGCTACCGGTTGCTGTACGTGTCCCCCGAACGCCTCGTCGGCGACGGCAGCGACGCGTTCATCGCGCGCCTGGCGTCGAGCGGCGTCAGCTTCGTGGCCGTGGACGAAGCGCACTGCATCAGCCAGTGGGGGCACGACTTCCGGCCCGAGTACCGGCTCCTGGGCCAGCTGCGCGAACGGTGGCCCGGGGTCAGCGTCCACGCCTACACCGCGACGGCCACGGCGCAGGTCCGCCGCGACATCGCGAGCCAACTGGGGATGCGCGATCCCGTCGAGTTCGTCGGCGGCTTCGACCGGCCCAACCTGGTCTACCGCGTCCTGGCCAGGGGCGTGCTCAAGAAGCAGCTCCAGGACGTGCTGGCGCGGCATCGCGGCGAGGCCGGCATCGTCTACTGCACGTCGCGGCGCGAGGTCGATGCGCTGGCGGAGTGGCTCACGGGCACGGGCGTCCCCGCGGTGCCCTACCACGCGGGGCTCTCCGACAGCGACCGCGTGCGGCACCAGGATGCGTTCCTCACCGAACGTGTGAACGTCGTGGTGGCCACGGTGGCGTTCGGCATGGGCATCGACCGGTCCAACGTCCGCTTCGTCGTCCATGCGGGCGCTCCGCGGTCGCTCGAACACTACCAGCAGGAATCCGGCCGCGCGGGCCGCGACGGGCTGGAGGCCGAATGCGTGCTGATCTCGTCGTCGGCCGACTTCATGCGGTGGCGCGTGATGCTGGAACAGAACGGCGAGTTCTCGGATGGTGCGCGGACGCTCCTCCGCCAGATGGAGCGCTACGCCTCCGGCGTCGGGTGCCGGCATCGGCACCTGGCGTCGTACTTCGGCGACCGCTACCCGGACGCGACGTGCGGCGCCTGCGACGCGTGCCTGGGCGAACTGGAAGCCGCCGTCGATCCGGTGGTGGTGGCGCGCAAGATCCTGTCGTGCGTCGCGCGCGTGGGCCAGCGCTTTGGCGCCACGCACGTGGCCAGCGTGCTGCGCGGCCACGCCAGCGAGCAGGTGGTGACGCGTGGGCACGACAAGCTCACCACCTTCGGGCTGCTGTCCAGCGCCTCGGTGGCCGAGGTGCGCGGCTACATCGAACAGTTGGTCGGTCAGAGCCTGCTGCGCGTCACCGACGACGCCTACCCCGTGCTGTCGCTGACGCCGCAGGGCGTGCTGCTGTTGAAGGACGCCGGCGCCTGCCCCGATCTGTCGCTGGCGCGCCAGAAGGCGCCGCAAAAGGGCGCCACCGTGCGGGCGCGCATCGAGACCGAATCGTGGAACGACGTGGATCGCGGCCTCTTCGACCGGCTGCGCGAAGTGCGCCTGGACATCGCGCGGGAGCGCGGCGTGCCGTCCTACGTCATCTTCCACGACGCGACGTTGCGGGAAATGGCGCGCCTCCGTCCGACGTCCATCGACGCGCTGCTGGAGGTGAAGGGCGTCGGCGCGCGCAAGGCCGAGGACCTCGGCGCGCTGTTCCTGGCGGCCATCGAGGCGCACGCGCCGTCGTAGGCGCGGCGCTGAATCGGCCCTAGGGCGCCGCCGCGATCTCGTCGTAGTACTGCGCGAAGGTGCCGAGCGACGCCGTGGTGCTGACCGAGTTCTCCCAGCCCAGGTCCACCAGCCGCAACTGGGCCCGGACCTGCTCCAGCGTCCGCAATTGCTCCTTCGGGACGCCTTTTCGAATCGCCTCGCGCATGCGCTGGTTCATCGTCTCGAAGCGGTTCCGGTAGGCCTGCACCTCGGGCCTGGTCATCAGCTTTCCGTGGCCGGGAATGGCGACGTCGAAGTCCAGTTTCAGCATGGCGTCGATGGTCGTCACGAACTCGAGCGCGCTGCCACCGCCCGCGTAGTCGATGACCGGCATGCCGTCGATCACCAGGTCGCCCATGTGCACGGCCCGCAGGTCCGGGAAGTGGATCACCGTGTCGCCGTTCGTGTGGCCTCGCCCCAGGTGGTACATCCGCACCTCGACGCCGCCCAGGTGCACCCCGCCCTGGTCCTCGAACACGATGTTGGGCGCGCCGGGCTGCTTCAACCGCAGGAAGTTCTCGCGGATGCGGCGGTGCGCGATGATGTCCACGCCCATCGCGGCGACGTTGACGTTGCCGCTCACGTGATCGCCGTGGTGGTGGCTGTTCAGCATGTAGCGAATGGGCTGCGTCGTCACGCTGCGCAGCGTCGTGATGACGTCCGTCAGGTTCTCCGGATACTTGTCGTCCACGAGGATGACGCCCTCTGGCGTGACGCGCGCGGCCACGTCGCCGGGCTCGTGGATGAGGCCGTCGTCCGCGCCACCGGGACGGCACCCCCGCGTGCCGCACGGCACGAACGGGCCACGAATGACGTAGAGGCCGTCCCTGACCTTTTCCACCCGCGTCGGGCCGGCGGTCAGGACCTCGACGTTCTGCCGCAGGGGTGTGTCCTGGCTGCGCGCGTGCGCCACCAGCAGCGCCAGCGCGACGGTGGTCGTCAAAGCGAGCCGTTTGTTCATGTGCCGGCGAATGTTATCCCAGGCTGCGGACTGTCGACGGGGGTTGGTAGTGCGCTAAAAGAGAAGCTTCACGGCCAACTGGATGACACGAGGATCCCCGGCGGTGGTGATGGTCCCGAACGCGGCCGAGCCGAAGACGCCGTTGGGCGCACCCAGGGGCGGCGCGTTCGTGATGTTGAAAGCCTCGGCACGCACTTCGATGGCCGTCGCGCCGCGGAGGGGCACGCGTCGGATCAGGGCCAGATCGAGGTTGCGATAGCCCGGGCCGCGCACGGGGTTCCGTGAGCTCGAGCCAATCGTGAACTGGGGCGCCGTCGCGAACGCGCTGGTGTTGAACCAGCGGCTCGTCGAGCGCTCATCGCCTGGCAGGGTCGGGTCCCCCACCAGGTTCGGCCGCTGCGTGCCGAACCCCGCGAACGCATTGTTGTTGGTGGTCTGCGTCACCGCGATCGGCACGCCGGACTGCAGCGTCAGCACGCCGGTCAGCGTCCAGTCGTTGACCACCGCCCCAAGCACCCCGGACGCCGCACTCCGTCGATTCGCGCCGAACGGAAGGTCCCAGACCGCCGACGCCACGAACACGTGCGGGATGTCCCCGGTCGAATAGTCGCGCTCGAGCCGCCGGTTGAAGCTGTCGGCCACGGGGTAGTTGGCGACGGGGCCCGTGAGAATCGACGCGTCGAAGACGGATGAGGCGTCGTCCATCAGCTTCGAGCGCGTGTAGCTGACCAAGTAGGACAGCCCACCGGACAACCGCTGCTGCAGCTTGGCGTACGCACCGTGGTAGATGGTGGTGCCCACGTTGTTCCGGTAGAGGCTGACCGTCGTGTGCTGGGGATACGGCTTCAGGAGTTGCGCGACCGGGATCGTGGGGTCGCCGAGCGACGACGATCTCGGGACGACGCCGAAGTACGGGTTGGGCACGCGCTGCAGCAAGGACGCGCCTTGCGACAGCTGCTCGACGCTCAACTGGTTCAGGTTGGTATCGGGCAGGCCGACACGCGTGATCTTGGATCCGACATAGGCCACCTCGAGCGAGACGTTGGAGGTGAGCTCGTGCTGGACGGAGGCGTTCCACTGCTGGACGTACCCCGACGATAGACCTCGGTCCACCGCGAACACGCCCTGCCCCAGACCGGCGTCTGGCGTGAGCGGAATGGGAGCCACGCTGGGTCCGTTGGCCAGCGTGAACGCCGGCACGATGTTGTCGAGCGTGCGCTGGGACACGGTTTGCAGAAAGGGGAACACGGGCGTCGTGAAGGGCGTGGTGATGCCCGCCATCTCGATCCACACAACCCCGTAGCCAGCCCGTGCGACGGTCCTCTCGGTGACGCGACCAGCCAGCCCGATACGAGGTCCGAAGTTGTCCGTGTGCAGCTGGCGGGCGGCGCGAGGGTTCCCGTCGCGTCCCAAATACTCGAGGCGTTTCGTCTCCAGATTGAAGACGGCGACCTGGTCGTTCTGTTCGGTCGACGGGAAGTTCAGCGTGTATCGCAGCCCGGCATTCAGCGTCAGGCGTTCGGACAGACGCCAGTCGTCCTGGACGAAGTACTCCTGGAAGTGGGCGCGGTTGCGAATCTCTTCCTGCTGCAGGTCGATCGAGAACTGCTGGACCTGACCCAGGAGAAAACTGGCGAACGGCGTCCCGGTGTTCGCCGTGCCGGGCAGGTCGGTGAACAGGCTGCTGAAGGTGAAGGCCCCGGTCGGCGACGGCGGCTGCACGACGTTCAAGCGCTCCCACCGGAGATCGGCCCCGGCCTTCACGGTGTGACGTCCCTTGACCCACGTGACCGTGTCGGCGATCTCGGTCACGCTGGTGCCGAAGTCGGTGGCCGTGTTCGCCGGCGATCCCAACTGCTGGTAACCGGCGATGAGAAACGTTGGGAGCGTGTTGGGAAACCTGGCGCCGGACGGAATCCCGGGCAGGCTCAAGCTGCTCGACGCGGAGGAACCGAGTTGCGCCGCGGCGCGACCGACGGTTCGCCGTGTGTCACCGGCGCGGACCTCGTTCAGCAGACGGCTCGAAACGGTACGCTGGTAGCTCGAGGCGAACGACCAGGCCGTCGTCGTCTGCGGGCCAAGCGTCCCGGCGGTCACGCCGCTCCCGTCGGGCAAGGGCGTCACCGGGTCGAATGACTCGCTGAATCGCGTCAGCCGCGCGAAGACAAGGTCGCCGTTTGCGGACGTCCGCTGATCCAGACGCAGGCTGATGAGATCCTGATCCACTTGCTCGTTGTCGAGCCGGCGGAAGTTGTTGGCCGTGCCGGCGCTCGTCGGTAGCGGGTACCGATCGATGAGGGAGCGGGCGACCGGATCGATACGTCCGGTTGGAATCGCGTTGCCCGGAAACGGCAAGCGACCGGTACTGCCGGTCGCGGGATCGTAGATCACCGGCACGCGGCCGCCGATGGCCTCGGTGAACACGCCTTGGCGTTGCAGGAGTGTCGGCACCGTCGAGATGACCGTGCGACCGACCGACTGCCGCTGCCCCTGGTAGTCGGCGAAGAAGAAGGTGCGGTCTCGACGAAGCGGCCCGCCGACGACACCACCGAACTGGCTCCGCCGGAACCGCGGTTTCACTGAAGTGGCCGGGGCGAAGTAGTTGCGGGCATTCATCGCCTCGTGGCGGAGGAACTCGAACGCGCTGCCCCGCACCTGATTGCCGCCGGATTTCGTCGTGAGGTTGACGACGCCGCCGTTGAAGCGGCCGAACTCCGCCGGCGGGCTGTTGCTTTCGATCTTGAACTCCTGAATGGCGTCGACGTTGGGGAAGAACGCCACCTGGCCCGGCTCGGGCTGCAGCACCGAGATGCCGTCGAAGAGGTACTCGTTGGTCCGCGGCCGCCCACCGTTGATTCGAGGCAACGACGATCCCGGCGGCAGGGCCACACCCGCGGCCAGGCCGGCCAGGGTGACGAAGCTGCGCCCGTTCAGCGGCAAGTCGGCCACGGCGCGAGCTTCGATGACCTGTCCGAGCGACGAGGACTGACGAAGGAGCGGCGCGTCGGCCGTGACGGTCACGACTTCGCTGACCCCGCCCACCTCGAGGCGCAGATCGAGGCGAATGGTATCCCCGGTGGCAATGCGGACGCTGTCCCTGACGATCGGACGAAACCCGCTCAGCTCGGCCCGGACCCGATAGAGGCCGGGCGCAAGCGACAGGGCCGCGTAGACACCGTCGCCTCCGGTGACGAACACGCGCGACGCGTTCGTGGCAAGGGACGTCACGGTGACCGTGACGCCCGGCGTGGAAGCGCCGGCCTGGTCCACCACGACGCCGCCGATGGCACCGGCGCCGATCTGCGCCATCGCCGGCCCCGCCAGGGCGGCGATCAACGCACACATGCACACGTTCGTCCAGACCCGGTCTCCGCGCATTCACTGTCACCTCGTGGAGGACCGACTGTACAACGTGTTTATTTGGTCTTCAAATCGACTCAATACGTATTTATACGGACTGTCTACGGAAGTTGGTGCGGACTATCGGTGGGGGTTGATAGCGGACTATCGGCGGGGGTTGGTGGTTGGTGCGGCGTCGACGTCGATCGAGACGGACTTGATGAGGGCGTATACCTGCCCGCCGACCGCGAGTCCCAGCCTCCCAACGGCGTCGCGCGTCACCTCTGAGAGCAGCAACGCCTGTCCCACCGCAATCTGCACGACGACGTGGCCAACGCCCGGCTCCTGGTGGATCGCGGATACGGTACCGGACACGACGTTGTGCAGGCTCAAGCCTTCGGGCGCCCGAGTCGCCAGGACGATTTCGCGTGCCGGAATCCGCACCCGCACCGTGGAGCCCACAGGGGCGCCGGCATCGGCCGCAAGCAACGTGCCCCCGGCGAACTCGATCTCGACGAGTCCGCGATTCGAGTCGGCTCGCGCGATTCGTGCGCCGAACACGGCACCCAGCCCCACCGCGTCGCGCAGCCAGGGCAGGTCGGAACGACTCATGAGGCTCGTGACGGCGTCGTGGGCGACCATGCGGCCCTTCTCCAGCAGCAGGACGTGCGTGGCCAGCCGGATCACGTCGTCGAAGTCGTGCGTCACGAGGATCACGGGCGCGTCGAGCGTTCGCCGCACGATGTCGATCTCGTCCTGCAGGTGCCGCCGCACGCTGCGGTCCACGGCGGCAAACGGCTCGTCCAGGAGCAGCACGGCGGGCTCGCGCGCCAACGCTCTGGCCAGGGCCACCCGTTGGCGCTCGCCTCCCGACAACTCGTGGGGCCTGCGGCCGACCTGACTGGACAGGTGGACGAGCTCCAGCAGCGCCTCGCCCCGGGATCGGCGTTCGGATCTCGGACGATGACCAAGGGCCGCGGTCACATTGCCCAGCGCCGTCAGGTGCGGAAAGAGCGCGTACTCCTGGAACACGAACCCCACGGTCCGCCGATGCGCGGGCGCGAACGTGCCCGAGGACGTATCCACCCAGGTCTCGGTCCCCGAGCGCACGACGGCGTGCGCCGGCCGATAGAGCCCCGCGATGGTGCGCAAGATGGTCGTCTTGCCGCTCCCGGACGGGCCGAAGATCGCCAGCACGCTCCCCGGCGCACAGGTGAACTCGACGTCGATCGGGATGGGACCCGACTGACGAAGGCTGACCCACAGTCGCCGATCAGCCACGGCGACGGACTCCGCGCCGTGACAACGCCGTCGTCGCCAGCAGCGTCCCGACGGCGATCACCAGGAGCGTGGCCGCCATCACCCCTGCGCCTCTATCGTCGAACGCCTGCATGCGGTCGTAGATCGCGATGCTGAGGGTACGGGTTTCGCCGGGAATGTTGCCGCCGACCATCAGCACCACACCGAACTCCCCGAGGGTGTGCGCGAAGGCCAGGATGGCCGCGGTCAGGATGCTCGGCCAGGCCAAGGGCGCTTCGATTCGCGTGAAGCGCTGCCAGGGGGAGAGCCCGCAACACGCAGCCGCGTCCCGCACCTCCGACGGAATGGCCTCGAAGCCACGCTGGATCGGCTGCACGACGAACGGGATGTTCGCGATGACCGACGCGAGCAGCAGCCCCTCGAACGAAAAGGGCAGGGCCTGTCCGGCGATGGCCTGGAACGCCTGGCCCAGCGGCGAACGCGCCCCGAAGGTGACGAGCAGGTAAAAACCCAGCACCGTCGGCGGCAGGATGAGCGGCACCGTCACCAGCGCCTCGACCAGCAGCTTGCCGCGGAACGTCGCGATCGCCAGCGCACGCCCGAGCCACACGCCGAACGGCAGCAGGATGAGGATGGTGGCGACGCCAAGCCGCAGCGACACACCGAGAGCTGTCCAGTCCACGGTGCTAGGCTCTCACTTCGGCACCGTGAAGCCGTGCTGCTCCAGGAGCCTGCGCGCCGCGGCGCCCTGCAGGTACTCGTAGAACTGCGAGGTGATGGGGCCGGCGCGCTCGAGCAGCACCATGCGCTGTCTCAAGGGCGGGTGTTCGCTCGGTGGAATCACGGCATACACCCCACGGGTCGCGAACGCCTGACTCGAGACGAGGGAGTACGCCAGCAGCCCGCCAACGGCGTTCCCCGTCGTGGCGAACTGCGCGGCCTGCGCGATGCTGTCCCCCAGCACGAGCCTGGGCCGAATCCCTTCCCACAACCCGCGCTTGCGCAGCAGCGCCTCCGCGGCGCGACCGTACGGCGCCACCTCGGGGTTGGCGATGGCGAACCTGGTGACCCCGCCGGCCGCCAGGAGCGTGGCCAGGCCATCGAGCCGCGCGTCCACGGCCAACGGCGAGCCCGTGGGCGCGAAGAGCGCCAGGCGGCCTTCCGCGTAGACGACGCCGGCGCCGCGGGTCAGCCCCGCCGCCGCCAGCTGGTTCGGAAACTCTTCGTCGGCCGCCAGGAACAGCTCGAACGGCGCGCCGTCGCGGATCTGACGGGTCAGCGTGCCCGACGCGCCAAACACCACCTCCACACGCAGGCGGCGATCCCGCTCGAACTGCTTCGCGATGTCGGTCATGGCAGGGTTGAGGCTGGCTGCCGCGGCCACCAGGGGGGCGCGTTGAGCGGCCGAGCCCTCTGGCAGGTCGAGCAGCAGGGCAACCGCTGCCAACCCCGCCCATGCCTGTAGGCGACGACGTGTCACTGGTGCCTCTCCATCGGATTGTGGGTCAATCGGATTAGGTCAATATGATACGACACATGTATATTATTGAGTCGATTATGGAGACATCGTGGCACTTCTGACCGTGCGGGCCGCGGCCGAACGCCTGGGCGTCGCGTACTCGACGCTCAAGCGCTGGGTCCACACCGGCCACGTGCGCACGATACGCACCGAGGGGGGGCATCATCGAGTGTCCGATGGCGAGATTGACCGGCTGCTGGCGCAGCAGCAGCCCGAACGGGCCGTGACGGCCCGCGCGGAGGTGTCCGACGAAGCACTCGGCGGCTTGAGCGCGCGGAATCGCCTGCACGGCTTCATTGACGAAGTGCGGGTAGACGGGCTGCTGGCGCAGGTGCGGCTGCGGGTGGGCGGTCAGTCGTTGACTGCCGTGATCACGGCCGACGCCGTGCGGGCGCTGAAGCTGCGCCGAGGCGACGACGCGATCGCGATCGTGAAGTCCACCGAAGTGATGATCGCAAAGGCGCGGGCGGCCGAAACGGCCTCGGCCACCAGGCAGACTCCAGCGAAGAAACGTCCTCGGCGAGCCTCCCGCTAACCCTCTCACATCCTTCGGGGCTGAAGAGCGGCTTGGCGCTAGGATCGTGGGCATGCATCCGTTCCCTCATCTCTACGCGGTGGCGGCGACGGCGGCGCCCACCGGCGACGTCGCGCTCGACAGCACTGGCCTGCCGACGATGGCCTCGGCACCTCCGACGGAGTTCGGCGGGCCGGGTGACCGATGGTCGCCCGAGACGCTGCTCGTCGGAGCGGTGGCGGATTGTTTCGTGCTGACCTTCCGAGCCATCGCCAGCATGTCGCGGCTCCCCTGGACATCGGTCGTCTGCGAGGTCACGGGCACCGCGGACCGCGTGGACCGGGTGACGCAGTTCACGCACCTCGAGGTACGCGCGCGCCTGCGGGTGCCGGCCGGCACCAACGAAGACCAGGCGCGCCGCCTCCTGGCGAAGGCGGAAGAGACCTGCCTGATCACGCGGTCCCTCAAGGCCACCACTCATCTGGAGTCCACGATAGAGGCTGACCGCGCCTAGAAAACTTGACCACTTGAAATCCCAACCAAATGAGTCAAGTTTTCTCCGCCCCGCACCAACGCCGCTTGCTCCGCTATCGGCTGGCCAGGAACGCGGCCGTCGTGATCGGGTTGATCCTGGCGGCCCTTGGCGTCGGGGCCGCGGGGTACCACTACCTCGATGAGCTGCCGTGGCTCGACGCAACCCTCAACGCGGCGATGATCCTGACCGGGATGGGACCCGTCAATCCCGTGGTAGGCCCCGCCGCCAAGGTCTTCGCCATCGTCTACGCCCTGCTGAGCGGCGTCTTCTTTCTCACGATGGTCGCCGTGCTGCTGGCGCCCGCGCTGCAGCACCTCCTGCACCGATTCCATCTCGAGCTCGAGGAATCGCGCGCGACCGACCCAGACGCTCAGAGAACTGCGGCGCCGCTACGGAGGCGTGACGGTTGAATCGGCTCGCCTTCCAGCGAGCGGGCCTGGGCGACGCGCGGGTTGCCGACCTCCCGCCTCGATGTGAAGCCGATCGAACGCGGCGTCGCGACGCGGAACGCGAGCCGGCGCGCCGCCCGGTGTCGCACGCCCGAGACCGTCGGGCCCCGGCGTGCACGCCGGCCGGGATGGCCCTTCTCGACAGCCGCGCGTCGATCCGCGGGCGCCGTGTGGTCGACGGTCGTCCGTCGATCGCGCCAGGCGTGCGTGCGGCGGCCGGTCCTCCCGACGACGCCCGGTCAGGAGGGCTCGACCCCGCCCGGCGCGGCCAGCTGCCGCGCGCGCCACGCGCGCTGGTCGTCCTGCCGGAGTACGTCGAGGGCGTAGCCCACGTTGAACCGCTCGCCGTACCACTGCGGCTGGCTGGTCCGGGGGCCGATCACGAGGCCCGCGGCAGCCAGGCGCGCATGGACGGGCGCCAGCGGGGAGGGGTCGGGCGCGTCTCTCGCGTCTCGCGCGGCTGGTGATCCGTCCACGTCTCGCCACCGCGGCGCGGCGGGCACCGTTTCGAGCCGCCTTCCGTTGGGCCGGGTGAACTGCACGTCACCGTCCGCGCCCCAGGCCACGGTCCAGCCCTCCTCGTGCACCGCGCGATGGTGCCGGCGACAGAGCAGGACCAGGTTGTCGAGGCGCGTCGGGCCACCGTCGGCCCAGTGCGCGAGATGGTGTGCGTCGGGGTGGCGCCCGGTGCAGCCGGGGAAGCGGCAGTGGGTGTCGCGCGCGGTGAGCGCCCGGCGAATCGCTGCCGGAATCGTGCGGGTCTTGCGCCCGACGTCCAGAATCGCCCCGTCCGGCGCGTGCTGCATCACGACGCGCGCGGCGTCGCACGCCAGCCGCCGCGACGTCTCCGCGGAAACGTACGGCCCGCCCTCGAGCACGGCCTGTTCCACATCCGTATCCGCCGCGGCCGCGTCGTCCAGTCCCGGCGCGGGCTCGCGGCGGAGCGCCTCGCCTTGCACGTGCAGCACCACCTGATACCGGTCCCCGGCCGTGCCGCGATCGAGGGCGGCCGCCAAGGCGGACTCGGCCAGCAGCCCGAGGGCGTCGGCGCGCCGCTGCGCCGCGGAGGTCTGGTCCTCCGCGCGCTGCTCGGCGGGTCGATTGGGCGCTTCACGGAACAACCGGTCGGATGCGGCGTCCAGCGCCCGCTGCACCACCGCGCCCACCTCCGGCGTCAGCCGGCCACGCATGACCAGCATGCCGTCGTCGTCGATCCAGGTGTGGAACTGTCGATGCTGGTGCCGGCGCTGTGCGTCCTGCGCCGCCGTCGTCCGATCCACCCGCCGCCACGCCCGGACCAGCGTCTCCACATGCGCGGCCGTCGCGCACTGGGCCACGTCCAACAGCTGGGTTTCGTTGGCCGGCGTGGCCACGCGGGTCAGCGCGCGCACCTTCGAATAGGACAGCTCGCCGCGCTGCATGGCCGCGGACACGCGCGGCAGGTCGGCCAACACCCGGGCGACCCGCACCTTCTCGCGCGCCGCACCGAGGTCAACGCCGGTGCGCCAGTTCAGCCAATGGGCGCAGGACAGGCAGCCGTTGTTCCAGCCCGCGCACGCGTCGAACTGGCGAATGAGGACCAGCAGCTCGTGGGTGGCGGCGTGGATGCGGGAGGCCAGTTCGGCGATGGCGTCGCCGAGACGATTCGCCTCGGCCTGCGGCGAGACGATCAGCGTGACGGGGACAGACGGCGGTAGGACGGTAGGACCGCGGGCGGCGGAGACGAAATCAAGAGTCGACATGCCGCATCGTAACCCCGGGTTCTTGGACCGCCTGGCGTGATGCAGGCGCAGCGATCG